>Ga0302319_10002773_pt1 | contig 37283 bp, 27 predicted proteins | sample Bog_T0_2_FD_203319 | JGI IMG/M metagenome (GOLD analysis project Ga0302319, IMG submission 203319) | Peat permafrost microbial communities from Stordalen Mire near Abisko, Sweden - Bog_T0_2 | ecosystem: Environmental > Terrestrial > Soil > Wetlands > Peat | place: Sweden: Abisko, Stordalen Mire...
GTTACAGCGAAGAGAATAAACAGCGGCTTCAGGTCCTACCATCGCTTCTCAGCCAAAATCCTGGTGCTCTTTCCACACCACGGACATCGGCTTCCGCGGGGGGCCGCAGACAAAAATGTAGGGGTGGTAGTCAAGCTCCTCGTTATGTATCCCCTCCGAGTTGCCGTTGTGCCCAGCGACCCGGCAGTTTGTAAAAATCTGATCGGCCTCTTCGGGACGGATTCCCAGCGCAATGATGGTCGTGATCGGCTGCGAAGGATAGCCGCGCAGCCACTCTGAATTGGTGGTGCCTGTGGGCTCCGGCAATCCATACGCCGGACCCAGAATATCCAACGCGCCATACTCGCCGTAGTTGCCGGTCGTGATGGCGAGATGCGCCTGCTGTTCGGGGGTGAGTGAATCGCGAATCTGCGCAACCGTTCGCACCATCTCATCCCAACCGATTTCTTCGCGCAGATCGCTGGAGTGCTGAAGCGCGAAGTCGCGTAGCGGGCCGGATGGAGCCAGCGGAATCCAACCTGCAATTACGAAAGCGCCATAAGCCCCGAGACCGGCAAAAAACACAGCTTCCAGAGTGCGGCGGCTCCATGCAGTCATCGCACCGAGCCAGCGCTCGCAAGTGGCCGCTCCCATCGCCATCAACATCGGATACGCCCCGGCAGTGTAATAGTCTCTCCCCTTCGAGAAAAAGAAGATCGCGAAGGGAACCATGTACATCCACGCCAGCATGCGATAACGCGGAATGAAAAGGAAGGTCAGCAGGCCGGCGATCCAGAGCGGGACGGCAAACAGATTCGTGCAGAGCGTGAACTGGCCTTTGACGAAGCCGTTGGCTCGGCCTTCGCCAACGTCGCGGGCATGAATGTGCTGCAGGAAGTGGTACGAGATGAAGTCGTGCCGCACCAGCCAGATGAAGTTCGGCAGAAACATGACCAGGGCAACAGCGATTCCCGCCCAGAACCACGGGCTGCCCAGATACCGCCGGGCGGCGCGGGTGGCAACCACGCCAACCAGCACTCCAGCGATATAGAAAATGATGGAGTACTTGGTCTCAAGGCCCAGGCCCACTACCGCGCCAATGGCGAGCCACCATCGGGGATTCTCCGTGCGCAGCAGGCGAACCGTAAAGTAGGCAATCAGCACCCACCACAGATAGTCGAATGTCGAGTACTGGAACTCCGTACCTTCAAACAGTGGCAAGGGCGAAAGCGCGACACTGAGAGCCGCGGTAACTTGCGCCAGCCGCCGCCCGCCAAGTTCCCGGGCCATCAAACCGGTAACCACAATCGCGGTCGACTGTGCGATCACCGAAAAAAGCCGCAGCCCCACCATCGACAAGCCAAAGAGCGCCATGCTCACGCGTTCGGCAAACGCCGTAAACGGCGGGTAGGCGACAAATCCCCAGTCCATGTGCCGCGCGTCGCTCAGAAACTGCAACTCGTCGCGATGGAAGCCGTAGCGTCCATTCGTTAGCACGTGGAGAACCGCTATGGCGGCGGCAATGGCGAAGAGCGCGGCGTTGTCCGCACCATGTGATGCGGTGTTTTGAGCGCCGGGCAAATTGTCGGCAGGGCTTTCAGAGTAAGTTGCGAGTTGCAAGCAGACCTCCGCGTGCAGGTGTCTACGCAGGAATTGCAGCCCCGGTTCCCCATCCCCGCTTACGCTTGGCGACCGCGCCCATTTCCACATCAAGGAGAGATTACAACGAGGTTGCGATCGGCCGCCGTACCGTATTCAGGTAGATTCGCACTCGCTTGTGATTCGAGTCACAGTTTCCCGGTCCCCAGCCCGATAGCCTCGTGGATGAGTGGCGGAACGGCTGCGCGGCCGCCGATGAACCAGACAGCGCGCAAGGAGCTTCATCTTATGGCTTACGTCATTACCGATGGCTGTACCAAGGATTTTGTTTGCGTTGCGGAGTGTGCCACTGCGGCCATTGCGCCCGTAGCTGGAGACCCGGCTGCCGGAACCGTCTCTCAGGTTTTTATCAACCCCGACGAGTGCATCGACTGCGGCAACTGCGCGGATATCTGCGCCCAGCACGCAATCTTTCCAATCGACGACCTGCCCGCCGACAAGGCTCACTTCGCCGATCTGAACAAGGCGTATTTCAACTAGCCACTTGTTGACTTGCTAGGGAGCGTTCTTCGCCGCCGCATTCTGTTGCGATTCGGCCGCTGTCTGAACCGATGTCTGCTGCGCGATCGGCGCGGTTGCCGCAGGCTGCTGCGGCGATATCGCTGCGGGCTTGTTCGCCAGCGCGGGCGACATCAGCGTCACCGGCAGCGTCAGTGTCTGCACCGTCGGCGGATCATCGCGCAGGCGCAGGTAAAGCATTCCGTTCACAGGATGCGGAACGCTCAGTTGCGTCCCCGTGAAATCCGCCGGCACATCCGTCGCGCCTTCGAAGTCTGGCGTAGCGCCGATAGACGCGGCCAGGAAAAGATTCGTTCCTGTCAAAGAGCACGGTTTGGACGGAGAATGCGGGCAGCGCAGCTCCTTGAATCCCGGCAGCCGCACCAGCGTGCCCAGCGGGATCCAGTCACCTACTGCTCCGTCAGCGGAAACCACGCGCGCTTCCACCGGCCCAAAGGCGGAAGATCCAAAACGCGTCAGCGGATCAAGCGAACCTATCGCCGTCTTTGCATCCTCCAGCATCAGGCCACCATCCGTCAGGGACAGAACAGTGCGGAAGCTTGCATCCACCGCAGCCACTTCCACCTTCTCGTTGCGTGGAAAGTTCTGCGGCTCACGCGACTTGAGAAAGAACACCAGGTGCCCATCCAGCGGCAAATCGTCAGCGCTGCCCAGGCGCACTGGCGAGGTCGCGGCAGCATCGTCCTGCGTGCCCTTGCTCAGCAGTTCCGCTTCCGGCCGCGGTGTCCCAACCGTCGCGTGCACTTTCAACACCCGCCCGTCCCGCAACTCGACTTTGGCCTCATAAGCTTTACCAGGTTCCAGCCCCGCGGTCGAGCCGGTACTCTTCAATGCAAGAAGGTCGGACTCCTCCACGCGGCTTAACGTTCCCGGTGTCCAGGTAATTCCTTTCATCGTCACATGCGCCACTTCGTCCAGCCGTGTGCCGGTGAGCGTCGCGTCCGGGTCGCCCGAACTCAGTGTTAACCGCTCAAGCGATGCCGCCTCGGCATAAGCATCCACTTTTACGGAGTCGGGCTTTTGCTGGCCAAACTGCCATATCTGCAGAGTCACTGGCCCCGGCGCGCCTTCTTTCATCGGCACGCTCACCTCCAGCGTGTCCAGCTTGGGTGTTTTGAACGTCAGCTTTACCGAACTATCGTTTCCGGCCTGCTCCTCCACGCGGTCCACGCACAGGGTGCTGTCACCCGTAAAATGGAGCGTGTCGTCGCGGCCCACCACCAGCGCTGACTGGTCGCCCGGCGCAAGCGTCCACTTGCCGTTCTGCTCGGAATGAAGGTGGAAGCGGGGACCTGTCCAGTCATCAAACCCGAATTTACCGTGCAACTCGCCGGCCAGGTCGCCTTCCCCCAGTTTGGGCGCCACTCCGGCCGGAACCAGCCCGCCGAGTGCCGACTCTGCTTTCAGAGGAATGTCGGCAGCCCCGCCTTTTGTCTCAATGTGCAGGGTGAGCCCATAAGCCATTTGCGTGCCAAACACCAGCGGCGCGCCTTCCGCAGGCAGCACCAGGCCGGGTTTCTGCGCACAAAAGCTCTCAGCGGAATTGGAAGGACGCAGCGGCGGCGGCTTCGCGGGGCCCACCGGCGGCAGCGCAACCACTACTACTGATTTGGGATCGCGGAACGACGGCGGCACATTCAGCCGCAGGTTCAGCGTGTCTTCGGTCGACAGTGCCAGCGCGGGAATGTATTGGAAATGCGCCGTATGCAACGAGGAGAGTATCTTCGCCGTGTCCACAATGGCGCCCACATACGGGCTGTAAAGCCCTCCGCCGCCCATGGTCGAATAGCTCAGCTGGTTCATCAGGTCCCCAGTGGATCCATTGGCCAGTTGCGCCACCAGCGATTGCGCATTGGTATCGTCCAGCACCAACCCGTCCGTGTGCTGCACCAGGCAAGGCGCCTGCTGGTCGCTTGGCTTGTCGAAACATTGCTGGTCCACCCGGATACCCAGCGTCCGCGCGGACTTTTCCGCCCGCTCTTTCAGCGCGGAAATGTCAGTCTGCGAGGTGATCTTCACGTCATCGAGATAGGCATCCAGGCGCATTCGATCCAGACTCGCGGCTTGCAGATCCTGGGTCGCCCGTACAAACGCGCCGGGGCGTCCGCGCACCGCATTGCGCAGCGTGCTGAAATCACCGCCCGTCTCCGGGGCCAGAAAAATGATTGCCTGCTGCGCCTCCTGCGGAACAGTCACAAACACGCCCTCTTCGTGAACCTGATGCGTCCATGTTTCCACGCGCGTAAACCACTCCGGCGGGGGCGGGTTGGTGGCCCCGCGTAAGAACGCCACGATCAGCACAAAGCGCGTCGACTGGCTCTCCGGAAAGTCAGGATGAATCCACAGCCGGTCGCCGGGAAGCAGGTTCGGAACCTCTCCAATCGGCAACGTAATAGTGCCGCGCTTTACATGCACGTCCACCTTCGGTCCGGTCAGGTCGAAGGCTGGGCCATCGGCGCACAATCCGGAAGGAATCAACCATGCAAGCAGAAAGAGTAGCGGCAAACAACGGCGCATGGTTCTATTGTACGAATTTCCGTCGCAGGTGATGTGCATCCATGGCCGCAACTTTTTCGCCAGTTCTGGGTTGGCTTGGCTGCACAATCGGGAATTATCGGGTACACTGTGGCTTGTATAGCTTTAAACCGAGGTTCAGGTTAAAGCATTTCTCGAATTTTACTCGGGATAAAAGCAAATCTCTAAGCGGCTGTTGTCGAGCAAAAGCCATTGCCCCAGGATGCTCGAATTTCAAGAGCATGCCAGCCTTACGTACCTGCAGCATATAGCCACGAGCCTTGGCATCTGTAAAACAGTCCTTTTTAGCCGCCTCCGCTGCGGGCTGCCGCCCAAGGCGTTAGCGCCGAATTAAAACATAAGGCCCAATCCACTCGCTCACACTGCAAGGTGCAACCGGAGACTTCAGGACCAGTCAGCAGGCCGGCCGATCAGGTTTTGACTCTTCAGGCGCGAGGGGAAGGCATACGGAGAAGAAAGTAATGAAGACGTCTAAGTCTGCGCACAGCAATCCGGATGTGAGCCACCTGAGCATCCCGGAAGCGGAAGAGATTGTGGAAGAAGCGCTCAACGAACTCGCGTTTTCCGCTGACCCGGGCCTCGCGCGCGCTCTCTACTTTCTTGCGCCGCCCGGATACCAGGCCATCGTGGAGCTATGCAGCGAAAGCGGACGCAGCAAGCGACGCAACGCCTCTGCGGATTCATGGTCGCCGGAAGACGACGAAGTGCGCATTTACTTTGAGCGCATCGGCGACGGAGAATCCGCGCCTCGCCCCTCGCGCTCGCCCCGTGCCCTGCAGGATGACCCAGACGACGAGGAAGACGACGACGGCCAGGAGGCCATCATTCCCGCCGACTTGGACGCGCGTGTGAAAGAGCTCTGCGCTGCACTGGCTGAGGCCGAGCGCGGCGGTCATGCCTTTATCGCGCTCAAGTGGTTCCGCGACTCATTCCTGCCCCGCAAAGCTTTCCGCTGGAATCAGCATCCGGAATCCCGCCAGGCCGTGCTCGCTGAGGCCATCCAGCGCGGTGTCGTGCTCACCAGCAAAATCGCCAACCCTAAAACGCCCGCCTATCCCACCACCACCATTCGCCTCAACCGCGCTGAGGCAGGGGTTCCTGACGAAGCGCAGCGCTTCCATCCCATTGCCGTTCATGGCGATTCCATCGCCGAAGCCATTGAAGAGGAGCGCGGAAACCTGTGAGCTGCTACTTTCTTGAGACCACGGCGTTCGCCAAGCTGTTTGTGCAGGAGCAAGGCACAGACGGCCTGATCCGGCTGATGGAAGCCATCGAAGACAACCGCAAGCTGATCTCCGCCTCCACACCGCTTGAAATCTACGCGGCAGTCCGGCGGCAGGAACGCAACGGGAGCATCTCTCCGGAAGATGCAAACGCGGCGCTCGAAATTCTGCGCCAGGAAGCCGCGCGCATGGTGCAGCAGCCGTTGAATCCAGCCGTCCTTGAGGCCGCCCGCCAACTGCTTGACCGCACCCACCTCCGCTGGCCCGACACCCTGCAACTGGCCGCGGCGCTGGTAGCCCGCGATATGTTCCAGGGCACCGAAATCATATTCGTCTCCGCGTCGCCCCATCTGCTTGAGGCAGCCAAAGCCGAAGGCTTCCATGCGCTCGACCCGGCAAAGGAAGCCGCGTAAGCCCGTTGCCCAAAATCGGCCTCGTCCCCGCGGCGCTTGAGCACCAGCCCATCGTCGCCAACTTGCTTCAGCTTTACATCCACGACTTCAGCGAGTTCCTTCCCCTTGAGATCGGGCCGGACGGAACATTCAGCTACCCTGATCTGCCGCTCTATTGGTCCGAGCCAGGCCGCCACCCGTTTCTCATTCAGTTCGATGGCAACTGGGCAGGGTTCGTGCTCGTCAAAACCGGCCCCGACCCATCCACCGGTCAGCCAACATCCGACATCACCGAGTTCTTCATTCTTCGGGCCTACCGCAGGCTTGGACTTGGAACCCAGGTGGCGCATGAAGTCTGGCGCAGAATCCCCGGCCCGTGGACCGTCCGCGTCATGCAATCGAACCATGCGGCGCTGCCCTTCTGGCAACGCGCGATCGCGGCATTCACCGGCTTTCAGGTCGAACCGTCAAAGGTCGAACGGAATGGACAGTCTATGTTCCATTTTTCATTCGTTTCCGCACCCGCGCTAACTCGCTGATTCGCCAATCAATGAACAACCGAAGACACCCCACGCGAAGCTGCAGCCGGCGGCGAGTCTACGCACTTACCCGGCAAAAATAATTCCCCAATCTCCAATTCCTGAAAAAAGCGTCTCAAGGTGCCGATAAATAACTTCAGCCATGCACCTCGAATGCCGAAAGGTTCGTGGCGTAACTTTCCAATTTGCGGACCTTCTATAGCGTCTGCTACTGAACAGGTACACGGCACGTAAAGGGCGACCCCCATGGCTGCGCAAATAACACCGGCACAACCGAACAATTCGTTGCGCGATATCGCTCGGAATTCCCTCCACGGGAAAGTGGCGCAAACCCACTACGTGGTGCGCTTGCCCATCCTGGACCCGATGAGCAATGTGCACGCCTACGAATTGCTGTTCTGGGACGGGCAGGAGCTGAACGTTGGCTGGAAAAATGAACTGGCCACCCACGCAGTATTTAGTAATGCGATGGTATTCGGCATCGAAGAATTGGCGTCCGGCAAACCAGCCTTTGTGCAATGTACCGCCGAGTCGCTCACCGAGGAGTGGATTTGGAATCTGCCGCCCGGCCTGACGGTTGTGGAGCTTCTTGAAGGCTCACAGCTTTCACAAGGACAGCTCGATGCATGCGTAAGGCTGAAAGAGCTTGGTTTCCGGCTGGCGCTCGACGATTTCACCAGGAAACCGTCGGCCAAGCCTCTTGTGGACCTTGCCGACTATGTAATGGTCGATCTAGCCAGAATCGGCGCCAAAGATCGACGGTTTTTGCGCGCCATGCTCGACGGCGTTACCGCTTGCCCGATAGCGAAAAATGTCGAATCCCAGGAAGAGTACAGAGAAGCCTGGGGAGCTGGCTGCAGGCTGTTTCAGGGGTTCTACTTCTGCCGCCCCGAGCCGGTTCGAGATCATCAGATTCCAGCCAACCGCATGCTTCACATAGAGATTTTGGAGGCCATCCAGCACGATCCCATCGATTTGAATCGACTGAGCAGCCTCATCATGCGCGACGCTTCCCTCACCTACAGTCTGCTGCGCCTGGCAAATTCCCCGCTCTTTACCATGCGGCAAGAAGTTACCTCGATCCATTCGGCGCTCATGCAACTCGGGGAAGAGAGATCGCGGCGCATCGCCATGCTGGCCATCGCCACCGACTTTGACACCGGCCAACCGCCGGAACTCCTTCGCATGGCCTTCGAACGGGGGCGTTTCTGCGAGCTGGGAGCGGATCTCCTCGGGCTTTCCGCCAGCGAGCAATACCTCATCGGCATGGCCAGCATGTTTCCCGCAATGCTGCGCATGAAGCCCGAGAATCTGGTAAGTTTGCTGCCTCTGCGCGACGAGGCCCGGGAAGCCCTGCTGGGCGGGAACACCCGCGAAGGTGCTCTCCTCAATTTGATGGTGTGTCAGGATCGCGGGGATTGGGCAGCCCACGATGTGCTCGTGAAATCCAATAAGCTGCGCGTCGCCGAACTCATGTGGCGCTTCGCCGAAGCCCGCGAGTGGGCGAACACCACAATTCAATCCATGAGCTAGTTCGCTAGCCCGTAGGTCCGTGACTAATCCCCGTGCTATTCGTTCCACTCTTTTTCCGCCCAAAGGGTGGAAAGTGCGAGTCGCTATGCCCCATTCATCGCGCCGTCTCAACGCGGGAGCGGCGACAAGAAATGAAGCCCCGTGCCCCGTTCTCGCGCGTTTTTCCTCGCGCGAGGGCGGGAAGCATGAAGCCAGTGAAAGCCTCCCGCGAGCTTCTGCCCCACCGCAGGTGGCCGGAGGTGCCAACCAATTTCCACTCCTCGCATCCAACCTCATGCTGTTGGTCAAATTTCCCCCAATACTGGAGAACATCATGAGTGTCGAAACCATCGAAGAGCTTTTCGTAGACGAGCTGAAAGACCTCTATTCCGCAGAAAAACAGATCACCAAGTCCCTCCCCAAACTGGCGAAGGCCGCCACGGATCCCGAGTTGAAGAACGCCTTTGAATCGCACCTGAAAGAAACCTTCGGCCAGATCGAACGACTCGACCGCGTCTTCGAAATCCTCGGCAAGAGCCCCCGCGGCAAAGTCTGTAACGGCATGAAAGGCGTACTTGAAGAAGGCGCAGAAGTGCTGGAAGAAACCGAAAAGGGCTCAACTGTGCGCGACGCCGCCCTCATCTCGGCAGCCCAGCGCGTGGAGCACTACGAAATGGCCGGCTACGGCTGCGTGCGCGAGTATGCAAAGCTGTTGGGCCAGAACGAAATCGCCAAGCTGCTCGACGAAACGCTGTCGGAAGAAAAGGCTGCCGACGAAAAGCTCGGCAAGGTAGCCAAGCAAGTCAACCCCGCAGCCCTTCAGGAAGCCGCAGCCTAGCTTCAACAATTCGACGCCTCTTGTAGAAGGACTGAGAAGAAAGGAACACTCTGCCCCATTCATCGCGCAGTTCCATCGCGCGATGAGTGGGATCATCGCAATGAAGCTCCGTGCCCCGTTTTTGCCGCAGCTTCTTCGCGGCAAAGGCGGGAACGACGAAGCCCGTGCGAGCCTCCCGCGAGCGTCTGCTCACCGCAGAGGGTTATTCCTTCCGAAACCGGTTGGCCCGCTCAAACTCATCCCGCAGTGCCGGCGTCCTCAGATTCTCCCGCAGCAGCCCCAGCCGTTGTTCCAGCGCAAGCAGCGCAGCTTCCACAGCTTCAGTATTGGTGTGTGCAATGTCCCGCCACATGGAAAACGGACTGGCCCCCAGCCGCGTCATCTCCCGCAGCCCACGCCCACCAACGTCTTTCAGCTCCGGCGCTTCGCCTACTTCGTCTTCCAATAGCGCGCTCAATGCAGTAGCCACAAACTGGGGCAGATGGCTGACCCACGCCACCAATTCGTCGTGCCGCACAGGATCCAGATCGAGAGTCTTAGCGCCCATAGCCGCCACAAGCTCGCGAAAGTCGCTGACCAAAGCCGCTCCCGCCCCAGACCGTTCTGCCTCCGGATCGTCGGTAAACAGCCACACCGCTCCGCGAAATAGGTCCGCGTCGGCAAGTTCGGCCCCGCCGCGCTCCTTGCCCGCCATCGGGTGCCCCGGCAAAAACGCCGCGCGATCAGCCTTGTTAAACAACCGTCCCGCCGCTTCAAAAATAACCCGCTTCGTGCTGCCCACATCGGTGACCAGCTGATCCGGCCCCAGCACCCCCGCCAGCTTCTCCATAAAGTCGAGCGTGGCGAAGATGGGCATGGCCAGCAGTGTTATCTGGGCGCCACGCGCAGCCTCCAGCGGATCATCCGCAACCGAGTCCAGTGCCCCCATCGCCAGCGCCACCCGCGCCTGCTCCGGGCTGCGGTTCCATCCGGCAATCGAGCCTTGAAAGCCCGCCGCACGCAGAGCCAGCCCCGCCGAAGTCCCCAGCAGGCCCGTCCCCAAAATGGCGATGCGCTCGATCATTCGTACTTGCCTCAAAAACGGAGCTAGCGACGAGCGCGGGGTTGGCTGATCCAACTCGGCGCATCGACACAAGAGCACTTTTCAATATGGTAACTGGCGAAACGTACGCGAACGAATCCGCTGAGCGCAAATCACGGACCTACGAAGCGGATCAGGTCTTTTAGCAAGGGCTCAATTCCATTGCCTGAAAAATCGATATCGACCTTCGACGAAGGCGCCATTCCGCCAAACGAGATACGCCCCTCGTCAAAACCATCGCTCATCTCGCGCATCAATTGCACCCAGGCGGTGTGTTCAGGACCCTTCGCAAGAACCTCTGAACCGAATATGTTGTTATTGTTCTCGTCCGGCACAATCGATATGGGATAGTTTCCCAAATGCAGGTTAACCTCGTTTGCGGCTCGATATACCTGCTTGCCGCGCCTGATGTTCACTGTCATGGCACAGAACTTGTACTGGGCAGCTGACTCCGACGGCCCTTCAAATTGTTCCAATTCCTTTTCCGGGACGAATTGTCGAAGTCCTTCAATATAGATATCGATGAACGGATGGAAGACGCCTGGTCCCTTCTTGGGCCCAAAGATAAAGACATAGGCTTTGTGCTCTTTACCTCGGAAGGTAGCCGTTGCGGGGATACCTATCGCCTTCAAGAAAGGCATGGGTTGATGGTCTTGTGGAGATTCCATGGGAATCACTCTCCACGCGTCCTGTGCGGTCAGCAGAGAATGCTGAAAAGAGAAAATGACCAGAAGCAGACAAAACAGCAGGATTGGTTTCATCCGCACCGATGTGCCCAGAAGTACCTTACCGAAGGTAGCGATGCGCTCGATCATTGGCCTTTTCCGACGCGAAGTTAGCGGAGCCAGCAAAAACCTGACCCGCGAGTACCGAGAACACGTCTCTAACTCCGCTAACACGCGCGAAGCGCGGCTAACTCGCTAACTTCGCTACAGCGTTCTCCCCACCGCCCCCGCAATCACCTTCAGCTCGCCCATCAGCTTTTCAAACTGATCCAGGAACAGAGTCTGCGCCGCATCGGAAGCAGCCTTATCTGCATTCGGATGCACTTCCACCAGAATCGCATCCGCCCCCGCCGCAACCGCGGCCTTGGCCATCGTGCCCACCATGTCGCGCCGTCCCGTTCCATGCGATGGATCGGCGGTGATCGGCAAGTGCGACAACTTGTGCACCACCGGGATTGCCGAAATATCCATCGTGTTCCGAGTAGCCGTCTCATAAGTGCGGATGCCGCGCTCGCACAGAATCACGTCGTAGTTGCCGCCCGACATAATGTACTCGCTCGAAAGCAGCAGCTCCTCAATGGTGGCCGCGATGCCGCGCTTCAGCAGCACCGGCTTCCGCGTCTGGCCCAGCTCGCGCAGCAGGTTGAAGTTCTGCATGTTGCGCGCGCCCACCTGGAACAGATCGATATACGGCAGCATCTGTTCAATCTGCGAAATCTCCATCACTTCGCTCACCGTCAGCAACCCGTTGGCATCGGCGGCTTCGCGCATCAGTTGCAGTCCGGGAATCCCCAACCCCTGAAATGCATACGGTGAACTGCGCGGTTTGAATGCACCACCGCGCAAAAAGCTTGCGCCTGCGGTCTTCACGCGCGTCGCAGTCTCAAAAATCTGCTCGCGGTTTTCAATGGCGCACGGCCCGGCCATGATGGCCACCTTTTCGCCGCCCACCGTCACGCCATTTCGAAACTCCACCACCGTGCCTTCGGGGCGAAATGCCCGGCCCGCCAGTTTGTAAGGTGCGCTGATACGGTGCACATGCAGTACACCCGGCAGCACTTCAAATTTGTTTAGGTCAACACTGGCCGTGGGTCCCACGCCTGCCAAAATGGTTTGGCTTGCTCCAGTGGTTCGATGAACGCCGACTCCGGCCTCCACCATCGCGTCGATCACTGCATCGATCTGCTCTTCGGTGGCCCTCTCCTGCATGGCTACGATCATTGCTTGTTCCCTGTCTCGGCGTCTGAAGCGCCAGTTCCGTGGCCCGACGCATGATCACCCCCGCGACCTAGACCTGTCGCCGGGGACCCCGATTGCGCCTGGGCGTTCCTCTCCGATGCCAACTCATCTCTCTGCAATGCGCGCATCACGTCGATAATCCGCTCGTAGATATGCGTCAGTTCGATGTCCGGCAATGGCCCCTTGTTCGCGGCGCGCACGTTGGCATAAATCACCTTTTCGCGCGCCGGTTCATAGACCGGCAATGAAGTGGCAACCTTGAGATGGCCGATCTGCTGCGCCGCACGTGCCCGCTCGCTCAGCAACTCCACCAGTTGCCGGTCAAGAGCATCAATCTGATTTCGCAATTCTTCCAGCGTCATTCCGTCCTCGTGTTGAAAGCCAGCTGTTAGCTTCTAGCCTTTAGCTACTAGCTCGTAGCTTCAGCAAGCCTCGCCTGTTGAATACGGCGTTGAACAAGCTGAAGGCTGGAAGCTAGCGGCTAGAAGCTGCGGGTTTTTTCTACCGGGCCAGCGCCGCCTCAGGCAGGTGCAGGCCCTTGATAAATCGAGCCACAGCCCCCGGCGCCGCCTCTGGACCAATCTCCGCGGTTGTCCGCTCAATCAGCTCCACAATTGCGCTGCCGATCACCGCGGCATCCGCGAATTCCGCCACTTGCGCGACGTGCTCCGCGTTGCTGATGCCGAACCCCACGGCTACCGGCAGCTGACTCCATCGCCGAATGCGCGCCACAAGCGCCGCCGCGTCCGCCGTCATGTTCTGCTGCTTGCCGGTAATGCCTACCCGGGATATGGCGTAAATAAAACCCTTCGAATGCGTTGCAATGGCTTCCAGCCGTTCATCGGGACTCGTCGGCGCGGCCAGAAAAATCGGCGCAAGGTTCACACGGGCCATCTCGGCCAGATACTCATCCGCCTCTTCCACAATCAGGTCGATGATCAGAACGCCGTCAGCGCCGGCGGCTGCCACATCGTCCGCAAACTTGCGCAGGCCATAGTGCAATATCGGATTGAAATAGCCGAACAGGATCAGGCCGGCGGCAGGACGCGCCTCGCGAATTTCACCCGCCAAACGCAGCACGTCTTCAAGCCTCGTTCCCCGCGCAAGCGACCTTTCGCCGGCGCGCTGAATGATGGGCCCATCTCCCAGCGGATCGCTGAAAGGGATGCCGAGTTCGATCACCGCCGCACCCGCGTCAATGGCTTCCAGCGCAATGGCGCGCGTGGAATCCAGGCTTGGGTCCCCGGCCGTGAGGTACACGACCAATCCGGGGCCCCCGCGAACGGGTCCTTGTTCGTGGGGTGGCAATCCGGGTTTGCGTTCAAAAACAATCGCCATACAAAATTCGCTAACTTGCTATCGCGGGTGCCCCCGGTCCCTCGCAGTTGGGGACCGGGGAATCACCAAGCTCAAAGCTTCAATTCCCGCGCCAAAATACCCATGTCCTTATCGCCGCGGCCAGAAAGATTAATAACCAGTATGTCATGTGTCGCCAGCGTGGGAGCAAGCACCAGCGCCTCGGCCACCGCGTGCGCACTTTCGAGCGCCGGCAAAATCCCTTCCGTCCGCGCCAGCCGCACCACCGCATCCAGCGCCGCCGCATCATCCTGGCTCGTATACTCCGCCCGGCCCGAGTCATGCAGTGCCGCGTGCTCCGGCCCAATCGACGCATAATCCAACCCCGCACTCACCGAATGCGTCAGCGCAATCTGCCCGTCCTCATCCTGCAGGACATACGAATACGTCCCCTGCAACACCCCCGGCGACCCGCCGCTGAATCGCGCCGCGTGCTCGCCCAGCACCGTCCCGCGCCCGCCCGCTTCTACGCCAATCAGCCTTACCTGCTTATCGCCGATGAACTCGTAGAACGCCCCAATCGCGTTCGATCCGCCGCCCACGCACGCAATCACTGCCGTCGGCAAGCGGCCTTCCTTCTCCAATATCTGCTGCTTCATCTCAATGCTGATGCAGCGATGAAAATCCCGCACCATCGTCGGATAGGGATGCGCCCCAAGCGCCGAGCCCAGCACATAATAGGTGGTCCGTACATTCGTGACCCAGTCCCGCATGGCCTCGCTAATGGCGTCCTTCAGCGTTTTCGATCCCGATGAGACCCCGCGGACTTCCGCACCCAGCAGGCGCATGCGAAGCACATTCAGCTCCTGCCGCTCCATGTCCACGTCGCCCATGTAGATCACGCATTCCATCCCCAGCAATGCGCAAACCGTCGCTGTCGCCACACCATGCTGTCCTGCGCCAGTCTCGGCAATAATGCGCTTTTTACCCATGCGCTTGGCCAGCAGCCCCTGCCCCAGCGCGTTGTTGATCTTGTGCGCGCCGGTATGCAGCAGGTCCTCGCGCTTCAGATAGATCTTCGCCCCGCCCAACTGCTCCGTCAGCCGCTTAGCAAAATACAGAGGCGTAGGACGCCCCGCAAAATCCTTCAGCAGCCCGGCCAACTCCGCCTGAAACGCCGCGTCCTCCTTGGCGACGTTGTACTCATGCTCCAACTCCAGCAGCGCCGCCATCAGCGTCTCCGGCACATACCGTCCGCCATAAACGCCAAACCGCCCCGGCCGCGATTTAGACGGAATAGATGGAACAAAGATGGAAGCCATAGGGGGAATCTCCTGCGCTCGCCCGTAGAAGTGGGGAACTTTCCAGTGTACAAGCACCTGGGCAGCGGGATCGCATTACGGCCGATTGTAGCGCTGGCCCCCAGGCCGGCTGTCGTGCGCGCGTCCTCGCCCGTACTCGTCTCGCCGCAATTGAATCCGCAACGGAATATACTGGAAGCTGGTCGCCCCAGTGAGCTCAAACATAACAATTCGCAAATTCTCCAGCCACCAGGAACAAAAGGCGGAAGCCTATCGCTATTGGCGAAGCCTGTCGCCGGGCCAGCGGCTTGCGGCAGTTTGGGACGCGACCGCCACGGCATACGCTCTCAAGGGAATTCCCTATGATCCTACCCGAAGATCTACGCCAACTCTTACTCGCATTCAACGCAGAAGCAGTTGAGTATCTGGTAGTCGGAGAATCACGGTTGAGACCTTGAAATCGCGCCCCCCTATCACACCATCGGTTTGAGACTGAACCACAACTCACGGCTTGGGATCTGTCGCCGTGGGAACAGCTCCCGCCGGCACAGCCTTGTCCCCCTGCCCCGCGTCCCCCTCCGGCACAATCCGCACCTCCGATCGAAACACATGATAGGAGTCATACACCGTGTCGTTGATCGCTGTATCTTTGGGCGCCGCCACCGGAGAACAGTCGGATGCTGTCAGCACCCCGACTCCGCCGGGGCAAAGGGTACGAAATTTCGGAGACACCGCCGTGGTGATGGAAACGCTCTTCCTGGGACAGATATACGTCTTGCCGCCTATTTCTACCGGCTCGTATTCCACCATGATGGAGGCTTGCAAGACGGGATCTCCGGGCTTCATATCGGTTAAGATCACCACCCGGTAAACAGCCCCGGTTTCAGCATCGATTGCGATCTCTCCATGAAAAGCTGGCACGGATTGAGATTCCCGCTGTTGCCCATTCGGGAATCCAAGGCAACAGTACTTCACCACGTAATCGGACTTCTCTTTCGGAATGGCATACCGAAACACCGCGACTGGACCAGTCGCACGCTGCTCCCAGTGCCCCCACCCAATCTTTCCCTTGTAAATATCGGTCATCACAATGCGTTGCAGCGGGCCAAAAACGCCCCAATTCACCAGCCCATCCTTCGGCATGGATTTGTCTTGCGGCGTTGTCTTGTCTTGCCCGGGCTTTTCAGACGCATCTGCTACTTCCTTGCCGTCCCGGTAATAGACGGTATTACTGAAGCTGTCCAAAGGTTGAAAGGGCTGTCGCTCCATGATGATTGGCTCAGCATCGGTAGAAAAAGTCGTGAGTTTCAAGTCGTGAAAGCGGTTGGTCGTCTCCCGAGCAACAAAGTCCGGAAATTTCTGGATGGAGGCTACAACATTTTCCGCAGCCTTCCGTAGAATCAGTCTCTCCGTGTCCAAATCCGGCGGAGCAGTTACCGCAGTCTCCGCCGTCGGAAGCTGGAGAAACGCTGAAGCATCCGCCATTACCAGCAATGCCCTGCGCGATTTTTCTCCCGGCAGTCCCGCCTCAATCTCTGCAAGCTTCCCGGAGTTGAGCCGCTCGCTCAGTTCCATTCCGGCGAGTCGTTTCGCCAGGTCCTGGTCTTTCTTTCCATGCAGCGCGTCCAGCCGATGCTCCAGCTGCTCCACCGTAACTTTTTCGGCTGGTCGCGGGGGCAGAATCGGGGCTCCGTTCGTCGGAACTCCCATCAAAGCGAAAACGTTCAGCGGAATGTCAGCCACCAACGGGACCACGGAATCAAGCGCAATCTCCATTGTCCCCACTTTGCGCGATCCCTCGTCATACACGCCCGTCCGTAGCCAGTACTGCCCCTTGGGCACTTCAAATTCTGTATGCATCGGAACGCCCGACTGCTGGTAAATCGCATACACATCCGGCTTCATGTTCAGCGCCACCAGGTGCTCCTTGCGGCTCGCGACTTTTCCGTATTTGTCGTATGCGAGGAGCGAAACATTCAACGTGCCCTTGTGTGCCCCATCGGGGTCCACCTTCAGATCCAGATCCTTCAGTACAACGGAAAAATCCACAATGTAGCGTTGCCCGCCGCTCTTCTTATCCTGTTCCGCCCCTCCAGTGTCCGCCTTCGCAGACATAGGCTGAATTTTCGCCGTGTACAGAATCTGCTCGCTCTGCGGCATTCCCAGGTCCATATAAGGCAGCAGCGGATCAACCGCTCCCGGGTTCTCGGCCGCCAGTTTATTAATCGCCTGGGCGCGCAACACCATCTCGCCCCCCGGCAATCCCGTGTCCCGTGCAAAATATCCACGCCGATACGACACATTGAAGTTGCCGCTCGTAATCTTCACGTTGATCTTGCGAAACGCGCCGTCCATCTTCGCATCTGTCGGCGTGTACGAAAGGGTGTAAAAATCCGAGCTGTCGGTCGAGATCTTCGCCATCACCTGGGAAAGCCCATTGGTATTCATAAAGGCTTTGCCGCCGGTATCTTCCGCAATCTCCTTCATCATCGACTGCTCGGCGTCCCGATCCCCGGCTTCATCCATAATCATCTGTGATTGCGCGCCGGCGGTTGAGAACCCACCCGAGCCTGGGCTCAAGCCGGCCGTTGAGCCCGAGCCGCCGGTTGCCCCACCACTGGTTGACCTCGTGGAAGCAGTTACACCCCCACTGTCGGGCGGCCCTGCGACGGTGGCAGGGTTGCCAATGATCTGCGATGGCGATGAGAACGAGGACGGCAACTGGCTGTCCGCCTGGTAGAAGCCCACAGTCGCCACTCCCCGCGCATCCACCGGGTACAGGGCCACCCGCGCGGCCGCCAGCATATTCTGCGTCTTCTGCCATTCCTGTTCCATCTGTTGATCCACACGCCTGGCAACCGACGGCGATTCTGAAAACCAGATCACATTCTTGCGCCCTGGAAATCCATTCAGAAACGTGGCCAGCCGCTGCAGATTCGCCAGGGTCAGAAGTGCGCGGTCCGTTTCCCGCGACGTGTCGGTTTCCTGGATAAACCCCGCCAGCGCGCTAATCATGCCGGGATTGGCCGCCGTGGCTCCACTGCCGCCCTGCACCGGGGCAGACATCATCCCAATCAGGTTGGCTTGGGCGTTGGTCTCTGCCTGGCCCTTCAGCATGTCAGAAGATTGCACTTCGTTGTTCTTCTTGTTACCCAGCGCAGCAAATAGCAATGCGGGATCGTCTGTAAACCCCTGGATAAAATGCAGCCCCTTGCCCATGGTGAAAACCGCCATGCGCGACCCCGGCTTCAGATCCTTCAGAAATTTCATCGCCTGCTGGTGGACAACGGTCTGGCTTTCAACCCGCGTATTCAGCGAGTCCAGCAGCAACACGTTCACCGCCGCTGGCTGCCCAAACGGCGAGAAGTTGCTGAAAACGTCAGGCGGAAGCTTCGGCATCTCTTTGGGCGCTGCCGCAGGCGCACCTGTATGCTCTTCAAAAAAGCCGATAGTCTGCGGCTTGCCTTGCTCCGTCACCGCAAAGGCATCCTGCTTCAGACCCGTTACCGGCTTCCCGCTTTTGTCGGTCACCACCACATCCACCAGGACGGCCCGGCTGGTGATGCGCAAAGGAGTTGTGGCCGTGTTCGCGTCTGGTGTTGCGGTTTGTGCCGGCATTGGCAGGGTAAGACATGGCAGGGCGATTATCAGGGCGATACAGGAACTCAACGTGCGAGACATACGGTACGCTCCCTCAAGCGGGGAATCTTACCACCGCCCACAACTTCAAAGCGGTGATGTACCGAAACCTTTCGGATTGATTCTCAGCTTGTGCCGATACTTCGGAGCATTTGACGCCAGCTACCCCCACTCCAGTTAGCAAAATATTCGAGCGAAATCAGAGGCCGGGCGAGACCTTTCCCAAGCCGAGGCTGCCCACTGTGGCGACTCTTTTCCATCGGAAGAGGGACGCAAAGACGCGGTTCTTCTCTTTTTGGAGGGTGGGCGAAAAACTCCTCACGGCTTGGGAGCCGCCGGCGCAGGCTCGTCCTTCGGAGTCTTATCCTCCTGCCCTGCATCCGCATCCGTTACAATTCGCGCCTCCGACCGAAACACATGATACGAATCAAACACCGTTTCGTTAATCGCCGTGTCCTTCGGCCCGTACACAACCGGCGCGGCGCAGTCCGTCTGCATCCCACTGCCCGAACAACCGGATCGCCCGCCCATCGCGGAAACCGCAGTGGTGATGGTGACACTTTTGCGCGGACAAACATACATCTGCCCGCCAATCTCCACTGGCTCGTATTCCACCACAATGTCGGCTTGAAAAATGGGGTCGGTAGGCGACAACTCCGTAACGATCATCAGACGATAGACAGCCCCTTCATCCGCGCCAAGATTGTGATCGTAGGAGCGTGGCGAAAATGGAAGCCGCACTTGACTTAGGATCAAGCGCCTTCGGGCTTGGGGGTTCGACTCCCCTCGCTCCTACCAAAGATGTGCCGGCCTGGCGGAATGGGAAGACGCGCTGCATTCAAAACGCAGTGTCCTCGGACGTGGGGGTTCGATGCCCTCGGCCGGCACCAGTGTAATTGAATACGGAGAGTTGGCCGAGTGGTCTAAGGCGCCGCACTGCTAACGCGGAACACCTTTTCGGTGTCATTCGTTCGAATCGAATACTCTCCGCCATTTGTTTGAGTAAGAGTTTGGAAGGTGCCGCCGGAGTGGCTGGCGACTGGTCCTGAAAACCAGGGGATCCTCCTAAGACGAGATCGGGGTTCGACCCCTCCACCTTCCGCCACGTTGTGCATGTGAGGCAGATACGGTTAGCTGCAGCGGTCTGTAAAACCGCGACCCCTCGGGGTTTTGGAGGTTCAAATCCTCTCACATGCACCAAACTTGTTTTGTGTTCTTTGCATCTGGGGTGGAGAAGTGGTCCATCTCGCTGCCCTCATAAGGCAGAGCTCGCACGTTCGAATCGTGCCCCCACAGCGGAACCAGAGTAGATGCACCCCGGAATCGAATCCGCTAAGCGGCTTTTTCCTCAAGAAAAAGCTGCCTCTCAGGAATCTTAGCGAGGCGAAGTGTACTCTGGTTCCGCTCGAGAACGGCTACGTCGTCTAATGACAGGACGCCTGCTTGTCGAGCAGTACGGTGCGAGTTTGAATCTCGTCGTAGCCGCCAGTTTCGCCGGTGTACGCCAGGTTGGTTTGGCGGATGCTCTTTCAAGGCATTGATTCGCGGGTTCGATTCCCGCCACCGGCGCCAAGATTAAGGTTGGCGTTTACCGCAGCTTGCGCGGTGCACTTATAAGCAAGTAAGTCACTGCTCGAAATAATTTCGTGAGAACAGTTGACTTGTGATCTCGATTCGGGGTAAGTTGTATTTGCAATGATGAATCGAGTCAATCACGGCTTTACACCAGCGACCGCCCAACCGCGGCATGGCGTACTTATGTGATTGCTCGGAGGTCTCCGTAATTGGATTCCACTTACCCTCTGAGCCAATTGGCCAGAGGGTTTTTAGTTTTGTGGCGCTGATTTGAGTTAGATCGGCGATGGGCGGACTTGTGTAAGTTGGCATTACTCCGAGATAGCTCAAGGGTAGAGCGGCTTCCTGTTAAGAAGCGAGATGTCAGTTCGAATCCGACTCTCGGAGCCAAACGTTTGTAAGTTGTTCCCGGTTCGTTCAACTGTGAGGACCGCACGCTCTGAACGTGCTGATGGGGGTTAGAATCCCTCGCCGGGAGCCAGCATTGAAGGAGGCAGCATCGAATTTGTTCTCGGATCGGCTAACGGCAAGCCAGGGGTCTTTGAAGCCCCGAATGGGTTGGGTTCGACTCCCCCTCCGAGAGCCAACAGTTGGAGGTCCCAGCGAAGGATTCATAACGTTGGGATAGTCAAGCGGTGATCGTACAGCGGCAAGTACGGCGGTCTTCCAAACCGCACACGCGAGTTCGAGTCTCGCTCACCGCTCCATTCTTGAAGGGAAGAGAAGCATGACGCGACGCCCCATTAGCTCAACCGGAAGAGCGTGTGTTTCGTAATCGCAAGATTGGCGTTCGAGGCGTCAATGAGGCTCCAGAGAAGTTCGCAAGGAGGATGGCGATGAGTTTGATGCGAAGACCGGTTCTACAACTGAATGCATCGTATGAAGCCTTGCGCATCATCCCTGCCATGCGGGCGCTGAAGCTTATTACGACGGGAAAGGCGACGGTAGAGTTAGCCACGAATAAGTTGATCTACCCCGGCATCCACTTACCGAGTGTCATTCGGTTGCTGGTCTACAAGCATGTTCCGGTCCGGATGCAGATCACCACGCGCCGCAACATTCTTGTAAGGGACGCATACCGCTGTCAGTATTGCGGCCTGAAGTTTCATGGGAGTGACTTGACTCTCGACCATGTCATTCCCAGGTCACAAGGTGGAAAGAATTCCTGGGAGAATCTTGTGGCATGTTGCCGCAGGGACAACCATCGCAAGGCGGACAGAACGCCGGAAGAGGCAGGCATGCCGCTGTTGCGCAGGCCGCTACCGGCGAGTGTTCACACCGGCAGGTTCATTCTGCGGTCGATGGGTCTGGAAGTGAATGAGTGGAGCCGGTACTTATACGCCGACTCCGATGGCGATCGGCGCTTTGCTGTTCGCGGATGAATGTGGGCCGGCATAGCTCAAGCGGTAGAGCAGCGGTTTTGTAAATCGCAGATTGAGGTTTCGACTACCTCTGCCGGCTCCATAACATGAAGTGACTTCACGGGGATTGAAGCCAAACGGCGCGGCGCGTGATTGTGGATCACGTTCTAGAGGGTTCGACTCCCTCCATTCCCTCCAATTTTTATGTGGGCCGGTAGCTCAATTGGAAGAGCGCCTCTTTTGCAAAGAGGACGATGTGGTTCAACTCCACCCGTGTCCACCAGGATTTGCCGCCTGAGCAGGTGTGGTCATTGCACTGGTCTGAAAAGCCAGCCAACAGCGTTCGATTCGCTGAGTCGGCACCAAGTTGTCTGCGCGTAGCCTAGTCTGGCTTGAGGCACTCGCTCTCCACCCCGCAAACATGGACCCGTTTGCGGGGGCCCGGTTTGGGAGCGAGTTCACGGGAGTTCGAATCTCTCCGCGCAGACCAAACGTTGAGCACCTGTGGTGTGAACTGGATTAGCCGCCGCGCTACGAACGCGGGTTGAGGTGAACAGCCTCTATGCAGGTTCAAGTCCTGCCAGGTGCTCCACTCAAGAAAGAGGAATGAAAATGCAGTTGATAGATGGAACCATACCGGTGTTTGGTGAAGCGGACGAGAAGACGCTGAAGCAGATACGTACATGCGCAAAGACCGCAGACAAGGTTGCCTTGATGCCTGACAACCATCTCGGTTACGGAGTGCCGATTGGTGGAGTTGTCGCTTATCGAAACGCCATCAGCCCCACCGGTGTTGGATATGACATCGGTTGTGGCAACAAGGCTGTCCGCCTTGATATGACGGGCGCGGATCTGCGCCCGAACATCGGACGCATCATGGATGAAGTGGTGAGGACGATCAGTTTCGGCGTTGGCCGCAAGAACAATGAGCGTGTTGATAGTGGCGTGCTGGATAAAGGACAGGACGGTTGGAGTCTGGAAGCAACTCGTGATCTCCACCAGAAAGCAGCGGCACAGCTTGGAACTGTTGGATCGGGCAACCACTATGTCGACCTCTTCACGGACGAGGATGATCGCGTGTGGGTCGGAGTGCACTTTGGGTCTCGCGGCTTTGGTCACGGAGTTGCCACCTGGTTCCTGAAGGCTGCCGGCGCGAAAGACGGTATGGATGTTGAGCCGTGTGTTCTGGACGTGAACAGCGATCTGGGCGCACAATATCTTCTGGCCATGAGCCTCGCCGGCGCTTACGCGTATGCGGGTCGTGATTGGGTATGTGACCGCGTGGCGAAGATTCTGGGCGCGGAAGTTGTTGAGACAATTCACAACCACCACAACTTTGCCTGGCACGAGAAGCATGGCGATGAGATGTTCTGGGTCGTTCGCAAGGGCGCTACACCGGCATTTCCCGGTGAGAAGGGATTTGTCGGCGGTTCCATGGGCGAGCAGTCCGTAATCCTTGAAGGTGTGGAGAATGAAAATGCCAAGTACAGTCTCTACTCCACCGTTCATGGCGCAGGCCGCGCTATGGGTCGCAAGGAGGCTGCGGGAGTCTTCGATCGCAAGACCGGTGAGTGCAAGCGCGAGGGAAAAGTTACCAACGCGATGATGCGTTCATGGATTGATCGCTCCGGGATCGAATTGCGCGGTGGCGGGCTCGACGAGTCTCCCGACTGCTACAAGCGCCTTGACGAAGTCCTGACCGAAGTGTCGGATTCGGTGCGTATTCTTCATCGCCTCACGCCAGTTGGGGTGGCGATGGCATCAGCAAGAGAATTCGATCCGTACAAGGACTGAATTGCAACGTATCTCAAACCGATGTACTCTGTAACTCGAGAGTGTGACTTATGCAGAAGACCTTCAAACACGAGATAACCAGAACGACCAAGCGGGTCATCTGGGGAGTCGTGTCTTAAGGGTCTGAGTGTATTTGTTTTTATGCACGGGACCCGGCCTAGCGCCGGGTTTTTTATTGGTCTTTGACAATTGATCTGGAATACGCGGGCGTAAGCTCAACGTCAAACTGTCGGTCTCCAAAGCCGAACTTGGGGGTTCAAATCCCTCCGCCCGCGCCAAGTTTGCCAGCGAAGCAGAAGTGGATATTGCGCAGGTCTCATAACCCTGTTGTAGCTGATTCGAGTTCAGCCGCTGGCACCAGGTACGTGTAGCTGCTAGTTGGTATGTAGCCGTCTCCTTATAAGAGACAGCCTGCGGGTTCAACACCCGTCACGTACACCATGAGCGCGTCGTATAGCGGCAAATTATACCTGCCTCTTAAGCAGGCTGACGCTGGTTCAAATCCAGCCGCGCTCACCAATTTGGGTTCGTCGCATAGCGGACATCTGCACTCGCCTTTTAAGCGAAGAGACGTGAGTTCAAATCTCACCGGACCCACCATGTCATCCCATCGACGAAGTGGGCGCCCTCTGGGCACCGATGGGAGCCCTGACCATGAGCCTATCGTCTAACGCACAAGACGGCGTTCTTCTAAAACGCGAATCCCGGTTGGATTCCGGGTAGGCTCTCCATTCAACCTGTGGTGAAACTGGAAATCACGATGCTCTCCTAAAGCATAGTTCCCGGTTCGAATTCGGGCGGGTTGACCACAAGTTATTGCGCATGTAGTTCAACGGAAAGAGCACAAGCCTCCGAAGCTTGAGATGGCAGTTCAAGTCTGCCCATGCGCACCAAGTATTACGGGCCAAAGTTTGCGGACGTAGATTAGAGGCAAAATCGGCTGGCCTACACCCAGTTCATCGCAGGTTCGAGTCCTGCCGTCCGCACCAAAGTAAATGCCGAAATAGCTCAGTTGGAAGAGCGCCTGCCCGGTACGTGGGAGGCCGGCGGTTCTTCTGCTCCATCAATTAACGGCTTAATGCGGAGTAGCTTAGTTGGTTCAAAGCACTGGATCGATAATCGAGAGATCAGGAGTTCGATTCTCCTCTCCGCAACCAGTTTTGTGTGTGCACCATATTCCCCGATTGATGCAACAGGCCACAGGACTCAACAGAACTGAAGATTGAGTACAAGAGGATCCTCAGCCGCGTAAAAAAGACACTGGGGTCTGTGATTTGCATGCAGGATCGTCACTTCACTACCCCGGTGGATGAGATAATCCGGCAAGAAGGCGTTTCCATGACGGAAGGTATGTGCCGCCGCTCTAATCGCAGCTCATTCAAAACTGGCTTAAGAGCCCTTCCGGCGAAGATGTCTGATTTGAGCGTCACTCGGCCCCCGACCAGAACAAAGCTTCGAGATCGTTGCATTGAACCTTGGCATTCGGGGTTAATACGTCTCCTCTTCGACTTCAACGGCATCCACGCTCGCGTAGTTAACGTCAGGTACGAAAGAGACAATTAACTTGCCTTGAGCATTGGGCCGAAGGCCGCGATATGTTTTAACCAACGCATGTCCTGGACCTACCGCTCCCGCAATATCCAGATTGCGCGTCAATGCCGTGCCATTGCAAAGGACATCGAAGATGCGGCTGCCCGCACCACCTGTCTTTGAGACATCCGATCCCCAGTATTTCTCAGAAAAATATAAAGTCAACTTATAACTTCCCCTATCGACGGGGAGGGCGTAGTTAAAATTGCCGTAGCGTTCACCCGCATAAAGGCCCGGCTCCGGCGTGCCACCAATCACAACCTTGTCTTCCGCGAGACGGCCGCTGCTGAAGTAAGTATCCGGCATCCATAAGTTACCCAGTTTGTCGACGAAGAAACTGTTCTGAGCCACCATGCGAATAGGTCGCAAGCGATGCGCCAACCCGGGCAAGATCTCAATAGCATTGATGATCGGCAAGCCCAGTGTCCCGGCAAAGTCAAGGTGCAGATAGCCATCTTTGTCGGGTGATACATCCCGAAACACACGCACATCTGCCGTGTTCGCACCCGCATCTGAAACGATGTCGAATTGTCTCAGGAGCGGGATTCCATTGAGTTGAACATCGAACACACGGCTGTTCTCGCCCCCACCGAGTGTACTTGCAGGAGTATAGGTTGTCTCCGCAAAGTGCAGCCGCAATTCATAGGCGCCAGGCGCAAGTGGAATCTTGTAGGAGAATACCCCTGACCTGGCCGTGAGATACAACTCCGGGTTCCGGGTGCGGGCAATATGCTGGTTCGGAAGTTCGATGAAAGAGCCGCCGGTGAAGTATCGGTCTCCTGTCCATATGTTCCCATCCGCGTCTTTGAAGATGGGACGTGAATAGCCGCATCGAATACGTAGCTCCGGTCCCGTAGCCAAAGAAGATGTGGAGGATAGTGATGATTGGGTCGGGTCGTTGGCGTTTCGGTTGGCGTGACGGTGCCGATTCAGCCACCACGTAAGCGACCCTGCTCCGATCATAATCGTTAGAATCACGCTGATGATCTGAATTCCTCTTCTCCCGAAGAGACGCATGTATATCCGATCCGAAGGACCATTCGCCCAGTGAAGGTGGTCGTCCGGGGCACTTTTGACTGTTTCCTGCTTCCATGATGCTTCATGGGTTTCGCCCCGGCCTTCGGCGTTCGCTGCTCCAAAAATTGGCGTTGATCCGGACGGCGGATTCTGCGATCGCACCACCGGCTGTCGGTTGATAAATTCGGGACGATAATGTCCAGTTGCCACCACAATTTCTATGGGCTGATCCGCGCCTTCCCCGTCATAGAATTCGCGGAGCTTCTTTCTCAATCGGAAGACTTCCACCCGGACGATGGAGTCCGTCGCCTGATCGAAAGATTCGGGACGATGAAACACATCGGTCGCGATGGAATACTCCTTGATGGCATCGACGTGGCCCTCAAAGTAGCGCTCGCAAATGTATCTCAGCAGGCTGGCCATGCGGGGTTTGTTTCGGAATGTGCCGGAAGCCAGAACCGCATGTAACGCTGCACGCTCGGCGGTAACTCGAGTCGAATCAAGCTGCGCTGGATCGACACCATCGGGATCGAGGGGGGCAGGATGAGGAATCGTTCCCTGAGTTGTCATATGGCAAAAATCTCCACCAAACTGCTGCCGCGGGAGTTGACTTGGCTTCCTCGCCCATCCGGGTCTTGATCCGTCGATGTCAGAGACGGTTTCGCGGCATTTTGCCACGCCGGCCGAAATGCACATCCGAATATATATCTCGCGGGGTACTAATGTAACGCTGGAAGTAACCGACACTCAGCCGGAAGGTAACCGGAGGAACGTTTCGCCGCAATCCTTCAAGGGCTAAAGTCTCAAACGGCTCGTTGAGATGAGCATCTGAGAGGCTTCCCTATGCCGTGCAAGTCAAATGAATTCAGCTATTCGCTTTTCCTCAAGCTCCTGAGAATCAGTCCACCCAACTGCTCGCACGCCCTGAAAAACATGCTGCGAACGATATCCGGAGCCTTCTTTCGTCCCCCCGTAATGAATGCGCTGACGAAACTGGTGTTCGAGCCAAGATAAGCGGTGGTCGTCTGCGACCTTTCGGTCCCAGATCAGGCGAGCTTTAGTTGGATGACATCACCAACAGTTACGGCGCCATTTCAAAATCAGCCCGACAGCAGCAATCGAGATGAGTCGTTTTACTTGCCCGCCACCCTTTCCGCACTCGGCTGGTAATGGCGACAAGGCAATCACAACAAGCTCTCTGTCGCCTAGACGGAGATTCAACGAATTGAGGACAACGATGAGGACAAAGGCATACTTGATCTCTCCCGCAATGTGCGCAACTCTGTTGTTCGGCATGGCGAACATCGCTTACGCGGCAGAAGGACCTTACGGCGGCACCCCCGCCCCGATCCCTGGCACGGTCCAGGCGGAAAACTATGACACCGGCGGGCAGGGCGTTGGCTATAACGTAACCGCAGTGAATGGGACGGGGAACAGCTACCGTTCAGATGGAGTCGACCTGGAAGCGACGACCGACACCGGCGGCGGGTTCAATCTCGGCTGGACTGCGGGAGGACAGTGGTTTCGCTATACCGTTAACGTGGCGACCGCCGGCAAGTACACAGTTACGTTCCGCGTGGCGGCGCTCACTGCCGTGACTGACGGGTTCCATATTTCTAACTCATCGGGAACCAACCTGAGCGGCTCAGTGAACGTGCCCGCAACAGGCGCATGGCAAACCTGGACCAATGTAACGGCCTCCGTTACATTGCCCGCAGGCCAACAGACGTTGACTATTAACCAAGATACCGCCGGCTGGAATCTCAACTATGTGAGCTTTGCATCGACCGGTGGGCCGTTTGGCGGTACGCCCGCCGCAATTCCGGGCACGGTGCAGGCTGAAAATTACGACCTGGGTGGTCAGGGAGTCGGCTACAACGTTACGTCGATCAATGGGTCCGCCAACAGTTACCGCCCTGACGGCGTTGACCTTGAAGCGACCACCGATACAGGCGGAGGCGATAACATTGGTTGGACAACCGGAGGCCAGTGGTTCAAGTACACCGTCAATGTAGCCACAGCCGGAACCTACACTGTCACGATCCGCCTGGCCGCTCCAGCCGCAGTAACCGATGCATTGCATATTTCCAACGCATCTGGAGCCAACCTGAGCGGCTCGGTCAACGTTCCAGCGACTGGCGGTTACCAGACGTGGACCAATGTGACGGCCTCTGTCACTCTACCGGCGGGTCAGCAGACATTGACCATCAATCAGGATGCAGCCGGATGGAACATCAACTACGCTTCATTCGCGTCCGGATCGTCCGGCGGCGAAGGGCCTTACGGCGGAACTCCTGCCGCAGTCCCGGGCACGGTGCAGGCTGAGAACTACGACACCGGCGGCCAGGGCGTCGGCTATGACGTCAGTTCTACCAATGGGTCCGGGAACAGCTATCGCTCGGACGGCGTCGATCTCGAGGGCACTGCCGATACGGGTGGAGGCGACGACATTGGCTGGACGGCTGCCGGGCAGTGGTTCCGTTACACCGTGAATGTGGCCACAGCCGGAGAATACACAGTGGGCTTCCGTGTGGCCGCCCCCACTGCGGTTACAGATGCATTCCATCTATCAAATTCCGGGGGATCGGACCTAAGCGGAACTATCAACGTTCCTGCGACAGGCGGATATCAAACATGGGCCACGGTGACGGCCACTGTGACACTTCCTGCAGGCCAGCAGACGTTGACCCTCTTCCAGGATGCCGCTGGCTGGAACATCAACTACATGTCGTTTACGGCCGGAAGCGGCGGTGGGACGGGTAATTGCACAGGCGTTTCAAGCATTACGGTTGGGGGAACGACTTACACGCCGCAATGGTGCCAGGAATTCAATGGCAGCGCAGCTTCGCCTGACACTACGGTGTGGAATTTCGATCTCGGAAATAATGGCGGTTGGGGCAACGGCGAGGCGGAAGTATACTGCGGACCTCCGGGCTACTCAGGCAATCCTTCGCAGTGCCCAACCTCGTTTAGCACTTCCACGGCTCCCGTCTACATCGATGGCAACGGGCACCTCGTGATCCAGCCGAGAGATGTTGGAGGAACGTGGCTATCCGGCCGGATGAATACCGAAGGGAAACAGAACTTCACCTATGGCATTCTCGAGGCCAGCATCCAGCTGCCGAACACGACGAACCAAGGCCTCTGGCCCGCGTTCTGGACCCTGGGCAGCAACATCACAACTGTTCCGTGGCCTACCTGCGGTGAAGCAGACATCATGGAGAACTGGTCTCCGCAAGTGGACGGCGGCGCCGGCACAACGGGGAACAATTCCACGATTCACACGGCTAAGACAGGTGGGAGTGGAGTCGGCGCACGTTATACCTTCCCCGGCGGAGAAGCAACCGACACCGCCTTCCACACCTACGGAATCGTTTGGACGGCGAACGAGATGCAGTTCTTTGTCGACAACGCGTCAGCACCATTCTTCACTGTCACGCCAAGCAGCCTTCCGTCAGGAGATACATGGCCCTTCAATCAGAACATTTTCACGATCCTGAATGTGGCGGTCGGCGGAACTTTGGGTGGATCGGACTCGGGCTTGACCAATCCAGGGCCGATGACGGTGGACTATGTTCGTTGGTACACGGCCAATTAAGTGACCTGGCGGAATTAAGGTAATTCTGAACAGCGAAAACTTGTGTTAACTTTCACCATCAACGGAATGAGGACAAGGCAATTGTCGAGAAGTAAGCGACGAATGCCTTGTCCCCACACCGAGCGGAAATCCTGATAGACGAGAGCCTTCAGGCGCTCGAGGGATTGGGCATCTCCGTCTCGCCAGAATTAATCCCTTGTTACGCTCTCAATCTATGCTGGTCCATGCCAGAAGTATAGGTCCCTGCGGGCAATTGGCGTCTTGCTCCGGCCGCGCGGCGGACAACAAGTTTTTTCGGAAGTCGACGGATCATCTCCGTACACTCATAAACCTAATTCTCGATTGATAGGTCATTGAACCGATAGCCCACGCGCGGAACCGTTAACAGATACTTTGGATTGAGCGGATCGTCCTCAATCTTTCTTCTCAGCTGACTTACAAACATTCGAATGTAAACGAAGTCTTTTCCATACTCCGATCCCCACACAGCTCTAAGGAGCTTGGTTGGGGAAATGGCATCGCCGGCGTGAATCATCAGATAGAAAAGCATCTCGAATTCCTTGGGTGTGAGATGAATCAACCGCCCGCTCTTCCGCACTCGGTACTTCGCTTTGTCCAGTTCCAACTGACCGACTCGTATCGGCACGCCCCCGGCAGTGTCTGGGAGGTTTCCCCGGCGAACTGCAGCTCTCAGCCGCGCGGTCAACTCACGAACTCCACAGGGTTTGGTGATGTAATCGTCTGCGCCCGCATTAAAAGCCACCACCTTGTCATCCTCACTATCCATAGCCGACAACATGAGAATCGGAAGGCGCCCTGCTGCTTGCCGAATGCTCCGGCAGGCCTCAAGCCCGCCTATTCCCGGCATATCAACATCCAACAGCACCGCATCAAAATGGGTTACTTGGATCAGTGACAATGCCTCATCTGCTCGAGGCACATCCACGGTTGTGAAACCCAGGGCAGATAAAGTCACAGACAAAGCACGTCTAAATGAATTGTCATCGTCTATCACGAGAATGGTGCCTTGGCCCGCAACATGCGATTCTGAATTCAATGTCTCCTCCCTGCATCGAGCGGAAGAGAAAGATAGAACGTCGTCCCTTCCGTTTCACCACTTTCAACCCACACATGACCGTAGTGAGCTTCGGCTGCCTTTTTCGCCACTGAAAGTCCAATACCTGTACCGGGCACTTTGTGTTTCGAGTCCATCGCTCTGTAAAACCGATTGAAGATTCGCTCTTTGTCGTCGTTTCGCACAGTAGAACCCACGTTGTGCACTGATATGACTATTTCTGCCTGACAGGCTTGTGCTGCGATTCTGACGGGTGAACCGGTCGTGGAGTATTTCCGGGCGTTATCGATGTACTGCGTCAGGATCATCACTATCAGACCTCGATCGACCCAGAAAGATAATCTGGGGTCTTCTACCGCAACTTCGATTCGATCCAATAACTCTCTCGCAGCTCTACTCGATAAAACCTGGGCAATCAACTCGCCAACATGGACCTGGTCAGTTTTCAATCCAACCTCATCCGCTTCGAGCCTCGCAGTCAGCAACAGGCGTGTACATAATTCGTTGAGCCGAACGGACTCGCTCTCGATAAGTCGTGCAAGTTCGTGCTGAGTCGAATTCAATCCGCCCAATTCAAGCAATCCAGAACTCGCGGTCTGGACCGTTGCCAACGGATTCTTAAACTCATGGCCTAGCGCATCCATCACCGCTGCACGCAACTGCTCTCCCTTGTTTGCGACCTCTGCCTTTTCTTCTTTTTCAAACGACTGATGGCGATCGATTGCAATTGCCGCAAGCGACGCCAGCGCATCGACAACCGGAGGGTTTACTTTCCCGCGTATAACAATTGCGCCAACTGAACCCGATGCGTCCTGCATGATGCGCTGAGCGGTTTCCGTCGTTCGATCATCCCTGCCGGAATTTCGTTGGAAGCATTCCTGCGCCAGGTTCTGCTCGTCATCACCCCAGTCGCCCGTTCTGTCCTGACGTTCCAAGTGGCTATCAAACAAGGCGACCGCGCGAGCGTTGAATATCCTCTGAATCAAAACTACAAGTTGCGGACCAGGAGCTTGCCGCAAATCCAGCAACATAGAATTGCGACTCAACTCGTATAGCCTCTCCATACCAATCCGGTGAAGGGTCGCCTCTCGTGCACTCCGAAGCTCTCTCGCTGATAGCCTTCCGATCGCAAGCGCGGTGGTCTCAAACGTTCCAAGCGCCACCCAGTCCTGCGGATCCGTAACATTGAACCGGAAGAAGGGCGGCAGAAAGAATAAGTCGAGGCAGGCTACTGCAAGAAGTGAGGCCAGGGACGCCTGCCAAAAACCGCAAAAGGAAGCCATTGCCAGCACAACCAGCAAATAGAGGCTGCTGATCGTAGCCAGGTTGACCTGAAGATCATAACCGCCATAGGTCAGCAACGCGATGACAGTCCATGCAATTAGAGTCTGCCACAGAAAGCAAAGGGCCCGATGCGGATCGATCCATTTCGAGAGGATTGGAATATCCATCGTGCCCACATCTTTCTCCATAAGGTCTGAAGCGCTCGACCGAGAGCTGACTCGCTCCTATCGCCATTTTGTACTTCGCGCCTCAGTAGTAGATCTGACGCAAGGCCCGGGCGTCTTTCACCATGGCAAGGAATCTGCTTGCCAGCTCGTGGATGCGATCGATTTGGCGAAGGTGCAATGCTTCTTTTGGAAGTAACTCTCCGCCCAAACCAATTGCTGTTGCACCGGCTAGGATGAAGTCAGACGCCGTTATCTGATTCACGCCGCCAGAAGCTATCAAAGGGATTTGCGGGAGCGGTACTTTGAGTGCGCGCAGATATTGAGTTCCACCTACCTGGCCCGTGGGGAAAATCTTGACGAAATCTGAACCTGCCTTCCATGCCGCAATGATTTCAGAGGGCGTTAAAGCTCCTGGAAGTACTACTACATCTACCTTCTTCGCATAGGCCACAACCTCTGGGACAAACCCTGGGCTAGTCAAAAACCTTGCCCCGGCGTCGACGCACCGCCTCGCCATTTCGTCATCCAAAATCGTGCCGGCTCCTACAGCCATATCCGCAAAGCGATGGGAGAGGTGGTTGATCAATTCCAGCGCACCTGGTGTGGTCATTGTGATCTCAACAATCGGGATTCCCGCTGAATACACAGCCTCTGCCGCAAATTGTGCAAGGTCCCGTGACGTCACGCGTACCGACGGCAAAATGCCAATTTCCTCGATCCGGTTGCGAACTTCTTTTCTGTTCATTCAGCCGACCTCTTCCTATCGACAATCGAGAATGCGACGCGCAGCGCGTTCTTTTCGATGGCCATCCCCAATTACGGAATCGCTTCGCGTCCTACAGCGAGATTTAGTTGTCCGGCAGCCGTTAGATAGGCGCCGAGCAGTTGCGCATAGGAAAGCTGCACTTGCCGGTAGTCGCTTTGCGCATTGAGAAAATCCATAAGCGAAGCGCCGCCGTGCTCGTAAGCGAACGTGACCGTATCGCGCACACGCAGCGCCTGGTCGTTATACTTCGCCTTGTACGGCTTCAGGAGCGCGATATTGCTGCGCACCAACTCGTATCCCGTGTCCACGTCGCTAAAGACCTGGGCGCGCGCCGCATCGCCAGCTTGCTGACTGCGGTGAATGTCAATCAGAGTGCGTTTCTTCTCACCCTGGTTCTTGTCGAAAATGCGCAACGGAACGCTCACGCTGGCGCCGATCGTATCAGGGCCATTGGGATTGTTCGTAGAGGAGTTATTTGTGAACCACCCTCCGAACGTCGGATCGGTTGAGCCATTCGCCACCGCCAACTTGTGGTTAGTCTCAGATTGCTCTATGGTTTGCAACGCCGCCTGCAGGTCCGGCCGGGCAGCCAGGGCAGCGTCACGGTATGTATCCAATGGCTGTAAGCTGTCGCTGAAATCGAACGGGCCGGTCACTTCGAACTGATCCACCGGCGTCCGGTCATTCAGCAACTGCAGGAGCTGAATTTTTGCGGTTCGCAGGTTGACAATCGCCGTTTCGATCTCGGACTCATATTGCACGCGCAATAGCTCGATGCGATCGAGATCGATCTGCGCGAGATCTCCAGCCTGAAAACGGGCACGGCTGATGTCGATAATCTTGTCGTAGTATTCAAGGTCCGCCTTCGCGATATCGAGAATATATTTCGCCTGGAGCGTTCCAACAAATGCGGTGCGCAGACCAAACACCATGTTGCGCTTCAGATCCTCATGCTGCGACTGCGTGATGCGCGTGCCTTCCTGTGCGCTCTTAAGGCGCAACTCACGCTTATGTTCGCGCTCGTGCAGGTAGCTGAAGTTCGGCTGCTCAGTAGTTCCCTTAAAAGGAGTCCAGACTCCATTGTGCGGTGCGGCTTGGTTGCCATCAACTGATAGAGTGAACTGCGGATTGGGTCGGAGATATGCAGTAATCTCCTCGGCCCGCATCTCGTCCACGTTGTCGGCGTCGGCCTTCAACGCCGGATTAACCGCTTCGAACTTCGCCTTGACCTGGTCCCAAGTGAGTGCCTGCTGCGCTCTCGCCGGCACCCCCAATAGTGCAATACCCAGGGCGCAAAAACAGATGCTGCGTGCAGCGGTGTAAGTGGGATTAAGCTTCAAATGCCACCTCCGGTTTCGGCAACTTGTCCCCTTCTCTCGCAATCCAGACATACAACGTGGGCAGAAGGAAGATGCTCAAAAGGAGGTCGGACATCAACCCTCCTACGATGACGATGGCGAACGGGCGCTGCGAGTCGGAGCCGATGGCGTGCGACATGGCAGCGGGAAGCAGACCCAGAGTAGCCACCAGCATCGTCATCATGATGGGCCGAAGCCGCAGGACAGCGCCCTCGATCGCAGCTCCCTCCGGAGTGTACCCTCGGGCTCGAAGCTGATTGATGTACTCAAGCATGATGACGCCCGTTTGGACCGAGACGCCGAACAGCGCCAGGAAGCCGACCCCGGAAGATACGCTGAAGAATGTCCCAGTCACAAGGAGTGCGAGCAAGCCTCCAACGCGAGCCATGGCCACGTTGAGCAGAATCAGCAGCGCCCATTTGAAGGAACGAAACATGGCGTAGAGAATGAGGAAGATAAGAAAGATTGTCAGGGGCAGGATCAAGAGCAGCCTTGCTTCCGCTCGTTTTTCGCTATCGTATTCTCCCGACCATTCGAGGTGATAGCCACGCGGAAGCTGCACATTCCTGGCGATCTTTGAGATGGATTCCTTGACCGTGGTGCCCAGGTCGCGTCCGCGAACCTCAAAGCGGATCGCCACATAGCGCGAGCCATCTTCCCGATAAATATCGTAGGCGTCATCGCGGACCTGGGCCTTGGTCACCTGAGCCAGCGAGACGCGTTCGCCAGAGGGAGAGAGCAGTCGAATATTCTGGATGGCCTCCTTGGTATCGCGATACTGTTTCTGATAGCGCACCACCACGTTGTAGACAGCCTCTCCCTGCAGGACCTGGCTGACAGAATTGCCGCCGACCGCGGTCTGGACGGCATCTTGTATATCGGCCACATTGATGCCGAACCGTGCAGCTGCCTGACGGTCAACGGTGAGATCGATATTTGGCTGGCCCGTATCGCGTTGGATTCCGAGATCCTTGACCCCTGCAATATCGGACATGACTTCCTTGATCTGTTCGCCCTTTTCTTCGAGAACGTCCAGGTCCGGCCCGTACAACTTGGCACACAGTCCACCTTTCGTGCCGGTCATCGTTTCATCCACGTTGTCCTCAATGGGCTGGGAGAAATTCCAGAAGGCTCCCGGATTCTTCTCCACTTCGCGATCCATCGCGGCGATCAGCTCCTCCTTATTCTGATGAAAGATGGGTCGCCATTGCTCCTTGGGTTTCAAGTCGATGAAGTATTCCGTGTTGCCGAATCCTCCCGTGTCAGTTCCATCGTCGGGCGCCCCGGATTGCGAAACGACTTTGGTGACCTCGGGGAACGAGGCGAAGATATAGCGGTTTTGCTCGGCGAAGCGTGTGCCTTCCGTTTCGCCTACGCTGTTGGCCATCGCGCCACGCGCCCAGATGGCGCCTTCGTCCAGATGGGGCAGGAATTCAGAGCCGATCACTCCACTGAACGTCAGGAAAAGTGCGACGGCCAACGAAGCCAGGCCAGCGCCAACGGTGATCCAGCGATTCTCGATCGCCAACTTCACCACACCCCGGTACCGATCCTTCAGAAACTCCATCACCGGGTTGCGCCATTCCTTGACACCGTTCGGGAATAGCAGAGCGGAGAGCACAGGCACAATGAAAACGGAGAATACGATGGCGCCGAGCAGTGCGAAGGCCACAGTCCAGGCCATGGGCCGGAACAGGCGACCTTCGACTCGCTGCAGCGTGAAGATCGGCATGTAGGCGGTAATGATGATGGCGATTGCGTAGAAAACCGGCCGTTGAACCTCGTGAGCGGCGTCACGGATCATCTCCACCGGTGTCTTCAGTCTCATCGTGATGCGGCCTGCATCAGGCGAACCGTTTCTGCCGTGCCCCAGGTGCCGCATGATGTTTTCCATCATGACGACCGCGCCATCCACGACCATGCCGAAGTCGAGAGCTCCTAGTGAAATCAGGTTTGCTGGGATATGGCTCAGGTTGAGAAATATGGACGCGAACAGCAGGGAAAACGGAATGGTGAGTGCAACAATGAAGGCTCCTCGAACGTTACCGAGAAACAGAAACAGGATGATCGTCACCAGGATCATTCCCTCGCCGAGGTTGTGCAGCACCGTGTGAAGCGTGTAATGAAGCAGATCGCTGCGGTCGAGCATGGGGATGACCTTCACACCCTCGGGCAGGATGTGACTGTTCAGCTCCTCCACCTTCTGGTGAATACCTTCGATGGTAGGGCCTTCTTCGGCCCCCTTGCGCATCAGCACGCCGCCCTGAATGACGTCGGGCTCATCGACGATGATGCCGTCCGGACGATGATCGGCCCTGGCCATGTGCCCCAGACGAATTCTGGGTCCCCACTCCACGACTGCGATGTCCTTCACACGAACCGGAGCTCCGTTGGAAGTCGTCAGGACAGTGTTCTCGATATCCTGCACATTACGGAAAAGCCCGAGTGCGCGAACGTTGAGTTGCTGCAAGCCCTCTTCGACGAAGCTTCCGCCGGCGTTCACGTTGTTATTGGTCAGCTGGTTCTCAACCTGGCTGATGCTCAGGCCGTAGGAGATGAGCTTATTTGGGTCGACGCGTACCTGATATTCGCGCGCGGTGCCCCCGAAGTCGCTCACGTCGACGACGTTCGGAACTTTCCTGAATTCCTTGTACAGAGTCCAGTCTTCAATGCTTCTCAAGTTCATCAGGTCATAGGCCGGATTTGAGCTCCGGATCGTGTACCAATAAATCTGGCCGGTCATGCTCCAGTCCGTACCGATTTGAGGTTGTACGCCTGCGGGCACGCTCACCTGCGTGAGCCTTTCGAGCACCTTCGCGCGATTCCAGTCGTCGACTGATTGGTCGTCGAAGATCAACGTAATCAGGGAAAGACCAAAAATCGATTCCGACCGCACCGTTGTCAAATGCGGAATTCCGAACACCTGAATTTCGACGGGAACGGATACTTGCTGTTCCATTTCTTCGGCGGAATGCCCGGGCCACTGGCTGATGATGTTTACGTAATTATCGGCGATGTCCGGATAGACTTCGACGGGCATGTTGTGAAACGAAACTGCCCCCCAGGCGAGCAACAGCACCCCAATCGCCAGCACCACGTACCGGTTATTGAGAGAAAAATCTACAAGATTGCGAATCATGAATTCTTCCTCAGGCGTCGAAGTTGAGCGTTATTCATTGTCGATTACATTTTGGAGATTGATCGCGTTTGTCACGACCTGC
>Ga0302319_10002776_pt1 | contig 37258 bp, 33 predicted proteins | sample Bog_T0_2_FD_203319 | JGI IMG/M metagenome (GOLD analysis project Ga0302319, IMG submission 203319) | Peat permafrost microbial communities from Stordalen Mire near Abisko, Sweden - Bog_T0_2 | ecosystem: Environmental > Terrestrial > Soil > Wetlands > Peat | place: Sweden: Abisko, Stordalen Mire...
CCACTGTAGGAGGCTCGCACTTCACCACCTTTCCAATCCCTCCGCCCAGGCGCAGGGAAGCGCTGACCGGCTCTTAGTCGCCAATTGCCGGAAGGTACCGCGTTAGCGGGTTAGTTCACTGGAAATTGCCGTGTTTAGGAGCCACTGTTCTTCAGGTCCGCCCGCGCCATCTGCTACAACAAAGTTCGGAGTCTAATCGGCATTGTTCCGCAAAGTTCTTATCGCCAACCGGGGCGAGATCGCCGTTCGCATCATTCGCGCTTTGCGTGAGATGAATATTGCGAGCGTGGCCATTTTTTCGGAGGTGGATCGCCGTTCGCTGCACGTGCAAATGGCGGATGAGGCTGTTTGTGTTGGTCCGGCACCTTCGGCGGAAAGTTATCTGGTTAAAGAAAAGATCATTGCCGCCGCTCAGCAGGTGAGTGCCGAAGCCATTCACCCTGGCTACGGCTTCTTGAGCGAAAACGCGGCGTTCGCCAAGGCGTGCGGCGACGCGAACATCAAATTCATTGGGCCTAATTGGCGGGCGATTGAGCAAATGGGATCGAAAACAGCCGCCCGGCGGGTTGCGATTGCCGCGGGAGCGCCCGTCGTTCCGGGCACCGAAAAAGGCGTCAGCGATCCGCAGGCCGCGGGCAAGATTGCCGCCGAACTGGGTTATCCGGTACTGCTGAAAGCGGCAGCGGGCGGCGGCGGCAAAGGCATGCGGCGCGTCGATCAAGATGCCGAATTAGCCGCGGCCATGAGCAGCGCCGCGAGCGAAGCGGAACGCGCCTTCGGCTCCGGCGAAGTGTATCTCGAAAAGCTGATCGAACGGCCGCGGCATATCGAAGTACAGGTGCTGGGCGATGAGCATGGGCGCCTCATTCATCTGGGCGAGCGCGAGTGCTCGATCCAGCGGCGGCATCAAAAGGTTGTGGAAGAGAGCCCGTCGCCGCTGGTGCTGGCGCGGCCCGAACTGCGCCAGGAAATCGGCGAAGCGGCGCTCCGCATCGCGCGCGCGGTGAATTATTCGAACGCGGGCACGCTTGAGTTTCTGGCTGATCAAAGCGGACGCTTCTACTTTCTGGAAATGAACACGCGTTTGCAGGTGGAGCATCCGGTGACCGAATGGGTTACGGGCATCGACCTGGTGCGCTGGCAAATTCGCATTGCCGCCGGTGAACGCCTCACCCTGCGGCAGGAAGATATTCGCTGGAACGGATCGGCCATTGAGTGCCGCGTCTACGCGGAAGATCCGTTGAACAACTTTTTTCCGAGCCCGGGCCGTCTCGCACAGTACGAAGAACCCAGCGGACCTGGCGTGCGGGTGGATGGCGGCGTCTATGCGGGCTGGAGGGTGCCGCTCGAATATGATCCGCTGCTCGCCAAGCTGACCGTTTGGAGCGATAGCCGGGCAGGGGCCATCGACCGCATGCGGCGCGCGGTCGCCGAATACCGGGTGCTTGGGATTAAGACCAATCTCGGACTCTTCGCGCAACTCATGAGCGACCCCGGCTGGATCGAAGGCGATCTGGATACGGGGTTTCTCGAGCGCTTTATGCAGCGCTTCCAAGCGGCAACGCCCAGCGCGGAGTCTACGAGGGCGAGCAAGCTGGCAGCGGCCCAGGCAGCGCTGCACAAAGACGCCGCGCCGCAAGCGCGCGAACCCGCCTCGCAATGGCGCGCGCTGGGAAGACGAGGGCTGCTGCGTTGACGCTGCGCGTAGAAGTGGATGGCGAGAGCCACTTGCTCGATGACGCCGCGCTGGCCAGCGCATCGGTAGAAGAAGTGATGCCGGGCGTGTTTTCGGTTCTCATCGGCACGCGCAGCTTTACGGTGAACGTGGCTTCGCAGGGTGACAGTTTTGAAGTTGTCAATAGCGACGGCTTGCCGCGCCTGATAGCGGTCGCCGATGCGCGCGACAAGCGTGGATCCGCGGACGCCGCGTCTTCCAAAGGTCCGGCAATCATCCGCGCTCAAATGCCGGGCAAGATCATCAAAGTGCTGGTAGAGCCCGGCGCGCCCGTGGAAGCCGGGCAAGGGTTGATTGTGGTCGAAGCCATGAAGATGCAGAATGAAGTGAAGGCTCCCAAAGCCGGCGTGGTCAAGAAGATACCGGCAGCGGAAGGCGCTACGGTAGCGGCCGGCGATACGCTGCTGGTGCTGGAGTAAATATGGCGCGCGCCGATTGCAAGCAGTGCGGCGGTACCGGCTGGACGGTGAGCGAGAAAGACGGCGTCTCAGCGGCCGACCGCTGTTCCTGTGTCGCGGAAGTGCAGGTGGAAGAGGCCGAAGCGCGCGCCGGTATTCCGGCGAATTACCGGCAAGCCTCGTTTGAAACGTTCCTACTGCCAATCGACAATCCGGTCTTGCAGCGCGCCTTGGCGGATGTGATGCTGGCGGTTTCGGCGTTTGCGCGCACTTATCCTAAAACTACGAAGCCCGGACTGCTTCTGGTAGGCCCGCCGGGCACCGGCAAAACGCATCTGGCGGTGGCGGCGCTACGTTCGTTGATGTCGCGCGGCCACGAGGGAATCTTTTTTGATTATCAAAACTTGTTGGAGCGCATCCGCTCCGGCTATAGCGAAGCGCTGGGCACGGCGAATCGCGAGGCGTACCGCAATGCACTAGAAACCGAAATGCTGCTGCTGGACGATCTGGGCTCGCATCGGGTGACGGATTGGGTGGAAGATACAGTGACGGCCATTGTGACGTATCGCTGCAATCATCTAAAGCCCACCATTGTCACCACCAATTTGCCCGATCCAGACATGGGCGGCGGGACCGTGGAAAAATCGGGCGTTGGCAATGCGCCGCGCTACAAAACGACTCTTGAAGAGCGCATCGGCGAACGGGCACGTTCCCGCTTATTCGAGATGTGCAAGGTGATTCGTATGCCGAACGTGAACGACTATCGCATTCGGCCCCACGCAGCGCGCGTCAATGCCTAATTAGGGGGACGTTCACCCCGTTACACTTAATTCGGAATTAAGTGCAACGGGGTGAACGTCCCCGTATTAAGTACGAATTAAACGAATTTCAGGCCGTGGCCGAGGCGCTGAAGCTGGTCACCGCTTCTTTCTCATCCTCGTAGATGGGGAAGATTGTGTGCAGTTTAGTGATTTGCAGCAGGTCTTTCATCTTCCCCTGCAAGTGCAGAAGCTTGATGGAACCGCCCTGATTGGTGGCCGTGGTGTACTTGCCCACTAATTCGCCCAAACCGGCGCTGTCGACGTACGATACATTGGCCATATTGATGATGATGTGTTTGCGGCCCATGGCGAGCAGCGCATTCAATTCGTCCCGTAACACGCCCGAGCTCTCGCCCAGCGTAATCTTGCCGTTCAAATCCACGATCGAGACATCGCCTACCTGTCTCGTTTTTGCCGTGAGTGCCATTCGGTAACTCCTTTGCCTAGCTCCTAGGTTATCTCAGGCTGTCAAAAAGACCAGCCGGCTGTCAAGAACTTAGGGTACGGGAGCGTCCGTTCTGGGAATGAAGTGGTAGACCGCTACACTGGTTGAATCATGAAGTTGGGCATCGACTTCGGGACGAATCGCATCGTCGTTGCCGCCGCGGATCGCGGCAACTATCCGTTGATCTCGTTTGAGTCTCCTGATGGGACCAGTCCCGATTGGTATCCGTCGTTAGTCGCGATCCGCGGCGGCGAACGGCGTTATGGGTGGAAGGCGTGGGAATCGCAAGCCGACGATTCGTGGACCGTGGTGCGTTCGATCAAGCGCCTGCTGGAGGACGCGGGGCCGCAAACGCTGCTGGATTTGGGCGACCGGCGGCTGCCGTTGAACGATTTGTTGCATGGCCTGACCTCGGCGCTGCTGGCGGAATTGCGCGAGCGCTCGAATCTGTCGTTGAAGGCCGGCGAACCGCTGCAGATCATGCTGGGCGTGCCGGCGCATGCCAATAGCAACCAGCGTTTTCTCACGGTGGAAGCGTTTCGCGCCGCCGGTTTCGATGTGTTGGGCATTCTCAACGAGCCGAGCGCGGCCAGCATTGAATTCGGCCACCGGCAGCGGCAGGGGAAAGCGAATCGCGAAACGATTTTGGTCTACGATCTGGGCGGCGGTACGTTTGACGCTTCGCTGGTGACGCTGGATGAGAACGTGCATCACGTGATTGCATCGGAGGGCATTCCGTCGATAGGCGGCGACGATTTCGATCACATCCTGGCGGATTTGGCGCTGGACAAAGCGGGCGTCAGCCTCGACGGCCGCGATGAGATCTCAGCCGCAGGCTGGTTTAACTTGTTGGAAGAGTGCCGGCTGAAAAAGGAATCGTTGAATCCGAATTCGCGCCGCCTCTCGATTGATCTCGAACCGATTAACGCCGACTGGGGCAGCGTGGTGGTGCAGGTGGCCGATTTCTATGAAATGGCGAAGCCGTTGGTGGAAGAGACGATAGCGGCGGCCGAAGATTTGCTCGGGAAGCAGACGGGCGAGTTTGGCGCGCTGTACGTAACGGGCGGCGGCAGTGAGTTGCCATTGGTGGCGCGCGTGCTGAGGGAACGCTTCGGACGGCGCGTGCTGCGCTCGGCGTATACACGCTCGGCCACGGCTATTGGGCTGGCCATCCAGGCCGATCAGCCGGGAACGTATCAGCTGAGTGAGCGCCTGGCGCGCTACTTCGGCGTGTGGCGTGAGGCCGAAGCGGGCTGCCGTATCGTCTTCGATCCGCTGTTTGAGAAAGGCATCAACCTGCCGCAAGCCGGCTCGCCTCCGCTGGCGATCCGGCGTCACTATTCGCCCGTGCACAACATTGGCCATTTCCGCTTCCTGGAATGCAGCCACCGAGCGGCGGACGGTGGACCGAGCGGCGAAGTGACCATGTGGGATGAGATCTATTTTCCGTTCGATCCGGCGTTGCAGAATGAGGATTTGAAGCGGCTGCGGGTTGAGCATTCAACTGCTGCTGCTAAACAGCGCATTGAAGAGCTCTACCAGTGCGACACCGGCGGGGCGATCTCGGTCACGATTTCGAACATGACGAGCGGCTTCAGCCGAACCTACAAATTGGGCCGCTGGTCAACCGAGACGAAGCCGGTCAAAGCGTCGGGGCGGAAGAAGAAGCAGCTTGGCGTGGGGACGTCGGGGTAGCCGCCGCCGCAAACTTTCCGCTTCCCACTCGCCCCCTTCAAGGACTTTGGGGACGGAGAGGTATGGTACGAGGTTGAAAATCGCACTTGGTGACATACCTTTCCATCCCCGAAGTGGAAACGAAGTGCCGGGCCGCCTACTTCCGTTTGGAATGCTTCGCGACAAAAGCTGCCAACTCCGCGACGGTGGGCGCGGCGAACAACTGGCGCATTGAGATGCTCATCTTAAAGCGGCTACGCAACGCTTCGAGGATTCGCATAGCCGTCAAGCTATCGCCACCCAGCGTAAAAAACTTCTCCGAGCGGCCGATGTTCGCGACTCCCAGCACTTCGCTCCATAACGCGGCGATCTCTGCTTCCAACGGATGCGCAGCCGCGGTCTCGGCGCCCCTTGCGGTCTCTGTGACCAGCAGCTTCGCGAGAGCCCCGCGATCTACTTTGCCATTCGCGCTCAGCGGAAGACTCTCCACAGTGAAAATCGTGTCGGGAACCATATACGAAGGCAGCCGATCCGCCAGCCGTTTGCGCAGCTGCCCTTCATCCGGTACTTGGCCCTTGCGGGCGACAATCCAGGCGCTGATGCCACGCGAGCGCCCTTGAGCCTTCGCCGCTACCGCGCGGCTCACCGCCGGATCAGACTCCAGTGCTGCTTCGATTTCGCCGAGCTCGATGCGGTGTCCGCCGATTTTGACTTGCTGATCTTCCCGGCCGAGGAATTCCAACATGCCATCCGCCAGATAGCGGCCCAAATCGCCCGTGCGGTACCAGCGCTCTCCCGCGACTTCGACAAAACGCCGTGCGGTCAGTTCCGCGTCGCCTCGGTAGCCGCGCGCTACGCCGACGCCGCCAATCCAAAGTTCTCCAGGTGTCCACTCCGGACAATCGCGCCCGCTGGGATCAACGACGCGGAATTTCTGGTTGCGCAATGGATAGCCGTAGGGAATGGATCGCCAATGCGCGGGCACGGCGGACACCTCAAGGCTATTCGACCAGATAGCCGCTTCGGTTGCGCCACCCATCGCAATGAACCGGCAACCGGGCGCGGCCGCCGCCACACGCGCCGGCAAATCCAACCCGATCCAGTCGCCCGAAGCGAACGCCAAGCGCAGCGGCAATGCGAGACATTGCGATTGCGCGGCAATCAGAAACATATCGAGGAGCGCCGGTACCGAATCCCAGATCGTCACACTCCAGCGAAAGCACAGCTCAACCCAGTTGTAGGCTTCGCGCTGATCCTCTTCGCCAATCAACACCACTGCTCCGCCGGCGGAAAGCAGGCCGAAAATGTCATAGACGGAAAGATCGAAGGCGAGCGACGACACGGCCAGCACGCGGTCGTTCGGCCCGACCTGAAAGCGTTCGTTGAGATCGGCAATGGTGTTGTAAGTTGCCTGGTGCTGCATCTCGACGCCCTTCGGTTCGCCTGTGGAGCCGGAAGTGTAGATCACATATGCCAGCGAGTCGCCCGACACTGCAACCGGCGCAGCGAGGGGCGGCATTTTCAACGCCTCCGTCACGTCATCTAAAACGATCCGGGCTCCGGCACTGGCTTGGATGCGCGCGCGCCGCGCCGCCGGCTGGTCCGTTCCTATCGGGACATAAACGCCGCCCGCAGCCAAAATCCCCAGAGTCGCCGTAATTTGCTGTGGACCGCGCGGCAAGCACACGCACACCGCCTCGCCCGCTTGTACATTTTGGCGCTGCAAATAGTTGGCGATGCGCAACGCGGACTCGGCTAATTCGCCATAGGTGAGCTTGCCGTTTTCACCCCAACACAGGGCCAACCGTTCCGGGTGAGCCGCGGCGTGCGCAAAGAATCCTTCGTGCAGCAAGCGGCTGGGAAGCGTGGCGGCGGTCGAATTGACTTTGGTGCGAATCGCTCGCTGCCCGGCGGGCAGCAAATCGGGAATTTGCGAACGCCAATCCGATTTCGGATCGCCCAGCCACGCCAGCAGCCGCTGATAGGCGCCAACCATGGCATCTGTCATTCCGGCCGGGAACAATTCGTCGATTGCGTCCCAAATCACACGAAAATCGCCTTTTTCCTGTTTATCCGGAGCGGCGCGGCAAGTTAGCCACAAGCCGGCGGGCAAATCCGCGGCTTCGCCGGTACTAAAAACCACGGGCACCGGTGTTTCGTTGGACGGCGGCGCGTTTTCGCCGCTCAGGCGCATTTCTTTCTCAAAACGGCGCAGAGTTGCAAGCCAGTTCTCTTGCCTGACGAAAGGCACCAGCAAAAACCGCTTGGCACTCACACCGAGACTCAGTTTGTTTTGACCACTCCAAAAAGCCAGGATTTCCGCAAAAGCGGCAACCAGCACACTATCGGCCGTCGTGCCATGCTCGCGAGCATCAGCCGCGATTTTCTGCCACTGTGCGGCCGGGATGCGAGTCTCGCGCCGCACGGAACGCGGCTCGCACAAGCTCGCCGGATCAACCTTGATCGGCAAGGGGGGCGCAGCCGGCAATTCCGCTAATCTTGCCGTCTCGTGTTGTTCTGCAATCACCTTCTCCACCTTACGATAAGTGCCGAACTCTTGCCAAACGCCCTCTGCTTTCAGGGGTTTCGGTGATCGCAAACGGCTTATCTAGTACCAAGTGGCAGGCGTAAGTTATTTTTCGCGCCGTCTCCAAAACATCTTGCCCTGAACATGTTTCAAGCTATACTAGAAACTGCTTCCCCCGCTGAGATCTCCTGAAAGGACCCCATGGACGAAAAAGAGCGCAGCCGCACATTAACCCTCACGCTGGGTCAAATTGAGAAGCAATTCGGAAAAGGTTCCATCCTGCGCTTAGGCGCAAAGGAAGCAATTGTTCCGGTTTCCGCTATCCCCACCGGCTCGATTTCAGTGGATTATGCGCTCGGCGTCGGCGGCCTGCCGCGCGGTCGCATCTGCGAAATCTTCGGCCCTGAATCCTCCGGTAAAACCACGATCGCGCTGCAAGTCATCGCGGAAGCCCAAAAAATGGGCGGCATGGCGGCTTTCATTGACGTGGAGCACGCGCTCGATCCCGTGTATGCCAAGAAACTCGGGGTCGACGTCGATAATCTGTTGGTCTCGCAGCCCGATTTCGCCGAACAGGCTCTCGAAATTACCGCCGCGCTGATCGCCTCGGGTTCGATTGATGTGCTGGTTGTCGATTCCGTCGCCGCGCTCGTGCCTAAAGCCGAGCTCGATGGGGAAATGGGCGATTCGCACATGGGCGTGCAAGCGCGGCTCATGTCGCAGGCCATGCGCAAACTCACCGGCACGGTGTCCAAGTCCAATACCTGCCTGATCTTCATCAATCAGATCCGCGAAAAAATCGGTGTCATGTTCGGCAACCCCGAAACCACTACCGGCGGCCGCGCTCTCAAGTTCTATTCCTCCATTCGACTCGATATCCGGCGCATCGCCGCTATTAAGGACGGCGAAACCGTGACCGGCAACCGCACCAAAATCAAAGTGGTGAAGAACAAAGTAGCACCGCCTTTCCGGGAAGCCGAATTCGACATTATTTACGGCGAAGGCGTCTCGCGCGAAGGCGATCTCCTCGATCTGGGCGCGGCGCACAATGTGGTCGAAAAGAGCGGCTCCTGGTTCAGCTATAAAGGCGAGCGCATCGGCCAAGGCCGCGAAAACGCGCGCCAGTTTCTCAAAGACAATCCCGACATCCGCGCACGGATTGACAGTGAACTGCGCGCGACACTTGGCTTGACGAAATCCGCCGAAGCCGAAGCACCGATTCCGCCGCCCACGCCGATCGATACCGTTGTCCCCAAGACCGCTTCACGCGGCCGTTAGTGTGCCCGGCTTACTGGCTGCGCCGCAGCGCCATATTCTGTGGCATGAACTTCAGATACTCGCTTATCGTTTCCTTGCTCAATGAGTTGAGCCCCAACCGGTCGTAAATCTCACTCAGCTTGCGGTACGGATCAGGCTGCGAAGGGTCCAGTTCAATACTGTGCCGCAGTTCCCCAATTGCCGCTTCGTGTTTGCCTTGCGCGTTCAGCGCCACTCCCAGCAAGTAAACAAAGCGCGGATTCAGCGGTTGCTCCGCCAGCGCTTGTTTATAAAGCGAGGCCGCGATATCCGCATGTTTCTGCTCCAGCAAAATGGACCCGAGCGTGGCCAAAACCTGCGGATCGCGTTGCGGCAAGTGAGACAGAATCTGGTAGGAACGGTAAATTTGGTCCCAATTTTTGCTGCTGCCTGTTTGAAACAACGCCAGCCCCAGGTTCCGCGCCGCCAGCCCCGGCGCAGGTTCGCGCCACGCCGTCAGTTCACTCCCTACCGGTTTCACCGCCGAAGCCGCCTGCACGGAAGGCAGCGCAATGCGGTGGCTGGTAATCGCGGCATGCGCGACATTGTTTGGCCGCACTCGCGGCATGTGGCAGGAGACGCACTCACTCGCGGGCTGATGTTGCCCGGCGCTGAAAAGCGCCGCATGGCACGTGAGACACGCCGCGCGCACCTCTTCCTGCCGGCTGCTCGCGTCCGAATGCGGATTGTGGCAGGTGCCGCACCACAGCCGTCCGCCGCTTTCGCGCGCGCAGCGGCTCAACGACAACTGTTCCGAGTGACTCACCGCTTTCTCTCCCGCGCTGGCCGGTGTGCGCACCAGATAGGTAGAGAAAACCGATTCCAGTTCCGCGCCCGCGTGAAAATCCTGCCAGTGCTTGCCCGGATTCAGAATACGCACCTCTCCCTCCAAATGGCACTGCTCGCAAACGCTATCGCGTGCCGCGGGCGGCAGCTTACTTGGGTTAACAATCGACCCCGCCACCGGCTTTCGCAAATGCTCCTCTACGGGCCCGTGGCAGCGCTCGCACGAAATAGGCGTCAGCGCCGGCTGCTTGAATTGGTTATCCGTGCCCGCCACCAGATTCACCTTGTTGGCATGGCAAAACACGCACCCTTCGGTAATCGGATGCGTGAAATCCAAGACACGCTCCGGCTCGTAGCCAGGAGTGACATCCCAAACCGCCGCTTGCGAATAATACGAAACCGGCGATTGAAATAAGTACGGCGGAATGGCAATCAGATAACTGACCCCCACTTTGCCTGCGCCCACCGCGTAAGCAACGGGATACTCGGCCGTCAAACCGCGGGAAGCGAGCCGGTGAATCATGACACCAGCGGCGTTGTGGCGTATCGAAATCTCGGAATCGGAAGCCGCGTGGTGCATCCGGCCATCGGGCTGCGGAGCGGCGGTGCTCAAGGAACGCGCCATAGCGTTCATTGCGAAAGCCTTCACCTCGCTTGGATGGCAGCCGGCACAGCGGTTGTCTTGCGCGAGAAGCGGCAAATAAAGAAGCGCTGCCAGCGCGACACTTCGTAGTATCAAGCCAAATTATCGCAAGGCACAATGAGCTCGTCGTAGCGTAGCGCGCAGGTTCGCTGAGTCGGGGACCCGGTACCGTTGGGCGAGGTTAAAGCAAACTAATCGAGCTTGCTTACTCGTTCAGCCTCTTGGTAGACTCTTACTTCCCCTGAGTCGGGGCATTAATCCAATAAAATTCTGCGGAGGATTTCAATGACCAGTTTTTACATCAAGGCAGTGTGTTTAGGGGCGATGATCTGCACCAGTGTGCCACTCAGCAACGCCGCTACCGTCGGTTTTTCTTTTAGTGGAGGTAGCGTCACGAGTTCAGGAACGCTGACCGTGATTGCGGCAGCCAACAATACGTCCGGCGTTGCTACACCTGGCACGTACGAAATTACCGGGATTACAGGGACATTCACGGACTCGAGCGATGGTATTTCCGGGACGATCACCGGACTATACGTGCCCATTTCATATGTCACCGGAGTCACCGCGACGATGGCAACCCCGGTGGCATTCACGGGCGCGGGTCTTTCTTATGACGACTTGTACTTTGCAGGGGCGAATTCACCGCTCGACTGTCCGGGTGCCCCATTCAGCGGCGGCTATTTTGATGTATACGGTGTGGCTTTCAACATTTCGGGCGGGTACGTCGGTGAATTCTTCAGCAACGGCGTTGTGCCAGGTCATGCGGGCCCGCTATATGGAGCGGCGGATACCAATGCCAAGACCATTCTGGATGAGCCGAATGCCGGTATTGATTCCTTACCGCAAGGCGTTCTCGGCTCGTTTACGGTGTCGCCCGAGCCCAAAACGCTGCTCATGCTGGCGACTGGCCTGCTAGCAATTGCGCTGATTCGGTTTGCGCGCATGGGCGCGCGCAAGTCCTGAAGTAAGCCCGTCCGCTAGTCGTAACGCAGCGCGCGCATGGGGTCAATCCGTAGGGCGCGCTTGGCTGGCGCCATCGCCGCGGCCGCCGCGACCACGCAAAACAGGCCAACCGCTGCCAAATACGCCAGCGGGTCAAGGTGGCTAACACCGTAAAGTTCCCGTTGCAGCAATTGCGATAAAGCCGCCGCACCCAAAACGCCGGCAAACAAACCCGCTATGACAGTGACGCGGAACTGCCGCAAAACCGTGCTCATTACGTGCGCCGGATTCGCACCTAAAGCCATGCGGATACCGATTTCCTTGGTCCGCTGGGAAACCGTGTAGGCCACCAGCCCCACGATGCCCAGGCAGGCAATCAGCAGCGCCACGCCGCCGAGCATGCTCACCACAATGGCGCTGTCCTCTAAGCTCTTGACCCGGTCGCTGAAAGAAATTCTTAACAGCTGAGTATAGGGCGCAACATCGGGGCTAATTGCCTTCCCGGTGGCTACCAGCGCACGCCGCAGGCCCTCCGGCGGGGCGGAAGTTTTCACCAGCACCACTACTGACGGCAGGTTGCCCACTTCCAGTGGATAATAAGCTTCCACGGCCGCCGAGTCTTCGCGCTGTACTAATCTGGCCGTGCCCACCACACCGGCGATCGTATAGGCCGTTCCATCGCCGGTAAATTCCTTGCCTATTGGATCTTCTCCCGGCCACGCCAATTGGGCGAACGACTCGCCGATCAAAATCGAGTGCGTTTCACCTGGCCGCAAATTCCGGCCGTGAAGGATCGGAATTGCCATGGTTTGGAAAAATTCAGGGCTCACCCGCGAAACGTGTATCGCCACCTGCCGGCCGCCGATCTCAGTGCTCGTGGTTTCGACCGTGCCGCCGAGCGGCGGAATGGAAGTGTATGCAATGGACTCCACGCCCGGAAGCTGCGATAACCGGTTCCGCAATTCCGCAAGAAAAGCGCTGGCTTTGGCAGGGGAATATCCATGCGAAGAGAGATCGGGATCGATGGCAACAACGTGCTGATATTCGAAGCCCGGATAAAAATGCAGTGCGTGGTCAAGAGCGCGCACCAGCAACCCTGAGACAATCAGCAACACGCAGCTTGCCGCGACCTGCCCGCCAATGAGCAGCTGGCGCATGAAAGTGGCGCGCCGACCCTGCCGTGCTACTTGCAGCGCCGGTGTCAGCCCGAACATCACGGCCGCCACTCCGCCAACTACAATCGAAAATCCGACGACTCTCCAGTCCGGTGTCGCCTTCAGCCATGTCGGAGCGTCGACAAAAAGAATGAAAGTGCGCAGCGTAACAAATGCCAGCGCCAACCCTGCCACAGACCCTAAGAACGCCAGCAAAAGGCTTTCCGTGAAAAGCTGACGGATGAGGCGTGCCCGCCCCGCGCCAACCGAAACTCGTATGGCTATTTCACGTTCGCGAGCGACGCTGCGCGCCAGCAAAAGACTCCCTAAATTGCCGCAGGAAACGGCGAGAATCAAGATGACGAAGGCACCGACCAACGCGACAATCGGATAGATTTCCTGCCAAGGGCTGGCTGGTGGGCCGGACCCTTTGCTGCGCCCGTGAACTACCCTCGCGTAGCCAGCCGGATCGGGGTGAAGCGTCTCATTCTCCCAAACCTCCGTTGGATGCTGCTTGTGCAACGGAACGAGGAGCGCACGCATTTCGTCCTCCGCGGCTTTAGCGCTCAGCCCGGGTTTCAAGCGGCCCCACATATCCACTCCATCGTTGTCGGAAAAATCGTTGAGCAGGCGGCTACCGGAAACAAAAAACGGTTGCTGCTTGATCGGCAGCCATATTTCCACCTTGCTCAGATCAAGGCCGCTGAAATCACTGGAAAGAACTCCGGCAACGGTGACAGGCTTGCCGTTTAGGCGGATCATTTTCCCGGCGATGGCTGGGTCCGCGAAGTGCGTCTCCCAGAACGCATGACTCAAAACCACAACCGGTTGCGCGCCCGGAGCGTCATCTATCGTTGGGCTGATGAGCCGGCCCAACGCCGGCGTGGCACCTAGCTCGCTAAAGAAGTTGCCGGTTACGAAGCGCGTGCCGAGCCACTTCTCTTCGCCTTCAATACGCAGCCGGCCGCCGGCTGAGCCAAGTACGGCCGAAAGTGTTCTGGAATATTGCCGGATAAAATCCATCTCAGGGTACGGTACGTAGCTGGCATAGCTGTGCGGCGACCGGCGGTCGAACCGCACCAGCGTATCCGGTTCGCGCACCGGCAGCGGCTTGAAAAAGATCAAGTTAAAAAAGCCGAATGCCGCCACGTTCACGCCAATCCCAATCGCCAACATCAGCACCGCCGCAAAAGTAAAGCCGGGTGATTTTCGCAACATCCGCGCGGCATAACGCAGATCCTGCAAAAGCCGGTCAATCCAGGTCCAACCCCAAGCGTCGCGCGCTTCCTCGCGCAGCCGCAGCGTGCTGCCGAAATGGCCGCCGTGGCGCTCTGCCAGTTGGCGATGTGTTTCCATCTCACTCGCCAGTTCCTCGTCAAGACGGCGGCGGTTGAACAGATATTGCAGGCGTCGAAATAATTCAAGCATGGATTCCCCCTCGTTTTTGTGCGGTGTTCTTATGCAGTGCGTAAGACGGATTGAATGGCCGCGTTCACCCGCTCATAGTCGGCAAGCTCCGTTTCGAGCTGCTTGCGTCCGGCCGCCGTCAGCTTATAAAAACGTACCTTTCGATTGGTTTCTGAAATCCCCCAATCGGCCTGCGCCCACCCTTTCAGCAAAATACGCTGCAGCGCCGGATAAAGAGAGCCTTCTTCAACCTTCAGCACTTCCGCCGACAGCGCGTGAATCCGCTGCGCAATGGCGTATCCGTGCAACGGGCCGGCGCGAAGCACCCGCAGGATCAGCAGAATAAGCGCGCCCGAAGGCATTTCAGTCTTAGGCATAGAAAATCTATGCATAGAGTATCAATGAATGGTTCGCCTGTCAAGGCGTCACGCGGCCCTTGATCACTCGTTCTATAACAGCCGGTACCGAATTTCTCGTAACCTCTTGAGTCAGTTCCCATCATTCTGTAGCATAAGTTTCAGATATCGGGGGAATCAATGGACGGCCGCGAGGTCATTAGCGACGAGGACATGGGATTGTGAGAATCCAGAGATTTCGGCGAGCCTGAAGAATCTCACGTCGCTCGACCTCAGCGGCACGCAGGTGACGGACATATCGGAATTGCGGGAGCTGAAGAATCTCACGTCGCTCAACCTCAGCCGCACGCGGGCGACGGACGTATCGGCGTTGCGGGAGCTGAAGAATCTGACGTCGCTTGACCTCAGCGGCACGAAGGTGATGAGCATATCGGCGCTGGGGGACCTGAAGAATCTCAGGCTTCTCAACCTCAACGGCACGCAGGTGACGGACGTATCGGCGTTGTGGGAGCTGAAGAACGTGACTCTATGGGGCTGGCGCGGGCAAAACGTATCGCCAGCACGTCGATCCACCAAGTAGGGGCCCGGCATTGAGGACAGTCGCTTGAACAGCAAACTTTCATATCTGAACCGGCTTACGTTCTTAACCCGGTTTTCCCTTCCATTGATCCCACACACCTGGCAGGTAGACCGTTACAAACTATAGTTCTGGTACCTGATGCTGCTCGTACTCACTCATTTGGGGGACGACCGCCGGCGTTTTGCCCCGCTAAACTCTCTCCAAAGTCGTCTTTTCGTATCTAACTGTGGCAGCGATTGGGTCGTGCTCAACCGTTTGCTGCGTCCTCGCCCAAAGCTGCCCGGCGAGCCTCGCAGCGCTAAGGCTAACCGTCCGAGAGTTGGAGAATCTCCCAAACCTCTAAGTGCCCCGCTCCCACTAACGGCGTCAGCGCCAGCTTTCCCGCCCGCCCGATGCTCACTTCGAGGAACGCCATCTCTTTCAGTTGTCCGGCCAGCTCCGCGTCCGCCGGCACCGGAAAGCCCATTTCTCTCAACAGCAAAACACCTTTCGCCCGCGCGCTCAACTCTGCCGACAAATGCAGATAGCAAAGCATATCGCCCAGCAACTCTGGTGGAAACGTCTTCTCAAGCGACCGCAAATACAAGCCGGCGGGCGAGCCAGCGAACTTCTCCGTCCCGATCATTTGCAACAGGTCTATGTCCTTGTCCAGTTTCGACCCGATCCACTTCTCCAATCCCTCCTCGCTTCGCCAGAAAACGAACGCCAGGATTGCCGGCAGCGCGAGCAGAAACGCCGCGGCAGCGATTACCGGCGGCCAGAGCGTCTGGTTGTACAGCAGATGAATCAAAATCGCCATGCCAAGCCCCAGCGTTGGAACCCGCCAGCCAGTCGCTTGCCGCAGCGCGCGGTTAATGGTGACGATGCCAAAGATGGCCGTTGCGCCCCCATGCATCACCGCCGTGCCGAAACCGCGCACCGCATAGGTTGCCCAACCAACGTCGGACAGACTTATAAAATAAACCAGGTTCTCCACCAGCGCGAAGCCGGCCCCCACGGCAAATCCGCAAATGGCCGCATCCACCATGAAGCCAATGCGCCGCGTGCGAATCAGGCACCAAACGTAAAACGCTTTCGCGGTTTCCTCCAGTATCGGAGCGCCCGTACGCGCCCAAGCGGCTAAAGGCACGTGCGTAGCATCCAGCGTTGCCGTGTTCAGCGCGTAGCACAGCACCGCGATCCCGCAGCCGATACCCAGAGTGCGCAGCACGCGCCGCATACTAACCAGCTTGAAAGTATCAAGCAGCTGCAAACCGCAAAGAAAGATCACCACCGGCAGGAAACTCAATACGCACGCGCCCACAGCCGCCGTCGGAATCAGTACAAGTAGCAGCGCCCAGCCTCTTCAAAGTATCTTCAATGAGATCATATAATGCCCTGAGACATGGCCGTTTTGATCCGCCGCGCCCGCATAGCCAGCCGACAACGTGCTGTTCAAATACGTGAACAAGACCAGGCGAATGTTCAACTGCGTACCCAGATCCGCATATTCCTGCCTCACCGCTGAATCGCCAATGTTCGTCGCCAGGCCCGCCGAAAACAATGAAAATCTTGCCCAGTTGGCATACAGCCAAGTGGTCCCCAGATGCCGGAAGCGGACCGGCGGCAAATCGTATTCCGCCATCAGCTTGCCGAAATTCGCCGCCGAAAGCTGATCGATTTGGACGCCCGGAAAACTGTAATACTGCCGGTATTGATCCATCGGCCGCGCATCCAGATAATTATTCCCAAACGCCCCAAAATAAAAATTGGCAAACGGATTGGTCTCGTCTCCCCACGACTTGCCCGCTGAACCGCGCAGCCAGAACGACGAATTCTTCGGCAGCAGAAACCCTTTGTCGTAGGTTGCCCAAACCCGCGGCAGCGCTTTCGCGTCGGCATAGTTGAGGCGCGCATACAATCCCCAGTCAACGCCCCGCTCATCGTCTACCGCGCCCTGTGATCGTTCCACAAACGAATAATGCAAACCGCCGTTCGCCTGCACGAGACTGTGGAACGGCGCCGCTACATTCTGATACTCCGGCAGCGTGTCGAAGCCTTTATACGCGGCCACATTCCAATCAAGCTGCAGCATCCGCGGCGAATCGTAGATCAGAAATTTCGTCTTATCCAGCTTGAGCGAAAAACCTTTGCGGCTCACCTTGACCGGCCCGAACAGATCGTAAAAATCCGCGTTGTTATACGTTCCTGTAAGCCGCCAATCCCAAAAATGTGAATCGAACATCACATGCGCCTTTTGATTATTAGGCACGCTAGGCGCGGGCGAAACACTCATCGTGAGGCTGGCGTTCACAATCCGCAAGCGGTCCGCAAAGTCGAAGCGCATTCCTCCCGCCACCGCATCTTTGTAGCCCTGAATCACCGGATAGCCGGAATCCAGCCGCACGTTCTTGATGGGATCGTAGCGGCCCGCTTGCGTAATCAGATTCTCCGAACTCACCGTCGAAGGCGGCGGCAGCTTCCAGGTACGCAGGAGCGGCTGCTTGGCTAGCATCGCCATGCCCAGGTATTTCACGGCGGCTACGTCTTCCACTGCTTGATCGGGCACATAGCCGGGAATAAATCCTTTGCTCGTGTATTCGAAAGCGATGAGCCGTCCATCCGGCAATGGCAGCGGACGAAAAAGTCCGGTGTCCGCGTTGCTGATCACATCCATCTTCTTCGTCCCGGTGTCGTAGCGAAAAAGGTTGGAAGCTCCGGTGTAATACGACGACCCATACAAATATCTGCCATCGGGCGAATAAACGAAATTCCCAGGAGAATTGTATTCAAAATCGTGCAGAACCTCAAAGCTCGCGTCGCCCTCGCGCAGCTTCGCCGTTTCAAACTTCACCAGTTTTTGCCGGCCGCTCAAATCCGTAATCGCGCCCGTTAAATACTTCCCATCCGGCGAAACGTCCGCATCGAAAAAATCGCTCCCATACTCAAACTCGTGAATCACCTTGCATTCTTTATACGGCGCGGCAATGCGCACCAAGCTCGATAATCCGTTATCGTGCCGCACGCCCCAAATAGACTGGTCTTGCGAATTGAAAGCCAGATCGCCCGTCCGAATATCTTTGAGGAGCCGCTGCGCCCGATGCGTCTTTAGATCGAACACGTTCAGATCCCGCAGATTATTGTTGTCGGTCGAATAGTAGAGTTTCCCCCCAGCCGCATCATAGGCCAGCGAAGTGACGTAATACAGCCCGGGCCCTTTGATGTCCTGTAAATGCGTAATGCCCCCCGTCTCCGTGGAGATCGCCGCAATCTGCGCCAGCTTCCCCGGGTAGCGCACCGCCGCATAAATCACTTTGTTGGCGGAATTGTAATAGGCCCGCGACACCGAACCCAGCGCCCGCGTGGAAATGCGCTTCGGCCGGGTGATCGGATATTGCCGCAGAGTTTTGAGATTCGCTTCCTGCCAAACCCGCTCATCCGCAATCCATGCGCCCCACGCCTTATCGAGCGATTCCCCATACACCTGTCCGAAGCGCGCCGCAAAGTAGCGTTTGGTATTTTCGCCGCGTGTGATCCATTGGAGCAGCTTCTCCGGTCCGTACTTATAACAAAGCCACGTCATGAAACGCGTGCCGTAGAGATACGAATTCGCACCCGTCTGAAAGTCGGTTGTAGAGCCTTCCGATTCCAGCCCGACCACATCGTAAATGAAAGCCCTGTCTCGCACCATCGCACGAAAAACCATCTCGTCGTAGCCGCCCAGCGCGCGTCCTAATCCGCCCGCCATCCACGTCTCCATGAACGTGGCGATCCCTTCATGAAACCAGCGCGTCGAATAATGCCGCGGGCTCGCCAGCGAACTGTACAGAATCGAAACCGGATCGTCCGAAGTGGGCAGCACCTTGCCGAAAAACAGCTCCCGAAAGCGCCTGTCCGTGCTGTTTGCGTTATCGCCCATCACAATGTGAATTGATTCGTGATTCATCATCCACGTCATGCGCTCATTCGCCGGCAGCGTCTCATATGTATAGCTGAACGGCGCAATGCCGATATCGATGAAATTCGCCGGTACCGTTCCCGCACCGCCATGCCCATAGTCGGCGAAGTCTTCCAACAGCACCGTCAATTTCCGAGAAGGCGTGTAATGAAACAGATTGTTTTCAAAGCGCAGCGCATTCTCATAAGACCGTATGAGATGTTGGACCAGATATTCGTGCGCCGGCGTGTAATACAAGACTTCCAAATGCGCCGAAGACTGCATGAATAGCTTTGGCGTACCCGCCGGATAAAGCGCTCCACCAACAAAAAGAAGTCCCGCGCAAAGGCGCAGGACTCTACAGCGAATCGGACGGTCTTCAGTCTTCAGAGCTTCTCAACCTCGATTCAAAAAGTGTCGAAAGTGTCGGATTACTCTCGCGATGTGAGGGCCGCGCTCAAACTCGCCGCGCTCCCTGCAGAAAGCGCATTCTGAAACGCCGCGTTCGAAACCAGACTTTGAAAAGCTTCGTTGCGCGTCAGACTCTGAAACGAACTCGATGCCAGCAAACTCACGAAAGCATCCTGCCGTACCAGCGATTGAAACGACGCGTTGTTCATCAAACTGTTGAAAGCTGAATTATTCGCTAATTGCTGGGCGTTGGCATTGGCCAGCAGATTGGCGTTCAGCGCATTCTCGGGGTGCAAGTTCGCTCGCAGGCTCTGCACAAAAGCCTCGCTGCTCAGATTCGCCCGCAAATTTTGCGCGAACGCCTCGTTGCTCAAGTTCGCGTTCAGGTTACTCGCCGCCAAACTGCTGGTATTCAGTTGCGCCCGCAAGCTGCTTACAAAGGCCGCGCTGCTCAGTTCCTGTTTCAAATTATTGGCAAAGGCCTGGTTGCTCAATTCCGACTTCAGATTCCCAGCCAGCAATTCGCTCTTCAAGCTGCTGCGCAGCCCTTGCACAAATGCCTGGTTCGACATCAGTGCCTGGAACTGGCTGTTCTGCGCCATGTTGGCAAACGATTTATCGGACAGCACACCCATCAGCAATCCGCTCTTCGCCAATTGCTGGAAAGACTGGCTGCTGAGCAGGCTTTGGAACGCCTGATCCTTCGCCAACTTCTGGAAATCTTTGCTCGCCAATACCGCCTGCACCGCCACCGGTGCTTCGCCGGGCGTGCCCACATCGCCGGCCTTCACCTCGGCGTCGCGGTAGACATCGCGCTGCGCGATTGTCCCTTGGGTGGCGCTCGAGCTTACGTGTGTTTTGGCGAAATAGATCAGCCCGCCCGCGGCCAGAATTCCGCTGCCAATCAAAATCGGGAACCGCAATTTGCGTGTTTGCATTTTAAAGCCTTTCGCCTCCCAAACGAGGCCGTTGGTTTACATACCCTATTGTCGGAACTCGCGCCGCTGTTACAAGGCGCACGAAAAAAATTACCCGAAACTCGCCAGCGCCTTTTCCGTGCTGGCAAAAACCGGAAACAACGCAATTAGCCGCGTTAACTCGAACACCTGCTTCGGCAACCCGTGCAATCCCACCAGCACCATCGCCCCCGCCTTCGCGCGTACCGCCTTCGCCACCGCCAGGAAACAGCCCAGGCCCATGCTGCTCACATACGCCAATTCCGCTAAATCCACTACCAAATTTGTGGCCCCTTGTGCCAACCATGCTTCGCACGCTTGCTGGAATTGCGGTGAATTTTCGGCGTCCATTCGTCCGCTCACTCTAACCAAAACGGCTTTGTCCAGCTTCGTTGATTCGATATTCATGCCCACTGCGCTACCAACTTCAGTGTACAAACCGCCACTCGCCCGGCAAGTTCTGTCTGTTAAAATACGAAAAAAGTGGAAATCTCCGAAGCCGAACTGCACGCGCTCCGGCGCAAATTGCGGTTTAAGGTTTGCCATCATATTGGCTTCGCTTCCCCGGATGTTGATGACATTGTTCAGGAATCCCTGGTCCGTTTGTTGCGGTCGGCGCAGGACGGGAAATTGCTCGACTCCGCCGCTTTGGGTGCATTTCTCAACGGCATCGCCCAAAACGTCATTCAGGAATTCCGCCGCCGCTGGAATCGGGACGGGATCATGCCCGAGACGCCGCCAGATCGCGCGGACCAGCGCACTGTCCATTCCGATATTTTCGAACTCCACGACGCCATCATCGCCGGCATGAACCAGCTTTCCGCGCGCGACCGCGAAGTCTTACAAGCATTTTACTTCGACGAGCGCCCAAAAAGCGAAATTTTGACGAAACTCGGACTTACAGACGAGACCTTCCGTGTCGTCCTCTCGCGCGCCAAAGAGAGATTTCGCAAAATTTACCGTTCCAGCGTGCAACATCGAGGCCTTTAGGTTCATATATAAGCGTGGTAGCGAATCTACATATCGACCCGCTCGCCAGGGAGTCAGTCATCACCGGCTATCTTGCCCGCCAGCTTGATGCCGCGCAAGTCGAGGAATTCGAATGCCATTATCTTTCCTGCGACGATTGTTACGAGCAGCTTCGCGCTACCGAATTGTTAATTTACGGACTGGGCCAGATCATCGTGGAACGCCCGGTTGCCAATGACGTCGCCATCTTGCGCTTTTCCCGTAGCGCCGAATTGACCAGTACGTCCCTCGATACCAGCGCCTTAGTCAATACCATTCATTTGCAAAACGAAAGCAAAGTTCTTATTGACCTGAGTAACGTCAGCCGCATCGATAGTACCGGCTTGGGCATGCTCATGAAGTGCTACTGCCACGCCGTGCGCAATCGTGGCGCACTCCGCCTTCTAAACCCCAACGCCCAAGTCAAACAAGTTCTGAATCTCACACGTATCGATTCGCTCATGCTTTCGAGCGACGACGAAACGCTCGCCCTCGAAAGCTTCTAAACGGCGCTAGCCGCCCCATGCTACACTCAAGGTTTGTGTGCAGGTCGCACACTGGAGTATCCATGTCTAAGGTTTGTGATGTCTGCGGCCGTGGGCCGCAATTCGGCAATAAAATCAGCCACGCGCATAACGTAACCAAGCGCCGCTGGGATCTGAATCTGCAATCTGTCCGCGCCGTTGTCAAAGGCGCGAACAAGCGTATTCGCGCCTGCACCTCTTGCATCCGCGACGGCAAGGTCCAAAAAGCTGGCTAATTGCCGTTTCACCTCATAACCCCTGATAATCTCTAGGTCATGTCTGCCCTTCGCCAGGCACGGCGGCGTCTCGGCAAGTCCGGCCTGGCTTTCCTGCTGGTTCTGGCTCTCTATTCGGCGTTTTACCTGTCGGGGCGTTTGGTCCTGGCTTTCCTCACGTTGTTCGTGCTGGTGCCTCTCGGCGCGTTCCTCACATTCCGCGTTCTCCGTTTCATTCAGCGTCATTCTCTGTGGAGCGTCCGCAACCGCCTTCTTTTCGTCTACGGCCTCATCGGCTTTCTCCCCATTCTTCTGCTCCTCGTCCTAGTCGGTCTCAGCCTTTGGGGCCTCACCAACGATCTCGCCATTTATCTCGCCAGCTCCGCCCTGGAACGGCGTCTCGACCCCCTCATCGGCGCAGTCGACGGTTTGTCCCGCATGAACTCCAATCAGCGCGGCCCCGTCGCCGGTGAAATGCAGGACGCCCTTAGCAAGAATTTCCCCGGCGTCACCTTCTACCTCCACGACCCGAGCGGCACCCATCGCTACCCGCTCGATAGTCCCGAACTGCAACTCGATCCCTCCTGGCGCGACGCTAACGGCCTCCTCTATTGGCATGACCGTTTCTATGGCTGGTGCCTCCGCGTCGACGGCCACACGCAGGTCTACGCCCTCGCGCCGCTCACCCAGGAGCTTTTTGAAAACCTCGTGCCGAACCTCGGTGTAATTGTCCTAAGCGAAGTGGAAAACGGCAGCGTGAACCCGCAGCTCAACCTCGATAACGTTCGCCTCCCACCCGCCGTCGGCACTCTCGATATTCCAGTCTTTCTTCCATCCAACGTGCAGCACTATCACGTGAACGCGCCGAACAAGACACACGACGCCGTGCTCTTTGTCCTCTCACGACCATCCGCCGTCCTGGCTTCGTTTTTCTCAAAATCCGAATCCATCCGCGGCACCCTCGCCACACTCTTCATCATTGTCGTGATCCTTTTTCTAATCGTGGAAGCCGTCGCCGTCACAATCGGCGTCTCGCTCTCTCACCGCCTCACCACCTCTGTCAACCAGCTGTATGAAGGCACCCGCCGCGTACTGCTGGGCGATTTCCATCACCGCATTCCCGTGCGCGACAAAGATCAATTGGGCGACCTCAGCGAGTCGTTCAACCAAATGACCAGCAATCTCGAGCGCCTCTTCTCCGTCGAAAAGGAAAAAGAGCGCCTGCAAACCGAGCTCGAAATCGCCCGCGAAGTGCAAAGCCAGCTTTACCCCAAGGAAGCGCCTCCCATGCGCGGTCTCAAACTCACTGTTTGCTGCGATCCCGCCCGCATGGTCTCCGGCGATTATTACGATTACCAGGAAATCGCCGGCGGCAAAATGGCCTTCGCCATTGGCGACGTCGCCGGTAAAGGCATTTCCGCCGCGCTCCTCATGGCCACCATCCAAGCAGCCCTGCGTGCCCAGATCAACCTCAATCAGCCCGATACGCTGCTGCAATCGTCCGTTGTTGTCTCGCGCCTCAACAAGCAGATCTGGGCCAACACCGCGCCGGAAAAGTACGCCACATTCTTCTTCGCCACGTTTGATGAGTTGACCAGCAATCTCACCTACACCAACGCCGGCCATCTCTCGCCCCTGCTGTTCCGCAATGGCGACGTAAGCGCCCTCGATTCCAACGGTACCGTCGTCGGCGCGTTCCCCGGCGCGCTCTACGATGAAAGCAATCTCATCCTCAAACCAGGCGATCTTCTCCTCTGCTACACCGACGGCATCACCGAACCTGAAAATCCCTATGGCGAAATGTTCGGCGAAGAGCGTCTAATTGATTTGGTGAAGAAACATTCCCAACGCGACGACCGCGAACTGCTGCAAATCATTCTCGAAGCCGTACGCAGTTGGACCGGCACGCCCGAATTACAGGACGATATGACCCTCCTGCTGGCCCGCGAGGTCAGCAGCGTATGAAGATCCTGACCGCCGCCGAAATGCGCGAGGTCGACCGTCTCACCATTGAGCGCGGCATCCCGGGCCTCATTCTCATGGAAAACGCCGGTTGCCGCGTGGTGGAAGTGCTGGCGGAAACATTCGCTCCGCTCGCCGATCAGCGCGTGCTCATCGTGTGCGGCAAGGGCAATAACGGCGGCGATGGTTTCGTTGTTGCCCGCCAACTTTTCATTCGCTCGCTCTGCCGCCAGCTCACCGTCTGGGAACTCTTTGATCCGGACTCTCTTTCCGGTGATGCCAAAGCTGTCCGCGCGATGCTGGTTGCCGCCGGCTGTCCCATCGTTCGTGAGCTCCCGCCCGACGCCAATCTTTCCACCGTTGTGATCGACGCCGTTTTAGGGACCGGCCTGACCGGTCCCGCCAGCGGCCCCGCCCTCGATGCCATCCAGCGCATCAACGAAGGTTTCCCGCTTGCCAAGAAACTCGCCGTTGATATCCCCTCCGGCTTTCCTTCCGATCTCACCAATCCAACTGGCGATTCCGTCGACGCCGATTTCACCGTCACCTTCACCGCGCCCAAACGCAGCCAATGCCTCTCGCCCACTTACGAATACATGGGCAAACTCATCGTCGTTCCCATCGGCTCTCCATCTTCTTTGCTCGAACCATGCAAGCTTAACCTCACCACGCCCGATGACATCCGCGATTTATTCGCTCCCCGCCTGCGCAATTCCAACAAAGGCATCTACGGCCATGTCCTCGTCGTCGGCGGCTCCATCGGCAAGCCCGGCGCACCCGTGATGAGCGGTTTAGCGGCCTATCGCAGCGGCGCCGGTTTGGTCACCGTCGCTTCACCCGGCGGCGCGCCCAATGCTCCGCCCGCACTCATGACCGAGCCGCTCCGCGATGCCGCTCAGATCCTCCAGCTTCTCGCTAATATGTCGGTGTTGGCCGTCGGCCCCGGCCTCGGTACCAGCGACGAAGCCGTTCGCCTGGCCAGAATGCTCTATGAGAAGTGCGATACGCCCGCTGTGGTCGATGCCGACGCCCTCAACGCCCTAGCCGGCGGGCTCCCGCGCGCCACTAAGATTCGAATCTTAACTCCTCACCCCGGCGAAATGGGCCGCCTTGTTAACAAGTCCTCCAAGGAAGTCCAAGCCGACCGCCTTCCGCTCGCCCAGCAGCTAGCCAATAAGAGCAACGCCACCGTCGTGCTCAAAGGCGACCGTACCATCATCGCCTTCCCCGACGGCGAAACTTGGGTCAACCCTACAGGCTCGCCGGCTCTCGCCAAAGGCGGCACTGGCGACATCTTGACCGGCATCATCGCCGGCCTCGTCGCCCAGCATCAAAAGGATTGGAAACGCGCCGTCATCGCCGCCGTCTGGCTGCAGGGCCGCGCCGGTGAATTGGCCGGCGCGCATTGGGGTGAGGAATCGACCATCGCCACTGACCTGCTCGACTATTTGCCGGAGGCCATCAATGAAGTCCGGCCAGCGCTTTGAAACCCACTCGGCTGAGGAAACCCTCGCCCTCGGCCGGCAACTCGCCCCGCATCTCCAAGGCGTCGTTCTCCTCATCGGCGACTTAGGCGCCGGCAAAACCACTCTCGCTAAGGGCATCGTCGAAGGCCGCGGCGCAGCCCCTGCCGAGGATGTCTCCAGCCCGACATTCACTCTCATCCACGAGTATGGCAACCCCGTCGCGGTCTACCACGTTGACCTCTACCGCCTCGACACCCCCAGCCAAGTCCGCCGCCTCGGCCTCGAAGACCTCTTCGACAAGCCCGCCCTCACCCTCATCGAATGGGGCGAACGCTTCCCCGAAATCATCCCCGCGAGCCACACCGAAGTCCGCCTTTCGCACGCTCGCGACGATACTCGCCTTATCGAGGTTACGGTCACCACCTGACCCGATGTAACACCCTCATCGCCCAAAACATACCTGTGCCGGGGCTTGATGGGGCTGACGGTTCCATCTGGCAATGGACTGCCCAGCAGCCACCTGGAGCTTGTACATTTGCCTGGCACGCTGCCTTCCCCCTTACTTTTCGGCGCTCCTTGTGCTGGCAACGCGTAGGGCGCGCATTCTGCGAGCGGGCCGTCTTTCAGACGGCCCCTGCACCGCGCCGAGACAGACTCATCTCGGCGCCATCGGCTCTCTTCACTGCTGCGACGTCTACCACGATGCCTACTGAGCGCTGAATTGTACGTCACCTTACATAATCTAGGAGTTTTAAGCCGTCGTCGCCAACCTGCGGTTTTGAATGAGCAGGCTACCGAGGAAAGAAACATCTTGCAAAACACAGTCTTTCGGCCTACGATACTGGAGTCGTCCTGAAATACGGTCGCTTCTGCAACCAACATGGCCACCACCCCAGCCCAACCGCAGCCTGTGGATCAAGCCGCCGCCTACGCGGAAATCATGCACCGCGCCATGGTCGAGGACGGTTTCGCCGAAGCTCTCTCAAACTTCACCGAGGCTGGACGTAGTTACCTCCAGAATTCCCCTCTTTCAGGCCCAGCTCTCTACGAAATCCTAGGTCTTCTCCGGCTTTCATTGAAGGGAGTCGCGGTCGAAGAGCAGAGCGCTGCACCAACGCCGCCACCGTCAGAGCCGCCACCCCCAGAGCCGCCGGTGCTGGAGGAGGCGAAAATCGCCTTCGCCATGGCCCAACGGAAGCAAGCCCAGGATGCCGAGAAGGACACAATAGAGGTAGCCGCCGACATGAAAGGCGCCTTATGCCGCACAATCAGGCAAATGAACCTCGCCTTCTTCTACACGATGCTGATGTACATCGTCTCGTTTGTAATGGGCGTATCCCTCATCGTGGCAGGAATCGTGTCTGCTTTCACGGGTTATGGTAAGGATTCCAAATGGCTCTCGATGGTTCTAGGCGCTATGGGAGCCGCCACCACACTTGCTTTCTTCTTCACCAAGCCCCCGGAGCGCCTTCAGAGCAGCCGCGCCAGCTTGGCCCAATTCAATGCGCCCTCCTGGCTTGGTTCAATGATTTCATGAACCAGAATGGCATGATGTTCGCACTGGCACATGGACAGAAATTCGACAAATTGGCGATCCAAGGGATTTCGGAAGACATCCTCACGCACACCGACCAGATACTGAAAATGCTCCAAAACTACTGTAAGTTGGTCGAAAAGCAACCAGCGGAGGCCTCCGATTTCCCCGCCGAGGTCGAAGGTATCAAAAAAGCAATTGCGGGGCCGGCAAAAACCAGGCGTGAACCGACGACTAGGCCCGCGCCGAAATCCGCCTCTCGCACGAAACCGGCGACACGCGCCACATCGAACTCAGCGTCACCGCCTGACGCAATTTCTTTGTCGGGCGGGTCGCCAGACCTCCGGCGGGTTGTCAACCCGCCAATTGCAACCACCCGCATACAGATTCCTCGCGGTAGTTTTCCGCAACTTCTGTAAAATAAGCCCATGAGCACCCTGCCGGTCTCCGAAATACCTCGCAAAATCTGGACCCGCGAAGAAGCCCATGCCCTCGTCGATCTCGGGTTTCCTAATGCCGAAAAGCTTGAACTGATTGAGGGAGAACTCATTGACCGCATGGGGAAAAAACACCTGCACAACCTCTGGCAGACCCTCATTCTTGAATGGCTCCATCAGCAGTTCGGCCCTGAATTCGTACAGATGGAGTCCTCAATCTACGTCTCTCCTGACGACAACCTCCTGAGCGAACCGGAGCCGGATCTCATTGTGACGGCCCACTCGATTCGCGATTATCGGGACAACGTCACACCCTCCGAGATCCGCCTCCTCATCGAGGTATCCGATTCGAGCGTCTCCCTCGACTTAGGGAAAAAAGAAGGCCTTTACGCGCGCGCGGCCATCCCCGAATACTGGGTGGTCGATATTCCTGACCGCCTCGTTCATGTGCATCGCGACCCCGCGCAGGACCACTATACTAGCATCGTCAAATACGCTTTCGCCCACGACATCGCCCCGATCGCTAAACCGGACGCCGTCTTCTGCCCAGACAGGCTATAGCCGAACTGCAACAACTACTAGCACGATATTGGCCGAACCTCTAAATCCCCTAATATCTGCGTGCTACCATCACTAGCCTAGCCCATCACTATGGCTAACAGCCATTTCAGCCTTCGCAACATCGCGTTCGGATACTCCCGGTTTGCCAGCCATCCCCTATACCGATTCGGCGCGATCGATGCCTGGCAAATCGCTCTCATCGCGATAATACTGCTCACTCTCTGCCTCTGGGCGTTTTGGGCTCGCCGCCAATCTAGCGAACGCTTAACCGGCATATACGCGCCCTGGGCCTACTCGGTCTCGTTGATCTTCGCCCTTCTGCTGGCAAGATTGCCCGCGTTCCTTCCCGGAAGTATGAATCCCGATGAAAGCATGCTCCTGGCCGGAGCGGCGAAACTTCGCTTAGACCCGGTCTTTTGGCGCTCGCTCGATGGAACCACCAGCGGCCCTCTCAATTACTATCCGCTCACTTTCCTGAGCATGCTCGGCCTGCCGCTTGACTACGCCACCGCGCGGCTCTTGAACGTTCTCTGCGTGGGCGGCGCCATCGCTGTGGTATTTCTCGTGTCCCGTCTCCTCACGGTGGATTGGGCCGCGCGTTTGACTGCCTTGCCGCCCCTCGCTGCTGCCATGAGTTTCCGCAGCCCCGATTTCCTGCACTATTCAAGCGAATGCGTCTCCGTGCTGCTTATTGCCGTGGGCACTTGGCAACTTCTCTCCATCAAACTTGCGAAACACTCACCTTGGTGGAGGTATGCCCTCCTCGGCGTGACGGTCGCCATCATCCCATTGGCAAAATTCCAGGGTGCCCCGCTCGCGGCTGTCCTCGGCGTGGGCAGTTTGGTCGCCATCGTTCTGAATCCTGGGGCCCGACGCTGGCGGCTCACGGGGTTCTTCGCTTCCGGTGCACTATCAGTCTACGCGTTCTTGCTGGCGTTCCTCGGGATCTTCGGCCTTTTCCCCGATTTTGCGCAATCTTATATATTGAACAACTTCGCTTATTCAGATACCGGTGGCGCTTGGTCGCTTCAGAGCTTTGTTACTTTCTGTTTCGGCCATTCAGATCTCTGGTGGTATCAGGAAAGCATATTACTTTATGCTTCGTTCGCCGCCCTCTATCTTTGCTGGCAGTGGATCAGGCGGCCCGTCGTCATACCACGCCCAACCTTCGCCGGGATCCTGATTTTCTCGATCCTGCTTGCCTCCGTCTACGCCGTTTACCGGCCCATGCACGCCTTCGGTCATTATCTCTTCTTCTTGTTTTTCCCGCTGGCGCTAGTGGCCGCTGTTTCGTTCGCCGCATGCTTGTCGGCTTCCTGCAGGACCGCTGGTGCGCGTTCCGGGCGTCTCCTTGCAGGTCACGCTTTGTTGTTCGTCCTTCTGACCGTGGCCGCACCAGCTTACTTCCGCGGCAAACAGCTGAAGATCGAATCCGAGCGCTGGATGGTCGCGACTCCCCGCAACCTGGTCTGTCCATCCTGCGATGTCTTGCGCCGTTTCACCAAACCCGGCGATAAGGTTGCCATTTGGGGTTGGGCGTCCGAAAATTATGTTCTCACCGGCACGATACCGGCCACGCGTGACCTCTTGACCTTTCGGCAAATCCTGGCGAGTCCCCAGCAGGCTTATTACCGACGCAGGTTCATGGACGATCTCAGTCAGAATCCGCCTCAAGCCTTTGTCGATGCCGTCGGGCGAGGGCAATTCACCTTTCAGGACAGAGCTGCTTCTGCTCACGAACTCTTTCCCGCCTTGCGCGATTTCGTGACAAACAACTTTGATTTCGCCGACGATGTCGATGGGGTCCGCCTATACACACGCCGCGACTTGGTGAATCGTGTGCCGATTCCGTTTCGTATGAAATGCGGCAGCGGCGCGTTCGTGGGTCAGGACGGCAAACGATGGCAGCAAGACGCCTACTTCACCGGCGGCAGCGCTTACCAGTTTGCCTCCCCACCCGATGGCCGGTTGCTCCCCTCGTTTTTTTTGTCCGAACGGGATTGTGATGCCGATTGCCGCTACTTGATTCCCGTAGCGAATGGCAGTTACCTGGTGCGCCTTTACTTCGCGGAACTCCGCTACTCGGGCCCCGGCGAGCGCCTGTTCGACGTGACGCTCAATCACGATAGCTTGGCTTTGGGCTTCGACATATTCAACGAAGCCGGCGGCGCGGCGAAACCGCACGTCCTCGAATTTCAGACAACAGCCTCCGAAGGAGTCGTCGATATTCATCTGATACCAAGACGGCGCGAAGCCCAGATCAACGCCATAGAAATTCTTCCGGCCGATCCCTCAAAAGCGCACACATTTGCGGTGAACGAGATTGCCGAGCAGGACGCCGGCCCTCTCATCGGCGGACTGAACTGGGCAAACGATCCGGCCTGGGCCATCAACAGCCACGGGAAGGAAGTCGGCGAACTCTCGCGAGGAGAGATGTGGTCGAGTTGGGGCGGAGACGATGGCAAGATCGGCAGAATCACCAGCGGCCCGCTTCACCCGCGGCCCCCGGGCTGTCTGATAGTGCCCGTCGCGCACGGTCCCGACACGGCGAACCAGAGCGTAGCCCTCCTGGGAGCACCAAATGGCCAGGCGTTTGGAGCCATTCCCCTCGACCCACTCATCAGGCGCTGGCAGTTCTTCCAACTTCGCTATAGTCCGTCAACGACAGGTATTCCCGTGCGCGTTGCCGCCGTGGACTGGGGAAGCGCCTGGGGTCAATGGTTAGCCGTGGGTCAACCCAGATATTGCAAATAAAATCAGTCACAAGTATTTAAGTCTGCGCGCAGCGTGCCTACGCGCGCCCAACCTCATTCACCATCTCGCGTGGCTCTACCGTGGCCGTACCCGTCTTCCCGACTACAATTCCCGCGGCAATGTTCGCCAACTCCATCGCATCGAGCAAAGATGCCCCTGACCCCAGCCCCGCGGCCAACACCGCTGCGACCGTATCGCCCGCGCCGGATACATCGTACACTTCTCTCGCCAGTGCCGGTACTCTCGCCACCACCCCGTTCGCCGAAACCAGCATCATGCCCGCAGGCCCGCGCGTCAGCAAAATGTGTTCCGCTTCGGTTTCAACCAACAACCGCCGCGCCGCCAGCTCCTGGGCGCGATCTTCGAAAACCGGCAGCCCCGTCGCTTCCCCCAGCTCTTTAAGGTTCGGCTTAATAACTGTGGCCCCGCGATAACGGCTAAAATCGCGTCCTTTCGGATCCACCACCACTGGCTTGCCCGCCCGTCGCGCGGCGCCAATGAAAGCCTGCGCCGCGGCGCCATTCAGCACTCCCTTGGCGTAATCGCAAATCAGCGCCGCTGAACACTCCGGGAGCGCCGCTTGGAAAGCTGCCAGCAGGTCGCTCGCCGATTGCGGGCTCAAAGGAGCGGTCGTCTCGCTGTCCGTGCGCAACAACTGTTGGCCGTGCGCCACATAGCGCGTCTTTACCGACGTCTGCCGCGCAGTGTCGCGCGCCAGGAACCGCCGCGCCCCACTCAAAACCTCGAGCAGTTGCCCAATCTGTTCCGCCGCCGCATCGTCCCCGGTTGCCGCAAACAGCCAAACCTTCGATCCGAGCGAACTGATATTCCTGGCCGCGTTGCCCGCCCCTCCCAACATCGAATTGCTACGCTGGATGCCCAAGACCGGTACCGGCGCTTCGGGCGAAATCCGGCTCACTTCGCCATACACGAAGGCATCCAGCATTACATCGCCCACGCAGGCGATCACTGCCGAAGCCAGGCTCTCGATAATCGGGATAAGCCGCTGAGAATCGCTCAAGCCAGTCCCATGCGGTCTTCTATTTCGGCACAAAGGATATGCCCCAAAAGGCCATGCATCTCCTGAATTCGCGCGGTCGTTCCGGACGGGATTAGTATGATGGGGTCCGCAATCTCTCTCAGCTTTCCGCCCGTCCGACCGCTAAACGCCGCCGCCGTCATCTCCATCACGCAGGCCGTCTCCAGAGCCTTGATAATGTTCGGGCTATTGCCCGATGTGGAGATCCCTATCGCCACGTCTCCTGCCCGCCCCAAAGCTTCGATCTGCCGCGAAAAAATCAGCTCAAACCCGAGGTCGTTCCCGCAAGCCGTGATCGCAGAAGCATCCGTTGTCAGTGCGATCCCCGCCAACGCTCGCCGGTTAGCCACAAAGCGCACCGTCAGTTCCGTGGCGAGATGCTGCGCATCCGCCGCGCTGCCGCCATTGCCAAAGAAAAATATCTTGCAGCCGTTCGCCAGCGCTTTGACGCAACGGTCCGCCAGCCTGTCCATGGGCTCTGCACAACAAGACTCAACCTCGGCCAACAGCTCAAGATGTTCTCTAAAACATTCCCCAAAGATTCTGGTGGGCTGGCAATGTAATTCACTCATGAATAGAAGAAGGTTTATTCCGAAGTATATATCGCCGCCCCACGCTACTCTGGCACAACGCGCACCAAGCTGAATTGACCGTTCTGGTAAACCGTCGTCATGCGTGTCGGCGTTGCGGCGATAACCGGCAGCAGAAATTGCCGGTCTTCCGGGCGCTTCCTGTCCACCACAATGTAGTTGGGACCAACGCGCCGCAAGTAGCGAATCATCTCCTGCGGCGGTCCTTCAGCCGGCCAGCCGCTGGCAAAACGGCCCGTCGAGAGCGCAAAAACCCGCGGATTCCAAAAAATCACCAGCGACTTAGCATCAGTCTGCGCCCGCACGGCCGCGCACAGGGCCTCATAATCCGGCGCCGTCACCAGCGTGTCTTTTGGGTCGGGCCGCGCCAGCACCGCGTTGGCCGTCGGCGCGAAAAGAAGCACGGCTGCGAACGCCACCTTCATGGGCAGTGCGAAACGCGCAGGCACGCGTTCCGCTAGACTGCGAAAGCCCTCAAACATGTAAACCAGGAAAATCGGCATGATGGGCATCAGGTATCTCGGGTTCGGCGACCAGTACACACAGCTCACCGCCAGCACAATCGAAACATAGAATTCGCTCAACCCTGGCCCCCCGCGTACGCGCTTGCGAAAAGCCAGAACCACCGGTATCGCCGTCAAGGCCCAAAGTGCATATCGAACGACATGGCTCAATGGGTTCGCGAAGACGTACGAAAAAAATCCGGCCAGCGCCGCCGCGTGGCCCGCCACTTGCTTTATCCCGAAAGTGAATTGACTGGCGTAGCTCGAGTCATGATGCAACAGCAGGTTATTCAGCAGCAGCGGTGGTAGGAAAGCAATCACCAGCGCGCCCATAAAAAGCGTGACGCGCCGTTTTTGCCACACTTCAACCGCCAATGCCGCCAGCAGCAGCGCTAATCCGAACGGCCTGATGAGATAAGCAACGGCAATGGCGAGACCTGCTGCCAAGCCCCAAATCAAAGGCCTCGTTTCATTCAGCCGCTTGTCGAAAATCCTGAGCAGCAGCAGCAGTACCAGCAACGAGACAAGCTCATAAGGCGCGTCGGAGCCAATCGCATCGAAGGCGGTGAAAAAAAATCTGGACAATCCAAACACCACGATCAGAAGCAAAGAGTAACCCGCCGACAGCGTGCGCCGTGAATAAAGAAAAGCCGGCCATAACGAGAGAACCAGGAAGCCCGCATTCATGAGCTTAAAGATCCGCAGGTTCAGCCCAGCGGCGGCATAAACCGGAGTGAGTATAAGCGGATAGCCAGAGGGATACGAATTGGCGCCCACTTCGGTGGTCGATTCCGGCTGGAAGACGTATGGGGTCTGAGTATACGGCAGCCTGCTCACAATGTTGCGCGTATGCATTAGGTACATCGCCCAATCAGTCCCGTCGGACGATACGCCGGGCGTCAATTCAGCGCTGAAGAAACCGTAAAGAACAATCAAGAACACCGCTGCGATCGAAGGAATCAAAAAACGGGTTTTCATCCAATCAATACCCAAGGTTGATTGCGCGGAAGATCTGCCTCTGGGTCAACCGCCAGCCGCATGCAGATATTCTGACCTTTGCACGGCGGCTGATTTGACAAGTGGACGCACGGTGAACACGAGATTTTGACATAGTGAATTTCGTCGAGGCCGCGGGTGTTCGGGCGAATCAAAGTACGCGGATCAGTGGGTCCCCAATAGGATATTGTACGGCGTCCCAATAGCCGGCTAAAGTGCAGCAACGCCGAATCGATGCACAGCACCTCGTCCATGGCGGCAACGATCTGCACCGATTGCCGTAAAGTCGTTTCACCCGCGTGATTGTGCACCACGGCGCGCTCGCCGAATCTGTCGCTCAGCAGTCTTGCCAATTGCTCCAGCGATTCCCGGTCCGAAGGCGCACCTAGTAGATGCATGGCCGCCTGCGCGGAAGGTTCAATTTCCGCCAACCGCTTTGCCACAATGCCAATCCACTCTTCCGGTCGCAGCATGCGTTCCCTGCTCAAGCCTGAACAACAGGGAGCAATCGCCAGACGGTACACCTCTTCTCCGGCGAAACTCCACTCCCCCAGGTGGCTGCGAAATTCACGCTCGCATTCGTCTCCGCCCACCGCCTTGGTCGCAAAGATCGCCGCCAACTGATCGTAAAACTGGTAGATGCCGTTGGTGATATTGCAGAAAAGCAAATGTGTGTTGAGGTGCCGCCGCCAATAGGAGATATCGGTGAAGAATCCCAAGCGGTTGCGCGCCGCCGTCAGGAGCGAGAACACCGTCGTCAGCCGGCTGTGAATCTCGAGATCGATCAGCGCGTCGTAGCGGAATAACTTGCGGAACGCCTGAAAGGAATCGATAGCCAGCGTGAACAGGCCGCTCGTGTCGCGCACCACTACAATCTCGTCAAAAATGCCCAGCAGCTCTCCGAAAGGTTTAATCGATGGGCTGGTGATCAGCGTAAGCTTCTCAAGATTCGGCAGCCGCCGCAGCGCCAGCAAAGCGGGATAAGCAATCACCAGGCTGCCGCCGCCCAGGAGCTTGAGAATAGCTATCTCCCGGCACTTCAAAAGATCGTGATCGCGCCGCAGCAGCTTGCCCAACAGAATCGCGGGCACTCGCAAAACCAAATGCAGAAAGCCGCCGAAATAACGATCGATGAGGAGCTTAACTTGGAGATTCATGACATGTCTCCAAACAGCCGCTCCGGGCAACTGGAAACATGAACCAGAATGGAACCTCGTTGGCTATTGAATGGGATCGCCTAAAGTCGGATCGCCTTAATTATTACATGCAAGTCGGCTAAGCTACGCTGAAAGTAATCTCGGCTCAATGGCAGTCTACCCTACCGTTTCGGTCACCATCGTAACGTTTAACAGTTCGCGCTATATTGCCCAATGTCTGCGGCACGTCCTCAAGCAGGACTACCCCGCGGTGGACGTTGTCGTAGTGGACAACGCTTCCGGCGATGAGACGCCCGCCATTTTACGCACCTTTGAAGATCGTGTGCAGGTGGTCTACAACACAACTAATGTCGGCTTCGCCACCGGACAAAATCAGGCGATGAGCTTAACCAAAGCCGATTGGCTGCTAGCGCTCAATCCGGATGTGCGCCTGACTCCCTCGTTTGTCAGTTCCCTGATCGCCGCCACCTCCGACGAGCGCATCGGCAGCGTCTGCGGCAAGCTGCTCACGATGACGCCAGCCCTTGAAATTCCGGACCCGCCCATGCTGGATTCAACCGGCATCTTCTTCACTCCCAACCTCCGCCACTTCGACCGCGGCAGCCAACTCCCCGACCATGGACAATACGAAAAGCTTGAATACGTTTTCGGCGGCACCGGCGCCGCTTGTCTTTACCGCCGCCGCATGTTGGACGATATCGCCATCAGTGGAGAGTTTTTCGACGCTGATTTTTTCGCTTATCGCGAAGATGCCGACCTCGCTTGGCGTGCCCAACTTCTTGGCTGGAAATGCCTGTACAACCCGCAGGCGGTCGCCTATCACGTGCGCCATGTACTCCCGGAAAGGCGTTCTTCTCTATCCGCGCTCATCAACATGCATTCAGTTAAGAATCGCTGGTTGATGCGCATCAAGAACATCACCTGGGACCTCTATCTGCGGCATTGCATCGCCATCACCGCGCGCGATGCCCTGGTTATCGGCGCTTGTCTCGTGCGCGAGTTTTCCTCGCTGCGTGCCTTTCTGATCGTTGTGCGCTTATGGCCCAGTGTTTGGGCAAAACGCCGCCAAATCATGCAGAAGCGCCGCGTTTCCGACGACTACATCGCCTCCTGGTTCGCCGCCAAGCCGGTCAGTTCCCCGTTACTCAATCCGCAACAGGTTGGCTCTCCCGACTGATGCGCATAGCACTGCTAGGCACGCGCGGTATACCGGCTAACTACGGTGGCTTTGAGACGTTCGCTGAAGAGCTTTCCGTTAGGCTGGTGGAACGCGGTCACGATGTTACGGTCTATTGCCGCGAACGCTATGCTCAGTCCGAATATCGCGGCGTAAAGCTGTGCTATCTCCCCACCATACACAACAAATATTTGGACACCATGGCCCACACCGCGCTGTCCACCCTCGACGTCCTCTTCCGCCATTTCGACGTATTGCTCTATTGCAATGCCGCCAACGCCGTCTTCACGTTGTGGCCGCGCGCCTTAGGAATGCCCACCGCTCTGAACGTAGATGGCGTGGAACGTCACCGCAAGAAGTGGAATGCCGCTGCCAAGTCCTGGTATCTGCTTTCCGAGTGGCTGGCTACCTGGTGCTGTTCCGCCGTCATCACTGACGCCGAAAAAATCCGCGAATACTATTTCGAACGTTACGGCAAGGACTCCACCTTCATCGCTTACGGCGCTGAGACCGGCAAAATCTCAGCCGACGATTGTGTCCGCACGCTGGGACTTGAGCCCGGCCGCTATGTCCTCTACGTCAGCCGCATGGAACCCGAAAACAACGCTTTGCTGGTGCGTCAGGCTTTCGAGAAGACACACACCGACTTCAAACTTGTCCTCGTCGGCAATGCTCCCTATGCTGCGGATTACATCCGGTGCGTCAAGGACACAACTGACAAACGCATCGTCATTCCCGGCGCAATCTATGGTGAAGGTTACCGGCAGCTTCAGTCGCACTGCGCCGTTTACGTACAGGCCACCGAAGTGGGTGGCACGCATCCGGCGCTGATTGAAGCGATGGGCCGTGGCGCGCTCGTTCTTTATCTGCAGACGCCCGAAAGTGCGGAAGTTGCCGGTGACGCCGCTATTCCTTTCACCGACGATCTGGCTGAAAAGCTCCAGTGGGCCGTTGCCGTTTCACCAAGCGAGCGCGATTTTTGGGGAAAGCGCGCCACTCAAAGAATTCAAGAACGCTATAGCTGGGACGTCGTCACCGATCAGTATGAAGCCTTGCTGCGCGGCTTAAGATCTAAGTAGCATGATGCCCTATCGTTCCTGGGTCGAAGTTTCGCGCGCGCAGATTGCCGCCAACTTCGAGGCCATTCGCGAAGTGGTCGGCGCGGACGTGGAAGTGATGCCGGTGGTGAAAGCGGACGCTTACCGGCATGGCGCGGTGGAAGTATCGCGCGTTCTGGAAGACCGTGGCGCGCGCTGGCTCGCCGTGAGCAATACCGACGAAGGCG
>Ga0302319_10002777_pt1 | contig 37255 bp, 21 predicted proteins | sample Bog_T0_2_FD_203319 | JGI IMG/M metagenome (GOLD analysis project Ga0302319, IMG submission 203319) | Peat permafrost microbial communities from Stordalen Mire near Abisko, Sweden - Bog_T0_2 | ecosystem: Environmental > Terrestrial > Soil > Wetlands > Peat | place: Sweden: Abisko, Stordalen Mire...
TTTTTATCCGCTCCCAGAGCAGATCCGACACCTGAAACCGCGAGGATGTTTTCATAAAAAGAACTCCCATCATAGACGCCGCTGATCGCAATTGTGTTCATTTTTTGATTTTGAAAACACGCCCTAGTCCATCAATGATGGATCCATGGCCACATCAGCTTATGCTACTCAAGGCGCTACCTACCTGTCTCATCGATTTTTCCTCCGGCAATGATGGCCGAGCAGCGGGAATTTCCTTTGCTGATGGTCATGCGATCGTTCACCAGTGGCAGGATCAACGCACTTACACCCCAACTGTTGTCGAGGGCGGTCAAGGTAATATTGGGAGCGGCGGACTACAGAAACCTACCGACGACCCGGATTGTTTCTATCTGGCTGGCATCAGTTCGGCAAGGCGTTGAGCGGGTGAGGTTTGATTGAAAGTCTGCCCGGCACCATTGCCGGGCAGATTGCATGGCAATTTAGCCTACGGATCCTTCTATCGAAGCGTTCCGCAAAGGCGTTCAAGTTGGGGGATCCACGACAGGTCAATGGTGTTTACAAAAAATTCCGTCAGGCGCTCCGCTCCATCAGGCGCATATGGAAGCATTACGGCTGCCAGCCTGATCAGGTATCGGCTGGAACTCAAAAACCCATCCCCTCCCGGTCGGTGAGTTTGCGTGCCACCCGGTTTATCCAGCGTTCATTCGGTTCGAAAACTATTCCCGCGATTTGCGCTTCACGAAACATGCAAAGAGCCTGATGGCGAATTAGTCCGTCTGCCGGCTGGAGCTCGACGGTAAAAAAGTCGGTGGCCGCCAATACCTGCAGGTGTGCTTGGAGAAATCCCTTGCCGTATGGTGTGTCCTTGACCAGCAGCGCCGTTTTTGATTGGCTCGTCAGTGCCGCCACAAACAAAATGACAAGCTGCTGAAAAATCCTGCCCGATGCAAATTTCAAGTATGTTGACGAGATATTATGTCTCAGGACGCTGGCGGCCGGTTTTCAAGCTGGTGCTGGCGTTCGGCCTGCTGCTGCATGCGGACATTTCGGACGGAGCGGCGCAGACTTTTGCTATCCAAGAATGGCACACGGAGCAGGGGTTGCCGCAAAACAAGGTCACGGCGGTGGTGCAGACGCGCGACGGCTACTTGTGGGTCGGCACCTACAACGGACTGGCGCGGTTCGACGGCGTCCGCTTCACAGTTTTTGATAGCGACAATACGCCGGAACTGCACAACAGCCGTGTGACGAGTCTGTTTGAAGCGGAGGATGGCACCCTGTGGATTGGCGATGAAAGCGGCCATGTGACGCGATACAAGGCGGGGCGATTTGAAGCCAAGCCATTCCACCCGGTTTGGCGCGGCGGGAAAATTTACGACATCTCGTCGGACGAAGCGGGAGATGTTTGGTTGATGAATGAAGTTGGCGAACTCGCGAGGGTGAGGGACGGTCAGGTGTTTACCCCACCGGCCGGGGTCATCACCAATGTGGTCGCCCTGGCGCGGTCGGCGAACGGTCAGATTTGGGTTGATCGCGCGGGCTGGGTGTCGGTTCTCAAGCATGGCCAGTTGCAGCTCGTTGAATTTGGGGCAACCACCCCCGCCACCTATCCATATATTCAGGGGATTGCCGCGAGTCGTGACGGCGGGCTTTGGGTGGCCTGCGATGGCCGCATCAAAAAGTGGCGGGACGTTCAATGGACCGCCGATTTGGGTGCCGCGCCGTGGGGATGGAACATTGTCGCGAACTTCGCGGAAACTTCCGCCGGCGTGCTAGCGGGCGGCACGTCGAGTGACGGTCTGTGGCTGTTTTTTACCGATCAAACGAACACGCCTGCGTTGCACCTTGACCACACAAACGGATTACCTTCCGACTGGGTAATTTCGTTGTGGGAAGACCGTGAAAATAATCTGTGGTGCGGCACCGGCGCCGGACTGGCGGTCATCCGTCCGAACAATGTGGAAAAGGTTTCGCCGCCGGATAAATGGAAAGGCCGGCCCGTGCTCTCCGTGCTGCCGACGCCGGACGGCGCGCTGTGGGTGGGCACGGAAGGCGCGGGCTTGTATCGGCTGCAAAACGGCAACTGGACGAATTTCGATTCGGCGCGGGGCATTCGCAACTCTTACGTCTGGTCGCTTGCCGCGGACGGTGGGGGGGAAATCTGGGCCGGCACATGGGGCGGCGGATTGTCCGAGCAGAAGGACGATACGTTTGATTTTGCACCGGGGCTGGAAAATATTCTTTTGCCGATGCCGGCACTTTTATTTGTGGGCAACGAACTTTGGATCGGCACCACAGCGGGCCCGATGCGTTATCAAAACGGAAGACTGGAGCGGTTCAGCGAAATTGCCGGCGAACCGTTTGGGGACGTGCGCACCATCGCGCAGGACAAATCGGGCGCGCTGTGGTTCGGCACGGCTGGCGGCGGCCTGGTGCGCCAAGAAAATGGAAATTTTCGCCGGTTCAAAAAATCCGACGGGCTATCGTCCAATTTCATCGAGTGTCTGCATTTCGCCGACGATGGCACGCTGTGGATCGGCACGTTTGGCAGCGGTCTGAATCGGTTCAAGAACGGAAGATTTTCCGTCGTCAACCGCAAGCAGGGTTTGCCCAACGGCGTCATCGGCCACATCGAAGTGGACGGGCGTGGATTTTTCTGGATGAGTTCCTACGGAGGCATCCTGCGCGCGAGCGAGAACGATTTGAACCGTTGCGCCGACGGCGAAATGGCCGAGGCGCCGTTCCTGACTTATGGCATCAGCGACGGTCTGCCGACACTCGAATTTTCGGAAGGCATGCAGTCGGCGGGCGCCAAAACGCCGGACGGACGCCTGTGGTTTCCCACGGCCAAAGGCCTCGTCGTGGTGAATCCGGCCAACGTCAAAACCAATTCCCTCCCGCCGCCGGTGGTTATCGAATCCATGCGCGTGGACGACCGTCCGCTCGCCTTGGAAAATTTCGCCGGCGCGCCCTGGAAAATTCCGCCGGGTCGCCACCGCTTTGAATTTCAATACACCGGCTTGAGTTTTGTCTCGCCGGAAAAAGTGCGGTTCAAATGCCGGTTGAAGGGCTTTGACACGGATTGGGTGGATGTCGGAACCAAACGGCTGGCGTTCTATAACTACATTCCACCTGGGGATTACTCTTTCCAAGTCACCGCCTGCAATAATGACGGCGTGTGGAATGAAACCGGCGCCAGCCTCACGTTTACTGTGCTGCCGTATTTCTGGCAGACAACGTGGTTTCATGTTCTCGGCGGGTTGGCGACGGCGCTGGCAGCCGGCGGGGTGGTCTGGTTCGACACCCGGCGGCGGATGCGGCGCAAGCTCGAACGTGCCGAGCGCCAGCGCGATATTGAGCGCGAGCGGGCGCGTATTGCGCACGACATCCACGACGACCTTGGCGCGCAACTGACGCAGATCATGATGTTGAGCCAGCTAGCGAATGAAGACCAGGAGAAATCGACCGCCGGCCATTCCCAGTTGGATCGAATCTTCAACACCGCCAGCGAACTGACCACTTCCGTTGATGAGATTGTTTGGGCCGTCGACCCGGCACATGACACCCTCGACAGCCTGGTCAGCTATATTGTCAGCTATGCCCAGGAGTTTCTCTCCCCCACCATCATCCGCTGCCGCTTCGAATTGCCCCTTCAATTGCCGTCGTGGCCGCTGACCGCAGAATGGCGGCACAATGTCTTTCTGGCCTTTAAGGAAGCATTGAACAACATCGTAAAGCACGCCCACGCCTCCCAGATTGTCATTTCGGTGAACGTTGAGCAGGCGGCTTTCCGATTGACGGTACAGGACAATGGGAAAGGTTTTTCGCCGGAGTTGAAGACAACTGACAGTGCTCCCTGCCATGGGAACGGCCTCGTCAACATGCAACAGCGATTGGACCGGCTGGGCGGAAGTTGCGAGGTCTCCAGCCATACGGGTGTGGGCGTCAAGGTAGTTTTTGAACTGCGCCTGCCGCCCCAGCACGAAGAAAACTGAGAATAGCGATGTCACCAGAAATCAGGGGCTCCCGATTTCAGTGTTTTGCAGTAAGCTGTTGCTATGTCCATGATTAAGGTTGCCGTCGTTGAAGATGTCGCCTCCGTGCGCGAGATGCTGGCCGAATGGCTTCGCGAATCAGAGAATTTTGACTGCGTGGGCGAATTTACCAACGGACGGGAGGCTGTGGCCAGGTTGCCGGAAACACGACCGAATATTGTGTTGATGGACATCAACCTGCCGCAAATGAATGGCATCGAATGCGTGCGTGCCCTCAAGCCGCAAATGCCGCAAACCCAGTTTGTGATGCTAACCGTCTATGCTGATTCCACCCATATCTTTGAAGCCATCGCCGCTGGTGCCACCGGCTACATGCTCAAAAAGCTTCGGCGCGATGCGCTTTATAAAGCCATTCAAGAAGTTCATGCCGGCGGCTCACCCATGACTGGCAGCATCGCGCGCAAGGTGGTCCAGTCATTTCAAGGGCGACAGCCGACGACAGTGACTGAAGATTCTCAACTCTCGCCCCGTCAACAGGAAGTGTTAAACCTGCTGACCCGCGGCTATCTCTACAAAGAAATTGCCGATGCCCTCCACATCAGCCAGTTCACCGTGAATGGGCACATCCGGCAAATCTACGAAAAACTGCATGTGCACTCACGCGCCCAGGCTTTTGCCAGGCTGACCCACACACAACCCAAGTAGTCCGGCTCATGACTCCAAACCGCCCCCCTGCCCAACCGGAATTGACCTTGCGGCAATGCGATCCGATGCCGGCATGGTTAGAATTGGCGACAAGACTGCCTGCCATCATCGGATATATATTAATCCTATCGTCAGGACAATTGACCTCTGCACCGCGGTGAACGGACTGAATTCGTCGGTTAAGAGATTCATCAGCTAAATGGTGGTTTGTTCCAGATCGATAAAAAGCGGCTTTGTTTGTTTTTGCAGATGAATATGTCAACACAATCAGACGGAGAATGGCAGGTAGGCAAAACCACGTTGTTGACCCGCCCGGCGAAATCTCTGACCCAAACCTCATACGACCATAAACCCTCGGGGGCCATGATACCCAATGGCATTGTAAATAAAGCCGCGGCCCATGACCCCCTGCCAAGATCGGGCGACTCGGATTTGTCACTGCGGCAGATGCAAATTCTGGAGTTGCTCTGTCAGGGAAAGACGATGTCGCAGATCAGCCGGAGTTTGGGCTTGAGTTTTCATACGGTGCGCACCCACGTGACGCGGTCCTACCAAAAGATGAAGGTTGCTAACCGGACGGCTGCCGTGGTTGCCTTCCTGAACACCAAAGGAGCGGGAAATCAGGAGACGCGCAATTCCGTGGAATTCTGTCCCTCGTGCGGGTGCAATCTGGCGATTGACAAGTCTCTGTGACCTCAAATTAAACCAGCCAAGCAGTTTTTTCAAAGGTCTCAAAACATGATGCGACACGAAGCCTTGAGCAAAACCGGTTCGCGCCGCGGGAACGGGTCTGGTCGGGTATTGAAGTTCCTCTTTCTTGAGTTGCTCGATTGTCATGCTGGAAATTTGAAATCATCCTTTTTAAGCTTCCAGTAAACGTCATATCCAAGTCGGTCGCCAGTGTTCGTCGTGGCCACGGCCAATGGTCTGACCCACCTCCTGCCAGAACTGCTGCGCTGGCATGAATCCAGCCGTCCTTTTTTTGTTGGCCCAGCCTGTCAGCGCTGCGGCTTGAGCGTGATAAACATGACATCGTTTTCACGGAGGTCGAACTGCTGCTCGAATTTTCCGTCTGGGCCAATCTTCACGGTGCGGACATCCACGGGCGCGCCGCTGTTTTCGGATTTGATTTTGGCGACTTGGGTTTTGGTGAGTTGCGCGGGTGAACCTAAATCGCGATAAGTGTCGTAGGCGTCGTTGACCCGGTAGCCGACTTTGTAAGTCGTCATGGTGTATTTGCCTTTGGGCACGTGCGACACATCCAGCGTGACTTTGTTTTTGGACTGCGCCGGCAAATCGCGTTTGTAGAAGACCTGATTGATCATGTTCTTGCCCGGAAAGGTGTTGGTGAAATCCCAAACCAACGCCTGCACGCCGCCAGTATTGTCGGCGCAAATCCAGGAAGATGGATCGTTGTTCTTCAATTCCGTCGTGCCGAGCCGGTTCAAAAATTGATACGCGTAAAACGCCGGCTTGTTGATGTCCTGATAATTCATCAGGCCGAAGCCGCCGTGAAAGGCCTCCCAGCGCGGGCCGGATTCCTCGAAAATGTCCGTGAACGTCCAGTAGGACATGGATTGCGGGGCGTCGCCGCATTTCTTGAGCTTGTCCAAAATGTAGGCCGCGCTGTGATAGCTGTCGTGAAACGGATCAGCCGGTGTGTAGGAACTGCTCCATTCGGTGAAGTGCAGTTCCAGCTTTGGAAACGCGGAGTCAGTGATCATCTGGCGCACCCACTTCACTTCGCCAAAAATCGAGTTCGGGTTGCGGGAAAGCGCCGTGCCGTGGGTGGCGGTCTCATCCAGGTAACCGCTCTCTACGCCATAAGTGTGCGTGGAAACGAAATCCACCGGCGCGCGGTTCGTGTCGCAGAAATGAATGAACTCCGGCACCCAGCCGCAGCCCGCCGTCGCCGGGCCGCCCACTCTGTAATCGGCAGAAACGCTCTTGATAGCACGCGCCGTTGCGGCGTAGAGATCGAAATACTGTTGTTGTGTACCGGCCCAAAACCCGTCCGTGAGGTTCGGTTCGTTCCAGACTTCGAAATACCATGTGCGCACCTCGGCGTCGCCGTAGCGTTCCTTCACGTGGAGGACAAAAGCGCGAATGAAGTCCGCCCATTTGGTCAGGTCGCGGGGCGGTGTCACGTTGCCACGCCACCAGAAAATGGTTTTGGAACCGCTGGCCAGCCCGCCCGGCATGAAGCCAAGTTCCACAAACGGCTTCATGCCGATGCTGTGGAGAAAGTCGAACAGTTCGTCAATGTATTGCCAGTTGTATTCCGGGTTGCCGTGGCTGTCCTCCCGGTAAACACCCATGTCGTCGCAGAACAAACCGTGCATGCGGATGTATGTGAAGCCGCATTCGCTGTGGGCCCGGGTGAGCTGGCGCTGCCAATCGGCGCGTAGCCCTTCGTTGGCACGCCCGGCGCCGACACATTCTTTGAACATCGTATTCAACGAGCCTTTGACTTGATGAAGGTCAGTGGAAATAATTCGTTCCGGCAGCCCGTTGGTAACGGTGCCGGAAATGGCGTTTGCTGCGGCAGCAAGGAGGAGACAGCAAGCGGCGAGTGATTTAAGCGAACGATTGATGGCGAATGAATGTTTGATCATCAATGCGTGAGGCTAGCCAAAAACCTCACGGGTGGCTTGTCGCCTAAACTAACTATTGTTGCTTTGTTTATTTGCAGTAAATTAATACTGATGTCGTTGTTTAAGATTCAAAATGGCCCGGGAAAATTTTGTCTTTTTCCCGGGATTTTACGTTTGTTCCTGTTGATTTTGGGTTTGCTGGCCGGCGGGGAGATGGCTTGGGCGCAGGCTTACAATTGGAAACCCGTCGTAATCAATGGCGGCGGGTATGTGGACGGCATCGTGTTCCATCCAAGTGCGTCGGGGTTGATGTATTGCCGCACGGACATCGGCGGCGCGTATCGCTGGAATGCGACGAATAGTTCATGGACTCAACTGTTGAACTTCGTTGGCTACCCGAATAATCAAGGGAGTCTGATGGGCGTCGAAAGCATCGGTCTCGATCCGCAGGATACGAACCGGCTTTATCTCTCCTGTGGGTGGATGGGTGGGTCGAATCCCAGCGGAATCATGATTTCGACCAATCAAGGTGCGAGCTTTACCGTCATCAACTCGCCGTTCGTGATGGAATCCAACAACGACGGTCGCGGCAGCGGCGAACGTTTCGGTGTGGATCCCAACCTTGGCAGCATTCTTTTCTACGGCACGCATCTCGCCGGATTGTGGAAGAGCGTAAACTATGCCGCGAACTGGTCGAAAGTCACCAGCTTTCCCGTCAGCACCACCGCCAACGGCGTGGGACTTGTATTCGTGGAATTTATCAAGAGCAGCGGTTCGCCCGGCAGCGCCACGCCGGTGATCTGGGTCGGGGTATCTCAGGGCGGCACGAATCTGTTTCGCAGCACCGATGGCGGCTCGACCTGGACCGGCATCAACACCAACGGCGTTCCATCGGGCTACATGCCACATCACGCCTCGCAGGACGGGCTGGGTAACATGTATATTACGTTCTGCGATGCGCCGGGACCGAACGGCGTCAGCGTCGGCGCTGTGCGCAAATTCAATCTCACCACACTGACTTCGATTAACGTGACGCCGCCCACGGGCCAGGGCGGTTTTGGGGGCGTGACAGTGGACCAACAAAATCCGAACACAGTCGCCGTGAGCACCATTGATTGTTGGTGGCCGCAAAATTATATTTATCGCAGCACCAACGGCGGGACAAATTGGACCCAGACCTACAGCGGGGCCACGGATTGTTCGAGCGCACCGTGGATGGGTGGGAGCGGCGGACTGATCATTCAAGGTTGGAGCGACGATCTTAAAATCGATCCGTTCAACTCCAACCATCTCTTTTTCACCAGCGGCGGCGGCGTTTTTTCCAGCTTCAATTTCATGGCGGCGCAGCCTTCCTGGCAATTTCGTTCCGACGGCATCGAGGAAATGGTTTTCTGCACCGTCGGCTCCGATCTAGCCAGTCCGCCCGGCGGCGGGCCGCAGCTTTTGAGTGTGTTTGGCGACATAGGCGGTTTTGCCCATTACAATCTCGATGTTTCTCCCCCGACTACGAATTATTTCAATCCGGGTGGCGGCAATAACTACGGCATTGATTTCGCGGAGCTGAATCCAAACCTCGTCGTCCGCACCTATTACACCTCGGGTCGCAGCGGCTATTTTTCGACCAACTCCGGAAGCACCTGGACGCAATTTGCGACGGAGCCGGCGGCGGCGGCAACGAACGGCCCCGGTGTCGTGGTCATTTCCGCCGATGGCAGCCGGCTGGTCTGGGCAATTCCGGGTTCCCCTTCGTTCTATTCCACGAATAATGGCGCCACTTGGAATCAATGCGCTGGCAGCAATCCGACGCCGCCGAATTCGTGGGAACAGCCCTATCCGTTCTCCGACCGCGTGAACTCCAACAAGTTTTACATCTACATGCCGGACTCGGGTGTTGTCTATGTCAGCACCAATGGCGGCGCCAGCTTTTTCGCCGGAGCGACGCTTACCGCGTGGGCCGACAGTATGCACACCACGTTCGGCCAGGAAGGCAACGTGTGGGTGGCGATTAACAATGGCCTGTGGTGTTCGACCAACTCCGCCGCGAATTTCTTCAAAGTGTCTGGCGTGCAGGCCGCGCACACGGTGGGTTTTGGCAAGTCCAAGAGCAGCGGCGGTTATCCGGCCATCTACTTGCACGGAGAAATCAACAATACTTGGGGCGTCTATCGTTCCGACGATCAGGGCACAAACTGGACGCGCATCAATGACGACCAGCATCAATACGGCGGCATCGCACAGGTCATCGGCGACCCGAAAATCTACGGCCGATGTTACATTGCGGCCCTCGGCATCGTTTGCGGCGACCTGCCCAACCAGCCGCCGTTCACGCCCACCGGCCTGACCGCGACTGCCTCCAACGCGGCGATTTCGCTGACTTGGAATACGGCCGTCGGCGCGGACAGTTACATGATTTGCCGCTCAACAGTCACCGGCGGACCTTACACCAACATTGCGAGCGGCGTGACCGCGACGAGTTATCTGGACACCGGCTTGAGCAACGGCACAACATATTACTACGTCGTTGCCGCGACCAACGTTTACGGTGTCAGTTCCAACTCTGCCGAAGCCAGCGCAACGCCGATGGTGCTATTGCCTTCGCCCTGGCTGACGCAAGACATCGGTGCGGTGGGGATTACCGGCAGCGCAATTTGCACCAACGGAGTATTATTTACTGTGACTGGGGCCGGAGGGGACATTCAAGGCACGGCCGATGCGTTCCGCTTTGTCTATGTGACCACGACTGGAGATTGCACCATCATTGCCCGTGTCGTCTCCGTGCAGAACATTGATCCGTGGTCAAAAGCCGGGGTTATGATCCGCCAGAGTCTGGACGCCGGCGCGGCCAACGCCTTTATTGCAGTGACTCCGGGCAACGGCGTGACCTGGCAAAACCGTTCGAGTGTCGGCGGCGGCACCAGTTATAACAACACGAGCGGCCTGAGCGCGTCTTACTGGGTCAAGCTGGTGCGGAGTGGAAACACGTTCACAGGATACCGTTCGCCTGATGGCATGACGTGGACGCAGCAAGGAACCACGATAATCAGCATGACGTCAACGGTGTATGTGGGGCTGGCCCTGACCAGTCACAACAGTTCGAGCCTCTGCACTGCCACATTTGATAACGTGACTGTGCCCGGCTGGCCAACTCCGCCTGCCGCCCCCACCGGTCTGACGGCGACGGCCGGCGATAGCAGTGTCGCGCTCAGTTGGTCCGCTTCGGCCACGGCCACGAACTACTATGTCAAACTCTCGCTCACAAGCGGCAGCGGTTACGCGATCGTTGCGACCAACGCGAGCCTTGCCTTTACCAACACCGGTCTGAGCAACGGCACGCTCTACTATTTTGTTGTGAGCGGGGTGAACGCGGCGGGCGGGGGCGCCAATTCGACCGAAGCCAGCGCGCGGCCCACGTCGTTTGCGCCAACGCAACTCGGCTTCGTCGCGGCGGGCAATCAGTTCCAGCTCAACTGGCCGGTGGACCACACGGGTTGGCAATTGCAATCGCAGACGAACAGCGTTGCCGTCGGCCTGAGCACGAACTGGGTCAATGTGACCGGTTCGACACAGACGAATCAAATGACGGTGCCGGTGAACACGACGAACGGCGCGGTGTTCTTCCGATTGGTGCGGCCGTAGTTGTACAGCACACCGGTGGTGTGCTGGCCAGCAAGGGCGGACGTGTGTCATCCAGAAACTTTGGTTACCAACATTGAAATGAAAAATACAATATTAATTGGTTCTCTCATTGTCGGAGCGTGCGCCGCGCTATGGGTCACGCCATTGGCCGCTGCCGACTCGCCGCGCGAACATCTTTCGCTCGACGCGAACTGGACATTTCATCTCGGCGATGACTGGCCGGATGCGCTGCATCTGGAAAATTCCGGCACCGGTGGCGGGCCGGCGTCGGAAAAGTTCTCCGATGCCTACTGGCGCGTCGTTAATTTGCCACACGATTGGGCTGTTGAACTGCCATTCGACTGGGCCGCCGACGGCAGCCACGGTTTCAAAACTCTGGGCGGGAAGTATCCGACGAACAGCATCGGCTGGTATCGTCGCGCGTTTGAATTGCCAAAAGAAGACGAAGGCATGCGCATCTGGCTGACGTTCGACGGCGTGTTCCGCGACGCGACGGTGTGGGTCAACGGCTGGTGCGTAAGCCATCACGAGGGCGGTTATTATCCGTTCCGCGAGGACATAACGGACGTGGTGCATTTTGGCGGCGAGAACACCATTGCCGTGCTTGTGAACGCCACGAAAGTCGAGGGGTGGTTTTACGAAGGCGCGGGCATCTACCGCCACGTCTGGCTGGACAAGACCGCGCCGGTGGCCATCGCGCCGGACGGGATTTTTGTGGAGAGTGAATTTAAAAAAAACATTCCGCAAGGCAGTCCTGAAATCGCGGTCGAAGTCCGCCTGCTCAACGCAGCGACCAACGCGACGAAAGCCGCCGTGAACTGCGAAATCATTTCGCCGGACGGCAAATCGCTGAAACAAATTTCCGGGTCGGAAGAATTAAAACGCAAATCACAAGGCGCCGTAAAATTGGAATCGAAACTTTCCTCGCCGGTTCTCTGGTCGCCAGAATTGCCAAAACTCTACAGGCTGATCACGACGGTTTCCGTGGATGGCAAAGTGGTTGACCAAAAAGAAACTAGTTTCGGCATCCGTACCGTGGGCTTTGACGCGACGAACGGCTTTTTGCTGAACGGCAAGCATTACGAACTTTACGGCACCTGCAATCATCAGGACCACGCCGGCGTCGGCGCGGCCATTCCCGATGCGTTGCAGGAATTCCGCGTGAAAAAACTGAAGGAATTCGGCTGCAACGCCATCCGCACCTCGCACAATCCGCCCACACCGGAATTGCTCGATGCCTGCGACCGCCTCGGCGTGCTGGTCATGGACGAAAGCCGGTTGATGGGCAGCGATTCGGAGAACATGAATAAGTGGGACGACCAAATCCGCCGCGACCGCAATCATCCGAGCGTCGCGATTTGGTGCATCGCCAACGAGCAGTTCGCCGTGCAAGACACGCCTGAAGCAGCAAACGTTGCGCGTTCGATGCAGGACTACGTCAAACGGCTCGACCCAACGCGCCCCGTCACCTACGCCGCGCCGGAAGACAATGTTTTTCGCGGCATCAACTCCGTCATCGAAGTGCGCGGCTGGAATTATCACTACGGCCCCCAAATGGACCAGTATCACGCCGAACATCTGAACCAGCCGAACGTCGGCACCGAGCAGGCCAGCGTCGTCGGCACGCGCGGCATTTACACCAACGACCAGCCGCGCGGTTACGTCGCCGCTTACGACGTCGTCTGGCCGGGCTGGACCACGACCGCCGAAAGCTGGTGGAGCTTCTTTGCCACGCGCCCGTGGCTCTCCGGCGCGTTCGTCTGGACCGGCTTTGATTATCGCGGCGAGCCGACGCCATATTGGTGGCCATGCATCAACTCGCATTTCGGCATTCTCGACACGTGCGGTTTTCCGAAGGATGTTTTTTACTACTACCAATCGTGGTGGACGACGAACACCGTGCTGCACCTGTTGCCGCACTGGAACTGGCCCGGCTGGGAAGGCCAGGAAATCCTCGTCGAGGCCTTCAGCAATTGCAAACAAGTGGAATTGTTTTTGAACAGCATGTCGCTCGGCAAACAGGCGATGAAGCCGAATTCAAAATTATCGTGGCAGGTGACATACGCGCCGGGAACTTTGAGCGCGAAAGGTTTTGACGCCGCCGGCAATGTCGTTGCCGAAACGAAAGTCGAGACCACCGGCGACGCCACGCAAATCCAACTAACGCCGGACCGCAAGGCGATCAATGCCGACGGTGAAGACGTGGCGGTGTTCACCGTTTCCGCGCTGGACGCACAAGGCCGCGCCGTGCCGGTGGCGCAGAACAAAATTAATTTCAGCATTGAAGGCGCGGGGGAAATTCTCGGCGTAGGCAACGGCGATCCGAGTTGCCACGAGCCGGACATGTTCGTTCCGAACGTGCCTGAACGCAGTGTTGCCCTCAATGATTGGCGCTGGCAGCTTGCAAAAATTCCAAAGAACAGCAGCGGCCTGCCGGAATACGCGAATGATTTTGATGACTCCGCCTGGAACAACCTCAATGCCAAAACCAGCGGCGGCGAATTGGCGATCAGAACACCAGACACCACGGCGATTTACCGCGCGCATTTCACGCTGACGGAAGCTGACTTGAACGGCGCCGGCGCGCAAGTTTGCTTTGGCGGCTGCGACGATGAAGGCTGGTATTTCGTGAATGGCCAGTTTGTTGGTGAATCGCACGACTGGCAGGCGCAACCGATATTCGACATAAAAAAATTCCTCCACGCCGGCGACAATGTCGTTGCCGTGGGCGTCAACAACGCGGTCGGCTCGGGCGGTTTGAATCCCAACGTGACCGTGAAAATAATCGGGAACGCCGGCGTCCCGCCGTGGTCGCGCAGCCTGTTCAACGGCCTGGCTCAGGTCATCGTGCAATCCACGCGCGACGCTGGCGAAATCAAGTTGACCGCAACCGCCGCCGGTCTCACGCCGGTGACGGCTGTTGTGCAAACGCAGCCGTGCGCGTTACGCCCGCCTGTGCGATAATTTATTGAAGTATGAATCTTATGATACGCAACGTAGTTTTGCCATTTGTCGCCATCGGCTTGGCGGGTGTTTTACACGCGCAAACACTTACGGACATCGGATCGTCCGCGCCAAGTCCTGGAACAAACGACATTTACCAACTTTCCACCCAAGGCAACACGGCCAACCCGAACAAGCCGGACACCCTCAATTACTACACCGACAACAATCCGCCCGCCGGTCAGACCTTCACCACCGGCACCAACGCGATGAGACTTGTGTCGGTCGCCATCAAGACGGCGGGATTGGACTCCGGCGGCGGCTACGGCACGCCCGCGACCACGTCAACGTATTATCTGAGCATTTACTCGATGAGCGGCAGCACGGCGACGTTGCTCATCACGGTCAACGCGCCGAATCCTGGTTTCACCGACGGTGACTGGCTGAAATGGAGCGGGCTGAACGTGGCGTTGGGCACGAACAAAACCTACGCGTATGCGTTCGGCAGACAGCCATCTGGCGGTGGCTATGCGGCGCTGGCCGTGGCCACGAACGCCTACGCCGACGGCGAAATTGCGCTCATTCCCATCAGCGGCGGCACGATCACCACCGGCAGCAGCCATAAGTTTGACGCGGTGTTCGATCTTGGTCTGCAACCGGCGGCAACCAACATACCCGCCTCCATGCCGTGGCCGGTTCCGACTTACGGATGGAACTTGGGAAATACATTGGAGGCCACGTGGGGAGTGCCGAGTTTCACTGCGGCGCCGTTCTATACTGCCGCCAACGCCGGGTTTAACGCCGTTCGCATTCCCTGCGCGTGGGATTTCAATGCCACCACCAACATCAGCGGCGGCGTCACCATCTATCCGATCAATCCCGCTTTCATGGCGAAGGTCAAACAGACGGTTGACTACGCTATCGCGGCGGGAATGTATGTCGTCATCAATGATCACTGGGACGACGGCTGGCTGGAAAACAACATCGGCACAAACGTGGATGCGACCATCAACGCGAAGATGAATGCCTATTGGACACAGATCGCGACCGCCTTTGCCGGTTACGACAACCATTTGTTGTTTGCCGCGGCGAACGAACCCAACGTGAACAATACTGCGGAAGAGGTCACGTTGATGTATTATTATCAGACGTTCGTCAATGCGGTCCGCGCCACCGGCGGCAATAACACCAATCGCTGGCTGGTGATTCAAAGCGTATCGGACCCGACGTGGATGAATGCCTTGCCGACGGATACCGTTTCCAATCGGATCATGGTGGAATATCATTGCTACTCGCCAGCGCAACTTGCGATTTTGTCGAGCGATGCGTCGTGGGGCATTGCGCAATTTTTTTGGGGACAGGCTTACCATTACGCCGCCGACCCGACCCGCAACTGCGTCGCGCCCGAAGAAGGAGGCATAGACGCGGGATTCCAACAACTGGCCGACCAATACGTCAGCAAGGGTATTCCAGTAATGATCGGCGAATTCGGAGCCGCCTCGAAGCCATTCCTTGCGGCCACAAACGCCACGGAGTCCGCTTGGAATGTTGCTTCCGAATATTACTGGCACAAGTATGTCGCCGAATCCGCCCGTGGTCACGGACTCAGTCCGTTTTTTTGGAGCACTCCCGGAAGTCCGTTCGATTGGACTTCGGGCGCAGTCAATGACGCCCAAAAGATTTCCGTTTTAACTGGCGGAGCCGCGCCGCCGCCGCCGAACGGCGCTCCCTACGCGCCGTCCGGACTTACTGCGACAATCAGCAACAACAATGTCGTTTTGTCTTGGATTGCCGGCAGCGGAGCGACCAGCTATAATCTTTATCAGGCAGCGGAAAGCGGTTACGAAGGCACCAATCCAATTGTCACCGGCATCACTGGCACGTCCTATACCAATACCAGCCTCAACAGCGGCACCACTTATTATTACCAAGTGGTCGCAGTCAACGGCTCCGGGCTGTCCGGTTTTTCAGCCGAAGCCCACGCCACCATTTCCGGTGTGAACCCGGATCCGGCGCAGTTCAATTTTGAAACCGATCCGCAAAGTTGGTGGGCCGGTGGCAGCCCGATTGCCGGAATCGCCACTTCAAACGCGCAGCAATTTGCCGGCAATCAGTCGTTGGCGGTGAACTTCAACAGCACCACATCCGGCTCGTCATCCGTGGGCGTGGGCAACGTGGCCGTTCTTCCCGGTATGACCATCACCTTCCATGTCTGGATTCCTGGCGGACATAAGATTAGCTCGATTCAGCCCTACATGCAGGACCACAACTGGAATTGGACCAGTAGTTATTATGGAAGTTTCACCGCCAACGCCTGGAACACACTGACTCTGACCGTGCCGCAAAGCGCCGTGTCACCGTTCCAGAATCTCGGCCTTCAAATTGCAACCAGCACCGGCTGGACGAACACCTGTTACATTGATTCTGTTTCATGGAATACTCCCGCGCCGGATTTCACTCTGTCGGCGAATCCGACCAGCCTGACCGTGAAAGGTGGAACCAACGACACGAGTACGATCACGGTGGCCCCGACGAACGGATTGAATGGCTGTTATACGCTGAGCGCAAGCAACCTTCCAAGCGGAATCATCGCCACGTTTGCCACGAATCCAATTACCGGTGGTGCGAGCACGCTGACGTTGACGGCCTCCAACACCGTCACCTCCGGCACATCGAATGTGACCATCATCGCCACGGCTGGATTGATCAGCCACACAACCACAATCGCCCTCACACTGAATTCTATCATACCGCCCAACACGCCGCCGACTCTGTCGCCCATTGCCAACCAGACCGTGAACGTCGGTCAGACCGTCGCTTTCACTGCCAGCGCCACGGACACCGACCAGCCGCCGCAGACGCTGACCTTTGCATTGCTCGCGGGCGCGACCAACGCCACGCTCAACACGAATAGCGGCGCGTTTTCGTTCCGCCCGCTCGTCACGCAGGCGAACTCGACGAACAATTTCACGCTGAAAGTTTCCGACAATGGCACGCCGAGCATGAGCGCGACGCAAAGTTTTTCCGTGGTCGTCAATCCGCTTTCAGCGCCAGGCATTAGCAGCATTTCATTCGCCTTCGGGCAATTCGGTTTCAACATCAGCGGCCAGAGTGGGCCGGATTACGCGATTGAAACTTCGACCAACCTCACACAGTGGAGCAACGTCTTCATCACTAATTCACCCGCAGTGCCGTTCGTCTGGACGGACACCCGAACGAGCAATTCGCTTCAGCGTTTTTATCGCATCAAGCTTGGCCCGCCGCTGCCGTAAGTAGTTGAATTCAGACGAACAATTGTTGCACCGGTTTTTAACCATGAAAAAGACAACCAAATTTATTTGCACCTTGTTTTTCGCCGTTGCCACGGCGGGAATTTCGGCGGAACTGAATCCGCTGTTCCAAAACAACGCCGTTCTGCAATGCGACGCGCGCGTGCCGGTCTGGGGCGCGGCCCGTGACGGCGAAAAAATCACCGTGGCGTTCGCCGACCAAAACGTTTCGACGGTGGCGACGAACGGCGTCTGGAAAATCTGGCTCAAGCCGATGAAGCCAGACGCCATGCCGCAGACGTTGACGGTTTCTGGCGACACAACCAGCGCCAGCACCAATGTTCTCGTTGGTGATGTGTGGGTGGCCGGCGGCCAATCCAACATGGAGCGCCAGCTCGGTTTGCGTGCGGGGCAACAGCCCATTGTAAATTGGGAACAGGAAGCAGCGAACGCGAATTATCCTGAAATCCGCCAGTTCTATGTGCCGGAGACGAAATCCTTCACACCGCAGACCACGGTGAAAGGCGATTGGTCGGTTTGCTCGCCGGAGACGGTCATCAATTTCACCGCTGTCGGTTACTTTTTCGCGCGCGATTTGTTTCAAGACCGTCATGTTCCAATTGGCATCATTTTCAGTTCCTGGGGCGGCACGCCGGCGGAGGCGTGGACGAGTGAAGCCGGATTGCAAAAGCTGCCGGATTTCGCCGAGGCGCTGGCCGGGTTGAAAAAACTCGCCGCTGATCCCGTGTTGGCAGAGCGCGAAACGAAGGCCAAACAAGACGCGTGGTATCAAAAAGTGGATCCAGGCTCGAAACCCGGCGCGGCCTGGAGCGCTGCTGATTTGGCAACGGACGATTGGAAGACGATGACGTTGCCAACGTATTGGGAAAACGCTGGGTATCCGGACTTCGACGGTGTTTTCTGGTTCCGCCGCACGGTTGAGCTGCCGGCAAACTGGGACGGCGGCGATGTGGTGCTGCATTTGGGCGCGGTGGACGACAACGAAACCACATGGGTCAACGGCGAGCAGGTTGGCGCGACGATGGGCTGGACCGTGCCGCGCGTCTATCGCGTGCCCGGCAGTTTGCTGAAGCGCGGCGCGAACATCATCGCCGTGCGCGTGTTGGACACCGGCGGCAACGGCGGCCTGTATGGCGGCGGTGACGTGATGCGCTTGCTGTTCAATGCCGATGGAAAAGCAAATTCACTTTCGCTCGATGGCTCGTGGCAGTGCAAGCAAAGCGTTTCATTGACCACCGTAGGCTGGCCACCCAGCGATTTCAGCCAGGATCCCGGCGCGCCGACGGTGCTTCACAACGGCATGATCGCGCCGCTGCTGCCGTATGCGATGCGCGGCGTCATCTGGTATCAGGGCGAGGCGAATGTCGGGCGCGAGCGGCAGTATCAGACTTTGTTTCCCGCGCTGATCGCCGACTGGCGACAGGCTTGGGGCGAGGGCGATTTCCCGTTCCTGTTCGTGCAAATCGCGCCGTTCCGCTACAACACGCCGGAAATCCGCGAGGCGCAATTACTCACGTTGCAGCGCACGAAAAACACCGCGATGGCCGTGACGATTGATTGCGGCGACGCGGACGACATTCATCCATCGCACAAACAACCCGTCGGCGCACGGCTCGCGCTGGCCGCTCGGGCGCTGGCCTACGGCGAAAAGATTGAATACTCCGGCCCGTTGTTTGACTCGATGAAGGTTGATGGCGCAAACGCAGTCCTGCATTTCACGCACATCGGCGGCGGACTCGTCGCGAAGGATGGCGCGCTGAAAGGCTTCACGATTGCCGGTGCGGACAAGGTCTTCCATCCTGCGCAGGTGAAAATTGTGGGCGAGACAGTCGTGGTGAGTTCACCCGAGGTTCTGAAGCCAGCCGCCGTGCGCTATGGCTGGGCGAACGTGCCGGAAGGGAATTTGTTCAATCACGTTGGTCTGCCCGCGTCACCGTTCCGCACCGATGTGGATTGACGAAATATCTTTCAATGCAAGTTGTCCTGCGTGTTTTCGTCCGTCAACAGCGGCAGCTTGTTTCCAACGAATTGACATGGCAGGAACCTGGGACTTTCCATGAAATCATTGCGCATACTCATTGCTTGTAACTTTGCTTTTGCTGCGCTGTCAGCATTTTGGGTGAATGCGGCGGTGAACATTTGCGTGTCGCCTGCTGGCAATGACTCCAATCCGGGCAGTTCGGACAAGCCAGTTGCCACCTTGGCTGCGGCGCAAAAACTGGCCCGTTCGTCCGTCGGTCATCAACCGGTCAACGTGTGGTTGCGTGGCGGCACTTATTATTTGCCGGAAACGCTGGTGTTCACCGAACAGAATTCTGGCACGAAAGACGCGCCGGTGGTTTTCCAAAATTATCAAGATGAGCAGCCGGTCATCAGCGGTGGCGTCCGGCTGCAGAATTTGGACTGGCAGCCTTACACTAACGGAATTTTTCAGGCGCAAGTTCCGGCGGATTTGCAGACCGAGGAAATTTTTGTCAACGGCGAACGGCAGATTCTGGCGCGTTATCCGAATTTTGACCCGAAGGCGCAATACTTCGACGGGTTTGCGGCGGATGCCATTTCACCGGAGCGTGCGGCGCGTTGGGCGAATCCGACGGGCGGTTATTTCCACGCGATGCACCCGGCTTTGTGGGGCGATTTCACTTGGCGCATCACGGGCAAGGACACGAATAATCAGGTGAAACTTGAAGGCGGCTGGCAGAACAATCGCGGCGCGGCGGCCCATGAAAAAATCCGTTTTGTCGAAAACATTTTCGAAGAACTGGACGCGCCGGGCGAATGGTTTCTGGATTCCAAAACGCACACGCTGTATTTCTATCCGCCGGCCGGACTCGATTTGAAAAACGCGGCGGTGGAGGCGACACGACTCCGAACGCTCGTCGAGTTTCGTGGCGACGAGCAGCATCCGGTAAAGTGGATCACGTTGCGCGGACTGATTTTTCGCCAGGCAGCGCGCACGGTCATGGACACGCGCGAGCCGCTGTTGCGTTCGGATTGGGCGATTTATCGCGGCGGGGCGATTTTCATCAACGGCGCGGAGGATTGCGCGCTGGAAGACAGTTTCATTGATCAGGTCGGCGGCAACGCTGTCTTCGTCAACAACTACAACTGCCGAGTCATCATTCGCGGAACGCAAATCTCCAAAGCGGGCGCGAACGGAATTTGCTTTGTTGGCGACCCGCAAGCGGCGCGCAGCCCGCTATTCAATTACTACCAGGTTCACCAGTTTGCTGAGATCGACCGCACACCCGGCCCCAAAACCGGCAATTATCCGGCGGACTGCCTGGTGGACGATTGCCTGATTCACCTGACCGGTCGCGTGGAGAAGCAAACCGCCGGCGTGGAAATTGACCTCGCCCAAGGCATCACCGTCCGGCACTGTTCGATCTACGACGTGCCGCGTGCCGGCATCAACATTGGCGACGGCTGCTGGGGCGGACACGTCATCGAATTTTGCGACGTCTTTGACACGGTGAAGGAGACGGGCGACCACGGCTCATTCAATTCGTGGGGACGCGACCGTTACTGGCGGCCCAACATCGGCGAAGTCAACGCCTGGGTGAGGCAGGTTCCGGATTTGCCGAAACTCGACGCAGTGAAGCCAATCGTGCTCGCCAACAACCGCTGGCGCTGCGATCACGGCTGGGATATTGATCTCGATGACGGTTCGTCATTTTACATCATCACGAACAACCTTTGCCTGCACGGCGGTATCAAGAATCGCGAGGGTTTTGGTCGCGTGGTCGAAAACAACATCTTGGTGGACGGCGGTTACGATCCGCACGTCTGGTATGACGAAAGCGGCGACATTTTTCGGCGTAATATCATGTGGACAGACTATCGTCCCGCGAATATGCACCGTCCGCCATGGGGCGGGGACATGGATTTCAACCTGTTGCAGAATTACGGCGCGGCAACGAACGCGCCCGCGACACAGTTGCAGCAACAGAGCGGCCGCGACGAACATTCCATCGTGGCCGACGCGCAATTCATTGATCCGGCGCATGGCGACTATCGCGTGAAGAATGGCTCGCCTGCGCTGGCCCTGGGTTTCGCCAATTTTCCAATGGATCAATTCGGTGTGAAAAAAGCGAAACTCAAAGCCATTGCGCGCGTTCCGCAGTTGCCGCAACCGAAAATGCCCGCGCCCGCATCCGCCGTGCGCAAGGCCGCGCCAGTGACGTGGCTTGGCGCCAGCGTGCGCAATATTGCCGACGAAGGCGAGATGTCCGCATTCGGGCTACCCGGTGTGACGGGTGTTTTGGTGCTGGACATTCCGGCGGAGTCGGCCCTGGCCAAAGCCGGGCTGCGAAAAAATGATGTCATTCTTTCCGTCAACGGTGGAAAGACGGTGGACACGGCGGCGTTGCAGCGGCAACCTCCGATATTGACTGCCGGAATTTCTTTGCAGGTCCGGGTCTCTCGCGATCAAAAGGAAATGGTCGTCCACTTGATTCCGTAAAAATTTATTTGCCTATGAAAATGTCATTCACACAAAGCGCAGTGTTTGGAAAAACGTTCTTGGCTGGACTTTTTATCACCTTGGCTTTGACTTGCGGGCAGACGCTTGCGGACACCGTCTCCGCCGCGCCAGCGTCGATCCCGTATGCCACGGAGCAAGTGATTTCCAACGGCGATTCCGACGCCGTCATCGCCGAAAAGGCGGCGAAAGTTTTGCCGCGCGCCAATCAGACGGATTGGATGCGGCTGGAGTGGACGTTTTTTCTCCACTTCGGCCCGAATGCGTTTCACGGTGTCGAGTGGGGCAGCGGGCGCGAGGAGCCTTCGCTGTTCAATCCCACCGCGTTCGACGCCGACCAGTGGGTCAGCGCGATGGAAAAGTCCGGCGGCAAAATGATCGTGCTCGTTTGCAAACATCACGACGGTTTGTGCCAGTGGCAAACCCGTTACACGTCGCACTCGGTGGCGGCAAGCCCGTGGCTCGACGGCAAAGGCAGTGTGGTGAAGGCGGTGGCCGACGCCGCCCGCAAGCATGGATTGAAGCTGGGTGTTTATCTTTCGCCCGCCGACCTTTACCAGTTGCGGACAAATCCAAAAAATCCTGGCGGCTATTACGGTGACGGCAGCAGCAATGTTCTCTCGGTCATTCCGACCGATCCGGCCAGTTTCAAGAGCAATCCCGCGAACGGTCGCACCCCGACACCGGGTTTTACCAATTACACCCACGTTGTGGACGACTACAATCGCTATTTCCTGAACCAGCTTTACGAGTTGCTGACCGAATACGGACCGATTCAGGAAGTCTGGTTCGACGGCGCCAACCCGGATCCGAGTGTCCAGGAGACTTACAACTACGCAGCGTGGTTCGACTTGATCCGGCACCTGCAACCCGGAGCGATCATCTTTGGCAAGGGGCCGGACGGGCGCTGGGTGGGCAATGAAGGCGGGGTTGGCCGCACCACGGAATGGAGTGTCATCCCGCTGCCGCAATCGCCGGAGACATTCAACTGGCCGGACATGCAGGCACGGGATCTTGGCAGCCGCGCCAGGCTCACGCCCGGTTCCCATCTCTGGTGGTATCCGGCGGAAATCAACGTCACCATTCTCGCCAACGGCGCCTGGTTTTGGGCGCCGCAGAAACATCCCCGGAGTTTGTCGGAGTTGGTGGACATTTATTATCGGTCCATCGGCCGCAACGGAAATCTCATCCTGAACCTCTCACCGGACACGCGCGGCCTGATACCCGACGACCAGCTCGAGGCGTTGAGCAAGATGGCGGAGGTAGTCAAGGATACATTTGCCACCGACCTCGCCGTCGGCGGCAAATTGACTGCCGACAACTCCAACGACGCTCATGGTCCGTCACTGGTGCTCGACGGAAATCTCGACACCTGGTGGGAAGCCGCGCCGGGGCAAAACACCGGCACCGTGACCTTGACGCTGCCGAAGGCTGTTACGTTCGACGTCATTTCGTTGCAGGAAGCGGTGGCTCATCGCGGTCAAAGAATTGAATCCTTTGTCATCGAAGTCTGGAACGGATCGGCGTGGGCCGCGGCGAAAAAGATTTCGTCGGACGACCTCACCACCGTCGGACATCGCCGACTCATCCGATTGAAGTCACCCGTGACCACGAGCCAAGTGCGCGTGCGCATCACCGGTTCGCGCCTCGAACCGACGCTCGCCGAAATCGGACTCTTCAAGCAATCCATTTACGGACTGTCCCCCGCCATTTCGGATCGTGACACCGACAATCGGGTGACGATCAGCAACCCCGGCGGCTGTAAAATGGTTTTCACCGTGGATGGAACCGAGCCGGCAGCCAGTTCGCCGGTTTATACGTCGCCGATCAAGCTGCCGTTGACCGGCACCGTGAAAGCCGCCTGTGTGATGCCGAATGGCAAGCTGGGCATCGTGGCTTCAAAAACCTTCGCCGGTCTGCCACCCGCGGGTTGGAAAGTGGTCGCTATGGACAGCCAGGAACTGGACGGGGAAAACAATGGCGCGGCCAATGCGATTGACGGCAACTCGTCCACCTTCTGGCACACCCGTTGGAACGAGGATTTGAAGCTGCCGCATTTCATCACTGTCGACATGGGAACTTCGCATTACATTGGCGGGTTCACCTATCTGCCGCGGCAGGACGGCAACCCCAACGGCATTGTCGAATATTACCGCTTTGAAACCAGCGCGGATGGAGTCAATTGGAAGACCAACATCGTTTCCGGCAGGTTCGCCAACATTCGGAACAATCCATCGCTCCAGCAAGTCACGTTCGCTCCCGTTAATGCGCGATTCTTCCGCTTCACAGCCTTGCAGGAGATCAACGGAAATGGCTGGACGAGTGCCGCCGAAATCTCCGTTTTGCCGGCAGGCGGGAATGGCGACTGATGGAGTGATAGCGGCGCGACCGCTGTCGTTAAAATTGACGATTGTTGAATTTGTTGATTTGTAGTAAATGACACAAAAGCTGGCATTACGAAATGAAAAGCGCGCGATTCTTTGCGGCGGAATCCTTTCACAAATTCTTGAGTCATGAAAAAAACAAACAAGGACGAACGGAATTTCACCCTTTACGCCATCGTTCTGACTTTGAATTCCGGCTTGGAGCCGGCAAAAAACTTCAGTGAAATCTTCAGTGAACTTTACGCAGCATTCTATCACGGTTTTGAAATGAACAAAATGATGCTTTCAAACCTTTAAGAGGGTGTTCCGAAAGTTTTTGAAATGGGTTCAAATGACGGCAGCTACGCCGATACAAGTGGGGTGTTTTGCTGGGCGGTTTGAGTTAGAACCCGGGCATGAGTTTGACTTTGCCTCCCGTTGGCACCAACCACCTGCTCGATCTGGTGAGTCCTTACGCAACGGATGACTTCATTGCCGAGGTTTGCCCGCGTCATGCAACCGGCGGGCGGCGGCACGCCCTGAGTGCGGCGCAACTGTGGCGCACCCATCTGCTGGCGGTGCTGACGCCCACGCATTCGCTCAATCTGCTCGTGACACAACTGCCGGAACAAGCGGCGTGGCGGCGCTTCGCCCGGCTGCGACACACGCTGCCCACCGCCCGGATGCTCCATGAGTTCCGGCAAAGCGTGGGCGTCAGTGGCCTGCGCGCCATCAATCAACATTTGGTGGGGCGGTTGTTGCGACGGACACTCGTGGAGGCTTCGAGTCCTTTGGCCGGACGGTCTGCCTGGCTTAACCGCCGCGCACCGCGCAGCAGCCCGCTTTGTGTCAAAATGTTCGACGGTGGCCGGATTGCTGCCGCCGCTTCAATGCGGTTCAGGCCCAACTTCGGCGACTTGCCTTCGGACGAGTGTTTGTCTGTTGTTATCACCGCCCATAATTAACAACAGATTCTGGAAGATTATCTGCCGGTTCTGCAGGTGGAGGAAACCGGTAAGTTTGCCGGGAATATTTTTACCGGGCTGTCAGTTTGTGCGCGGGACCCGGACCTTTTATGGAAAGATTGATTTCATCGCACACATCATTGAACCACGCTTGGCCACGATCCTCAAAGTCCGGTGAATTTTTTAGTTCCGTCCGCAGATCGGTTCTCGACATGGCCGGAAGTTTCCGCCGCATTTTTTCAATCTCGTTTTGCATTGAAATTAATGCGAGGTAAACATTGGCCCGCCGGTCATCGCCGCTGAATTTCCCCTCCTCATCAAGAAACATGCTGTAACCTTCGCTTACCCCTGAAAGAATAGTTTTTGATCTTTGGCATTCTGCTGCGTGACTAAAACAAAGGCTGTTTCTCTGATTTTTTTAAGTTGCTCCATTTTCCGCTGGCGAACTAATTCCGAGACCTCTTCCAAGGTGGCTTTGTCATCGGCTGGTCGGCCCCAAATTTTTAAATTGTATTGACGAACTTGTTCTTCACCAAGCCGTTGCTGCAATCTATCAATGAAGCCATAAACAGCCTAGGGCTTGTGCCCCAAGGGTTTTAGAAACACGTTTATCAATTTCAATTTGCCTGCTTCGATGGCCGTGAGCGTTGGCGGAGAATCCACCAACAGCAACTTTGGTTGCACGTTGCGTTGCGGATTCTCCTGCCAATCCTTTTTCCAATCATCCAGCGACGGCATGGTGACTTCCGCGTGTTTCGAGTAGGCCTGACCGGTGTTTCGCATAGTTCCCAGCGCGCCACGATGTCACGACTGACATCGTGGCCCGCGGCGCGAAGTTTTCGGGCGAACTGTTGCTGTGTAAATCTCCGCAGCTCGCGCACGAGGCGGATACGTTTTCCAATGATGTTGCCTTGTTTCATACTTTCATTCTCCGGGCGGGTTTGTGTTTGATGGTTTCAGTATTATCGGGCTGCTCGACTTGGACGATGGCCTCGGTGTTTTCAGCGGCCTCAAGCTGGTTGGGTGCCTGATTTTTGGTGAGGTCAAGTTTCTCCTCGATTTCCGACTGGCGGTTGACCAGTTTGTGATAACGCTCCTCCTTCTCGAAGGGCGAGCCAACCTTGGCTTCCAGTTCGGTTGCGCGCTTTTGCGAATCCTTTATGTCGGATTCCAGCCGCGCGGCGCGTTCTTCAAATCCCTGCACCACTGATTCGAGCGAGCGAATGGTGCCCAGTGCCGTGTCGGTGATGCGGGTGCTGTAACTGTTTTTGCCGCGCAAAATGAGTTCGGCGGTGTTGTTGAAACCGGCACGGATGGACAGATCAAAACCGGCAAAGCGTCCAAGGCGGATGTCCTCACCGAAACGAGTTTTGATCTTCTCCGCCCGCCGCAACAGCAATTCCCCGGCGATGCCGCGATTGTCCAGAGTTTGCTTGTCCAACTCGACGCGAAATTTGTCGCCGGAAGTATCCTGTCGGAGCGTCAAATCCTCGCGCAAATTTGCGAGCCGTTCCGTCCAGGTCTGCACCTCCTCGCGGGAATGGCGCAGGCTGGCGCGGATGCGATACTGCTCCTCGGCATGGGCGGAGCGCAGCCGGGTCAACCGGATCAATTCGGCATCCACCTGGGCTTTTTCAATGACGAGCGGATTGCCGGACGCAATTGCTTTGATCTCGGCATAGGTCAACGCGGCGGAGTCCATGTCTTCGAGACGGCGAATCGTCATGTCCCCGCTCATCACTTGGGAAATGAACTTGGCTTCCCGTATTTCTTGAGCTACGACGTGTGCGCAAGGGGCCAGGTCTTCTTGATCACATCAAATTGACCCTCGCCGAATTTGGGTTGAAAGTTAACACTGAACAACTTGAGGCATTACTTTTATCGGGTCGAGTATTGTTACTACTAGATGGTTTCGACGAAGTTGACGATGACGATAAATCTTGGCTTATCGACGAAATCGAACATTTGACGAAGTGTTACGATTCAATGCGAGTAGTATCCGTCGCGGACGATGAAAGGCATCCGGTCATGGCCGGAAACTTGGCTTTGTGCGTGCGCCAGGGCTCGCAAGCCCGCTTCGCACCATAAAATGCGCCGACGCGTTCCAGGGCCTTACTGGGTTCCGGGGCCGGATTTCGGGGGCACGTTGGTGGCGAACACAAATTGCAGTCCGCGCGTATAACATTCGGCATTCTCCCCGGCATGGCCCGCATTGCTGACCGGCGCGAAAGAAAAACTTAAATTCTTCAGATTTTTTCGGCCCAGTTGATTGGTGAAATCCGACCAAACCGAAGAATTTTCCAAAGCGCCACAAGTCATATAGGCGCGGGTATTTTGCTTGATGCCGTCTTGCGGGAATTTGTCTAAAATCGAATTCATTGCATAATTGTCCCAGGCGAGGGGTGGGCTTGAGCCGATATAGCCCTCAAACAAATCGGGCTGGGACAGCAACGTATAAAAAACAAACAGCGAACTGGTGGAACAGCCGGTGACCGTTCGATGCTGATTGGCTCGATAGTGCGACTCAATGCGGGGAAACAGAGTGTGGCGCAGAAAATCCTGAAATTTTTTAGCATGACCATAATTGGGGCGGGATTTTGCCGTCGGGGTCATATCTTGATCGCGCAGTGCCATCAGATTTCCATTGGTGGGTTTCCAACTGATTCCCACCAACAACACCGGCGGCATAGCACCATCGTAATTCACTGCCCCGGCGACAGTATAGATAAGCGGAAACTGCCATTGGGCATCGATCACATAAATCACGGGATAGGTTTTGCCGGCGGGGGCCCAGGCGTAATCCCCGGGAAAAGCCACCACGATGTTGTAGGTGTTTCCCGTTTCCGGTGACGCCAGTTCAAAGGTTTCGGTGCCGGCCAATTGATAAGGTGGGCCGGCGGGTTGCACGGCAACCGGAACCCCGGCGGACGCTGAAGCGGGAGCCTCTGGCGTTTGCGTCTCTTTACCTGGCTGGCTGTAACCGGACAGTTGCATGACCGTGAGCGCCAAACAGGTGATGGTTATTTTCATGATTTTGAAACGAGTGGATCCTGATGATTCAATCGCTAAATTTTCCCGAGCGCAAGAAACAAAAGACAACTGGCAGTCTGAACGCAATAAACGTAAACGGGTCGGTTCCGAATGGCGCTTAGTTAAGGCGTTGATATTTGCGAGGTCCGCCATGCCAGCGGTTGTTACGATGGGGTACCAGCAATGCCAAGCCAATTACCACGTAGCTAAACTACGTGTGTAAAATACCCCTGACGGCGAAATGGTCGCCTGCAAACATGGACTCGGAGCGTGCGCCAGCCCATTTGCGACGAGAGCGGTGTTGGGTTCGGAGCCATATAGCGGAGAATTCAATGCTGCTTTGGTTGCACCATACAATTCTGCGGAGTGACGAAACTTGGCTGCCGGTGGACTTCCGGGTGCCGTTGGCCGCCATTGTTCAGTAGAAGTAGCATCTCATAGAAAATTATTTCACCGATAAAAAAGGGGAGTTGAAAACATGAAAACTTTTAACATGGTTAATCGATTTCTCTAAAAACTTTGGCGTTGGGGAATCTACATTCGCTTATGGGAGAATTCTTTGGTTGAATGTAATTGTTCAGAAAATGAGCCTCAAAACCAATTGACTGCAAGCTGATGCTTGTGTCGGTCACCTTGAAAAGGTGCGGGTTGGCATTGAATAGCATGAATATTTATCTGGCAGTCAAAATAAAACCGTGAATCCATAATGCAAACCTTCCGCCATCCGCTTCAATTTGGCCTCCTCGGCGCGTTGTCATTGGCGCTGCCCGCCGCTGTGCTAGCCCAAAGCTATGAAGGCTATTATACGACAGCCAACGAATCGCTGATTTATTTTGCGAACCCAGCTACGACCAATGTCACCATCATTGGCATCAACTGGGGCGTCTCGGTGACCATCCCCAGCGAGATTGATAACCTGCCGGTGACAAGCATCGGAGATTATGCGTTCGCTCAATATTTTGCCCTTACCAACGTCGTCATTCCCAGCAGTGTCACCAGCATCGGGAATTATGCATTCGAAGACAACAAACTGACCAGCGTCACAATCCCCAGCGGTGTCACCAGCATTGGAAACTATGCGTTTGAAGACCAGTATTCGACCAACCTGACCAACGTTGTGATCCCCACCAATGTTACGAGCATTGGATGCTCTCCATTCGTGGGCTGCTCCAGCATGACCGCTATAACAGTGAGTCCCGGCAATCCTGCATTTAGCAGTGTAGATGGAGTCTTGTTCACCAAGAGCCAAGCCACCCTTATTGAATACCCTCAAGGCAAAGTCGGGACATCCTACACGATCTCTAATGGCGTTGCCAACATCGGGGATTATGCCTTCGCATGGTGCTCCAGTATAACCAACGTCACGATCGGCAACGGTGTCATCAGAATTGGAAACTATGCATTTTATGACTGTATAGACCTAAAGAACCTTACCATCGGAACAAACGTCGCCAGCATTGGAGAATATTCTTTCGCGGGACGTTATATTCCGTTCCCCCCGCTGATCAGTGTCACGATCCCCAGCAGCGTTACCAATATTGGGGACTATGCGTTTTATCAATGCACAAGCCTGAACAACCTTGCCATCGGAACAAATGTCACCAGCATCGGAGCATTTGCTTTCGGTAGCTGCGAAAGTCTGACCAGCCTCGCGATCCCAAATCGCGTCGTCACCATCGGAAATTCTGCATTCATAGGAAACATCCTGACCAACCTCACGATTGGCAACAGTGTCACCAGCATCGGTGATTATGCTTTCGCTGGTGGTGCGGGTGGTGAATCATATCCATACTTTCCACGTCTGACTAGCATCACGATTCCCAACAGCGTCACCAACTTGGGAGAAGGGGTTTTCTATTACTGCACCAGGTTGACAAACGCTTGCATCAGCACTAACATCACCAGCATCGCAGACTATTTGTTCGAATATACCGGCCTGACTAGCATCACGATTCCCAACGGCGTTACCAGCATCGGAGACGAGGCGTTCGCATTCTGCGAACTGACAAACATTGCTATCCCCAACGGCGTCACCAGCATCGGAGAAGAAGCATTCGATAACTGCTACGGCCTGACCAGCATCATCATCCCCAACAGCGTCACCAGCCTGGGGGAAGGGGCGTTCGGAGACTGCGGCGGCTTGACCAGTGTCGTGATTCCCAACAGCATCACAAGCATTGCAGACTCGTTGTTCGATAGTTGCGGCAGCCTGACTAACATTACGATTCCAGATAGTGTCACCAACATCGCATACGAAGCATTCTTAGGCACTGCTCTGACTGGCGTGGTGATCCCCAAGAGTGTCGCTAGTATCGCAGACGAGGCTTTCTACAACTGTAGAAGCCTGATCAGCGTCTTTTTCCAGGGAAATGCTCCCAACCTTGGTGGTTCGGATGTCTTCTTCGGCGACACTGCGACCGTCTATTACTTGCCGGGAACTTCAGTCTGGGGTTCGCTATTTGGCGGTCTTCCGACCGAACTGTGGATCCCCGGTTCGTTGGAGGTAACCATCAGTCCGGCTGCTGCTGTTAGTGCTGGGGCGCAATGGCAGGTTGATGGCGGAGCCTTGCAGAACAGCGGGACAACGATTACGAATCTGTCAATGGGAAACCACACGGTGAGTTTTAAGACGATTGGCGGCTGGACAACACCAGCCAATCAAACAGTTACGATCACGAACGGAGTGACTACGTCAGCTGGTGGTATCTATATGATCAGCGCCATCCTGAAGGTGAGCATCAATGGTGTGGGTTCCTTGAGTACGAACTACAATGGGATATTGCTGCAAGTGGGAAGCAACTATGGCATCACCGCCACGGCGGGAACGGGTTTTGCGTTCACCAACTGGACGGGGGGAACCAGCCTGCCGTTGACCGTTCTCACCAACGGACCGACCATCCAGTTTGTGATGGAACCGAATCTGATGCTGCAAGCCAACTTCGTGGACTTGACCAAGCCAACTATAAGCATCACCAATGTGCCGGCGGGGCTGAGTGTGAGCAATGCGGCCTTCACAGTGAAAGGCACGGCAAGTGACAACTGGCAGATGACTAATGTGTTTTACTCGCTGAACAGTGGAGGTTGGAGCAATGCGGTAACAGGGAATGGCTGGACAAACTGGACGGCGGCGGTGACGCTGATTCCGGGCACCAACACGATTGCCGCCTATGCGGTGGATCCCGCAGGTGATGCCTCCCCGACCGCCAACGTAAACCTGTTCTTTGTGGTGACCAACCAGTTGCAGGTGCAGATGACCGGCCGGGGAACCATTTCGCCCAACTACAGCAACGTCTGGCTGGTGATCGGACACAATTACAGCATCACCTCCGCCCCGACCAGCGGCTTCGTGTTCACCAACTGGGTGCTTTCAACGAACTGGATTGGCGGCACCATCACAACCAAAACCAATCTGCAATTCATGATGGCCCCAAACCTGACCTTGCAAGTGAACTTCGTGGATACGAACCGTCCGGTGGTGGCAATCACCAATCCCATTGCCGGCCAGCGCGTAAGCAATGCGGTGTTCACCGTCAAAGGGACAGCCAGCGACAACTGGCAAATGAGCAACGTGGTTTGCCAGATCAATGGTGGCGGCTGGAACTCGGCGACAAACATCAACAACTGGACGAACTGGGCGGCGGGAGTGACGCTGACGCCGGGAACGAACTTGGTGCAAGCCTATGCGGTGGACACCAGCGGCAATGTTTCCACGACCAACACGGTGAGTTTCCAATTCGTGGTGACCAATCAACTGCAAATCCATGCCATTGGTCTGGGAACCATCTCGCCCAATTACAGCAACGCCTGGCTGGAGATTGGGCGGAACTACAGCATCACCTCCACTCCCGCCAGCGGCTTTGCGTTCTCCAACTGGGTGGCCTCAACCAACTGGATCGGGGGCACCACCACGACCAAAACCAACCTGCCGTTCATGATGGCCTCAAATCTGACCTTGCAAGTGACTTTTGCGGATGTGACCAAGCCGACCCTGACCATCACCGCGCCAACGGCCGGCCAGCACATGACCAATGCCCTGGCAACGGTCGTGGGCACTGCCGGCGACAACTGGAAAGTCAGTGCAGTCTGGTATCAGTTGACCAACAAGGTTTTGTCCAGCGGGACGTGGAACCTGGCCACCACCGCCAATAACTATACCAACTGGTCAACCATCGTAACCCTGGCCGCCGGCACCAACACGGTGAAGGCGTATGCGGTGGATCTGGGCGGAAACTATTCCACCACCAGCAGCGTGAGCGTGCTCTCGAGCAACACCTTCAAGCTCCAGCTTAATTTTGCCTTGAACCAGCCGCTGACCAGCACTGGGTTGAACTTTACCTTGCAAATTTCATCCAACCTGAACGGGCACCTCCAGGTTTCGACGAACCTGTTTAACTGGGCAACGTTCACGAATTTCGTCGGCACCAATACGACCATCAATTTCCGCGACCCGGCGGCCACCAATTCCAAATCTCGGTTTTATCGGGCAGTGATTCCGTAGATTCTCCTTGTTAACTGGTCGCCTGAAACGCCTGTTACACTCGCACGGCCCCTTTGCGACGAGAGCGGCGTTGGGTTCGGAGCCATTTAGTGGAGAATTCAATGCTACTTTGGTCGCCCCATTCAATTCTGCGGAGTGACGAAACTTGGCTGTCGGAATGGAGCGGCAACTTGGGCGGAGTGCAGCGGTGTGCCATTCGATCGCGCGGGGTGTTTTGGGGCAAGCCAGTCTTTCTGCTTACGGCGTCAAGCCCGTTGGCTGAAAGTCTGGCGCGGGGGCGGGTGCCATTTCAGCGCGACGGAACGAGCACACCAGCGGAACGGAGGCCAGATTGACGTGGAATGGAGGCTGCCAAGTTTGATCGCGAAACCTCGCTATCAGGGCGGAGTTTTGACGCGGTAGAAGCGTTGTTGTTCGTCAGGTGTGACTGGATCCGTAATCTGTAGCACGTTGCCTGTGGCGGGGGTGTTAGTGACGACCAGAGTGTTCCAAGCGCCAGCCAGCAGGTTACTCGTCCATTGTACGCGGTAAGAACCTAGCGGAAGCCCTTCAAAACCCAAATTCACCTGCTGCCCGCCGAGTTGGATACCAGTAAGAACTGGCGTGCTTAAACCTTGCTTGATGAATTGAAGCAGCGGATGACGCTGACCTGCTGGCTGGGTCGGAAAGTAATCCTGGGCCAATTCCCAGATCATGACTCCGCCGAGTTTCTGGTTGCGGGCGTAACTGATTTTTGCCTGGCAGGTGTGTTGATCGTCGTAAGAAATGAACAGGTCATTGGCGGAAATCGCGTTGGTGATGCCGAGATAGGCTGCCTGAGCGTTGGTATCCCAGTGGTAGAGGTTCGATTGGTAGTAGCTGCTCATGATCGTCTGATAACTCTGCTGCGTCGCGGTCGGCACATTGTTCGCGAGCCATGATTGACGCGGTTGCCAGACGCCACTGCCACCCGTCCAGACGTACCCATAGAAAGCAACGCCGATACCGAGTTTACTGGGAGCGACACCGTTGCTCAGATAATTGCTCACCGACCCGTCCACGGATGTGACCAAGGGACCGAAAGGCGGGAGGTGGTAACCGCCATCGAAAATCGGCGAATTGAACCAGGTCACCCAGCCGAACCAGGGACCCGCCAGATCGTAAGTCATGATATTCAGTTGATCGAACATACCTTGGATTGCTGCGAACATCGTGTACTGGGCCGTCGGCGAATCTCCGTATGGCGGGTAGGCTCCCACTGCGGCGGTCAGCAGTTTGTATGGGTGAAAGGTATTCAAGGCGGATCGCAGCGCGTTCACGAAGTTCGTGAACTGTGGAATATCGGATGCGTAAAAGGGTTCCCAGTCAATGTCCACACCATCATAACCGCGGGTGGTCATGAAGTTCGTCAGGTTATTGATGAGCGTGGGCAGGTTGGTGCTGCTGGTGGCTCCGAGGAAACTGACTTCACTTCCCGCATTGGTGACCGCACCACCGACACAAATGAGCACCTTCCGGCCGGCGGCATGCGCCAAAGAAACCAAATCGGCGGAATTGGCAGCGGTGACGCCATTGCCAGTCGCATTCAGCGAACCATCGGGATTGACCGTGACGAGGGAATGGATGACATGCGTCACGACGGTGAAATCGATATTAGAGGCAGGCATGCCTGCCTGCTCCCACCCAGGATAATAGCCTGTGACCCAAAGATCGGCGCGGGCGGGAGGGCAAAACACGGACAACAGGCAAACCAGCACCATCGGCCATAACCTCGTGGAGACTGAAAGAGGCCGTTTTGCTTTCATCAATGTCATAAACTACGGAGCAAGTAGGATCGTGTCAAATTCCGCTTTGTGGTTGTGCGACAGCCCATATGCGACGAGAGCGGCGTTGGGTTCGCAGCTTGTTTGGCGGAGAATTCAATGCCGCTCTCGTCGCAAACGGGCTACGTTCTCTCTGCGCAGGGGATAAACAAGGAATAAACAAAAACATAAACTCAACCCAGCCTCAGGACTAACTTATGGACTGGTACAGAAAAGTAAACCCGGTCAATCAACCGCAAAAGAAAAGGCCGAACCCAAAATATTCTTTCGGGCCCTCGTCAGGGAGCTGACAGCAGTATCACTCGATAGAACTGCATCAGGGCCGAGCCAACAGGCACAGATGTGCTCGCGAGGTTCCCGGCGGCGGTTACCGTAGCAACGTTTGTCCAAGTGGGATTGCTCAAACTGTTGGCAGACTGGATCTGATACGAAATGCCGGAAATACTGCTCCAAGTGAGTCTGATGATGCCGACCGTTAGCGCGGCAGACTGAAAAACCGGCGCGGGCACGCGTTCCACGGTGATGTCGTCCAACCCAAATGCCCCTGGGACGTTGTTAAAATCAAATTCGAGCGTTGTGCTCTTGGTTGTGGCAGGAGCGACGAACTGCAACTTGGTCCAACTGAAAGCGCCCAAGTTGGTTTGAGCATAGAACGTCGAGCCGTTCCATCTCGCGGTAAAGTGGTTCGGAGTGGTCACGCCCTGGTAGGGAACGCAAGTTAACCAGAAGGATACCAGGTATTGTTGATTGGCGGTGGTGGCTACGGCCTGCGAGAGAGAACCTACAGCCAGGTTACCCTCCCAAGCGAACTCCCCGAGGTATGCGCCATAAAGCCCCGAATGCACAAATACCCCGTCGGGCTCACCGGGCAGGGCAGCAGTTCCAGCCACGTCCACATCGTCGCCTGACAGAGCAAAATTAAGTTCAGTGCTGCCGACCAGGGTCCAATCGGTGAGGTCACCGGTTTCAAATCCGCCATTGCCGACGTAGAGATCAAATTGCCGGTTCTGGACCATGCCGTCAGTCTTGTTGGCAATGGGAACATTGCCGCTGAAGTTGCCGATCAAGAAATTGTTTGCGGTCGGGTTGAGGCTGATCGTGACCGTGGTGCTGGCGCCGGCATTCAAACTGCCGGAGGTGGAAGAAACCGCGAGCCAACTGGAGGTGTTGACCAGGCTCCAGTTCAAGGGCGTCGAGCCGATGTTTTTCAGCGTATAAGTCTGGGAAGCCACCGTGAACGGCCCGCCACCGGGTCCGAAAGCAGTAAAGCCCAGCGGCGGCGTGATGCGCAGATTATCCAACGGGGGCGACAGAAACGCCGGGATGAGATTGTTGCCGTTAGGCGTGCCCAAGCCCGTGCAGAGGTCATAGCCGGCAGTAGCCCAGTACCCAGTATTTGGTTGGACTGGAGCTGTTGGTGTTGCTGCCGGTGGTGATGTCGTGAAAGCAGGATTGGTAGTTGGTGCTTTTTGCAATGGCGTAAAGAGCCGGATTGGCAAAGCCGACTGGGGGCTGGCCATTGGCGGCGGCCTGTTCGTTCGCCAGCGCCACCAAACCCGCCCAGAGGGGAGCTGCCAGACTGGTGCCTCCCTCTGCCCAGTCCATTGATTCTCCAATAAGATCGTTGCCCCACACGATATTGATGTTGTTCGCCACCGAGGAGACGTCCGGCAGGTTGCGCATGGTGGTGGAACCTTGGTTGGCCGTCATGCTGAGGCCCTGCTGCCACGACGGAATGGGGTAAGCGAGACTCACGCCGCCGCCCGTCGCCTCCTCCGGGTAATTATCGCCGAGTCCATCGGAAAACGCTGGCGTGAGCCAGGCGGTTTCCGACGACCAGGCTTCTCCCGTGGTCATGGTCAGCGTTGTTCCACCCACGACCGTGATGTAGGGGTCGTCGGCCGGTTCGTCAATGGCCGCCGGATACGCACCGGCATCGCCACTGGCCAGGAAAAAGCTCTGACCTTGCGCGGCGTATTGTTGGAATATTTGCACCGTCGAAAGATTAATATCGAACCCGTAGGAGCAACTCAATTGCTTGGCCAGGTCATCCGTGGCCATGCGATTGAGCACGTCGTTGATCTGGGCAGTTGTGGTTGCGTCTTGGATATAATTTGTCCCCAAGGGCGGCACATCCTGCGGCGTAGGACCTTCATAGACCAGCACGTTGTTCAACCCCGGCGCCATGGCAATCGCCATTTCAATGTCGCCCGTGACCTCGAAAGCATAATCAAGATAACCAGGGTAATCGAGATAATCAACGTCCGCGGTATCGCCACTGGCACCGTCAATCAAAACGGGTTGCACATTGACGTAAGGCGGCGGTTGCCGACATCCGCGATACGGTTGAGAAACACAAAGCGCATGGGTTCTTGCTGATCGCCTATCCTGGTGTCGCACGCTCCTTGGTAGAATATATTGAGAAAGTTCGCACTCGTAAGTTGTTCTGGATTGAACATTGGACTAGAACTGACCTTGAAGCTCAACTGCGGGCAATGCCCGATGCTGCCAAATCGTTTGAAGATGTGGTCAGGGTAATGAACCCAAGGAGCACTCGATGAATTGGCTGAAATTCCTCCGTCATTACGGTCCAGTTCCCCGTAATGACAATATGTGTGGCGAGATGGTTCAACGGTCGGCTCCCCGGCACGGTATTGTCCACATAAATTTTAAACATCCGCCTCAAAGTCAGTCTGATAATTTGAAAGACTCAGAAGACAGAGAAAGATTGGCATATTTTGACGCAGCAACATTGCCCCCGGGCGTGCATGGGGTGCGGAAGGGAGAAGCTAATGCTTTTCAATGACTTGCTATCTCGTTGCGACACCGAAGTCTTTCAAATGTTCTTAGGGCGTGTTTTCAAAATGGGTTTTTGAGCCAGTCCAGTATTGCAGCCATCTGAACGAAGCCCAGGAAATACAAATCGCGTTTCTCATAACGAGTCCCAATTCTGCGATAGCGTTTCAATCGTT
>Ga0302319_10002778_pt1 | contig 37255 bp, 38 predicted proteins | sample Bog_T0_2_FD_203319 | JGI IMG/M metagenome (GOLD analysis project Ga0302319, IMG submission 203319) | Peat permafrost microbial communities from Stordalen Mire near Abisko, Sweden - Bog_T0_2 | ecosystem: Environmental > Terrestrial > Soil > Wetlands > Peat | place: Sweden: Abisko, Stordalen Mire...
GGCCGCGCCGGGGCTCACGCCGAGCACGGCGCACTTCGCGCGGTCGATGTTGATATTGAGCCGGTCCGTTTCGCTCTCGGCGCCGGTCTGCACGTTGACCGTGCCGGGGATCGCGCGTATGACGGCCGCCAACTTGTCGGCACCGGCCTGAATCTGATCCTCGGGGCCGGAGAGCGTGTAGAATACCGGGTCGCCGCCGCTGCCGCCGCCACCCTCGGCCGAAACCGTCAACACGCCGCCCGGCACGAGATACGCCAGGTTGCGGATCTGTTTCACGACGTCGTTGGTCGCGGCGCGATGGTCCTTCTCCAGTTCGACGGTCATGTTCGCGACGTGGCCGCCGGTGGTCTGGCCCCAGCCGGCCGGCTTGGTGCCGACCGTCGAGAGCGTCGAGTGCACGTAGGGCAACTTCATGATCGCGGCGTCGATGCGGTCGGCGGCCGCTACGGTGGCGCCGATCGGCGTGCCCGGGTGATAGGTCAGCGTCATCTGAATCGAGCCGGTGCTGGCGCTCGGGATGAACTCGGACTGTACGAGGCCCAGCACCGGCAGCGCCAGCGCGCTGACGAGCAACGCCACGCACACGCCGACCGTCTGCCAGCGGTGCTGCAACGCGTACGGGAGCGCGCGGTCGCGATACCACGCGGTGAGGCGATCGAAATCGCGCTGAAACCACGCCAGCCACGGCGGCGGTTCCGCGCTGCGCTTGACGATCGACCAGCGCGCGGCCAGCATCGGCGTGAGCGTGAACGAGACGAGCAGCGAGAACAGCGTCGCGACGACCACCACGATGCCGAACTCGATCATGTACTTGCCGACGATGCCCGAGAGGAACGCGATCGGCAGGAAGACGACGACGTCGACGAGCGTGATCGCGACGGCGGCGCCGCCGATCTCGCCGCGGCCGGAAAGCGCCGCTTCGGTCGGAGACTGCCCCATATCGCGATGGCGCGTGATGTTTTCGAGCACGACGATCGAATCGTCGACCAGAATGCCGATGATCAGCGAGACGCCCATCAGCGAGACGATGTCGAGCGTGAAATGCAGCTGCTTCATCACGATGAACGTCGAGAGGAGCGACGACGGGATCGCGATCATCACGACCAGCGCGTTGCGCCAGGCGTGCAGAAAGAGCATCAGCACGACGGCCGTGAGCACGATGCCTTCGAGCAGGCTCTGCAACACGCCGTCGAGCGACTTCTGGGTGTAGTCGGCTGCGGCGGCGACTTCTTCGAAGTGCACCGTCGGGTAGCGCGCTTCGATCGCCTTGAGCCGGTCGCGCAGAACCTCCGTCGACTTGATCTCATCCGAGGTGATCACGCGATTGACGTCGAGCACCATCGTCGGCGCGCCGTTGAACTTCGAGATGACGCGTTGCTCGACGTGGCCGTCCTCGGTGGTCGCGACGTCGCCGACCTTCAGTCCGTTGGCCGGCCCGCCCGCCAGGCCCGTCGTCGCCGAGAGAATCGGCAGCGGGATGCCGAGCATATCGCTCGCGCGCACGATGTCGGAGTGCACCGACACGTCGGTCTCGGCGTTGGGTGCTTCGAGCCGCCCGCCGGGGACGTTGGCGTTGTTCTGGTTGATCGCATTAAAAATGTCGGAGACGGTCGCGCCCGTGCCGAGCAGCCGCAGCGGATCGGGCAGCACGTGAAACTCGCGCTTCACGTCGCCGTTGACATCGACGCTTTGGACGTTGGGGACGTGGCGGATGTCGGGGACGATGCGCTGCGCGACGAGATCGGAGAGCGCGGTCGCCGCGAGCGTCTTCGAACTCAGCGCGAGCGTGACGATCGGCGCCTGCTGCGAGCCGGCGCTCTTATCGACCAGCGGCGGATCGAGGTCGGTCGGCATGTAGACGCGTGCGGTGTCGACGCGGCGCTGCACGTCGATCGCGGCGTAGTCGAGGTTGGTGTCGATCTTGAACTGGACGATCACGACCGCCAGGCCGTCCTCGGCCGTGGCCGACATTTGATCGAGGTTGTCGATGCCGTCGATCTGGTCTTCGATCGGCTTGATGACCAGGCGCTCCATCTCTGCCGGCGAGGCGCCCGGGTAACTTGCGGAAACCGCGACGATCGGGAAGGTGACGTTCGGGTTGAGGCTCCGGCCGATCTGGAAAAACGCAAAGACGCCGTAAATCGCTAGCGCGATAAACAGCATCGACACGATAATCGGGCGCGAAATGGAAAACCGGGTCAACCACATGGACGAACGTCTCCCTGGAGGGCTCGTTCGTCATACGCCCCGGGCACTACGCTTGTTTCGGGCCGAAAAAAAACTCGCCGGGCTAGGGTTTGGACCAGAGAACGTTTCCCGAGGCGTCCCGGATGTCGCCCCCGATCTTTCCCGACGTGTAGCCGCCGAGCACGAGGCGCGTCGCCGCAGCGTTGTCCCTCATCACGAGGAACGGGGCGGCGTCCTCGGCCTCGAGATAGGCCCGGGTTTTGCCGTCGCTCCCATTTAGATCGAATTCGGGCTCGTTCTGCGCGCCCTCGAAGAGCCCGAGCCGCATCGTCCCGGCGTTATCGCGGAAGACGAACTCGGGGTTCTGGAGGTCCGACGAGAGGAACATCTCGGCGCGCCGTTTCCCCGTAGCGTCGAATAATCGGAGCAGCGGCTTGTCGGCGAGCAGGTAGACGGCCTCGCGCAGTTCGCCGGTCGTGTCGTAGAGATCGGCGCCGGGCGAGCCGTCGGCATCGATGCCCGCGTCGGTGCGGATCTTGCCCGCCGGGTCGCGGACGACGATGCCGCTCGCGTTGAGCCGCGCCGAGCCGTGGTCCGCGCCTTCGATCACCAGCGGACGCGCGACCGGCGGCGCGCTCGGAGCCTGCGCCGTCGCCAGCGCGATCGCGAGCACGCCGAGCGCGAACGCCCGGTCGCGTCGCGCGCGCCGCTCGAGGCGCGCGATACGGCCCTCGATCTCCGGCACGCTCACGGCGCTTGCCACTGAACGGTGCCGGACGCGTTCTTGACGTTCATGCCGATCGTACCGTCGGAGTAGCCGCCGACGTAGACCCGGTTGTTGCCCGCCGCGTCGCGCATCACCAGGTACGGCGACACATCGTCGGTGGCGAAATACGCGCGCAGTTTCTCGTCGGTTCCGTACAACTGGAGCTGCGGATCGCCGCTTGAAGCCCGCGCGAGTTGCAGGCGCAGCTTTTCGTTCGCGTCGTTGAGTTGGAAGAGCCCGTCGCCCTTATCGTCGAGCCCGACCTCTTCGCGCCGCTTCCCATTCGTATCGAAGAGCCGCAATTTCGGGACGCCGTCGAGCAAGTACATCGATTCGCGCAACGTTCCGGCCGTGTCGTGCATGTCGAGCGACGGTCGCCCGCCGGAATCGATCCCCTCGAAGACGCGCACGTTGCCCTTGGCATCGCGCACGGTAAGTCCGGTTGCACTCAAGGTCGAGCTCGCGCCGCTCGCGTCGCGCACGGTGTAGGCGGCCGACGTCGTCACCGGCGTGCTGCCGGGCGCTTGCGCGGTGACGAACAACAGGGCGAGCACCGCAAAACCGATCGCGCGGTCGCGCCGGCTACCGCGCTCGAGGCGCGCGACGCGGGCGTCCAGATCGGGAAAAGCCACGGGTTCCATTCGGCACCTCCTGGGGCTACCGGTGGACTACGTGGCCGAAAAGAAAAAACCCCGTGGTGCCGGGGTTTGACGTGGTGCGCGAGACTGGACTCGAACCAGCACGAGATTGCTCCCGCTAGCCCCTCAAGCTAGTGCGTCTACCAATTCCGCCACTCGCGCACAGGGGCAAAGACAACCGCGTAAGCATACACCGCCGCGACGGGAGCCGCAAGGCCCCCGCGCGGCGGCGTACCGTACGCTACTGCGCGGGCTGCGCTTCGGGGGCGAGCGCTTCTTCGATCTTGGCCTCGAGGCGCTCGAAGCCGCGGTCGCCGGCCTGACGGTGGATCAGCTCGTGGTTGCGGTCGAAGAGGTAGTACGCCGGGACAAACTCGTTTTCGAACGCCTTCACCACCGCATGCGTGTTGTCGATGCCGAGCGGCTGGGTGATCCCCATCTCCCCGTGGGCATCGGCCGTCACCTTGGCGACGTCCAACTCCTCGGGATTGCGCGGCTGGTGGATTGCGATCACCTTGAGGCCGCGCGGCCCGTACTTGTCGCGCCAGCCCGAGACCACGTCGGCCACGTTATGGCAGATGTAGCAACTGACCGACCAGAAGTGCACCAGGACCGGCGCGCCGGCAAGCTCCTCCGCAGAGGGCTTGCCGCCGTTCTCCCAGACCTCCGCGCCGTCGAGCGACGGCAGCGGCGTGCGCATGCGAAGAGGCATCGAACCTTATCCGATCGAGAGGAGCGCTTTGCCGGGCTCCCATTCCGCCGGGCACAGCCCACCGGTCTGGAGCGCTTGGAGCACGCGCATGGTCTCGTCGACACTGCGGCCGACGTTATCCGCGGTGACGACGGCATAACGCAGCACGCCGTCCGGATCGATGATGAACAGGCCGCGCTGCGCGACGCCCGAGCTCTCCTCGAGCACGCCGTACGCACGGGCGACTTCCTTGGTGAAATCGGCGACGAGCGGGTACTTCGTCCCCTCGATGCCGTTCTTCGCGACCGGCGTGTTCAGCCAGGCAAAGTGGCTGTGGACCGAGTCGGTCGAGCAGCCGAGCACCTCGGTGTCGAGGTCGTTGATCTCCGCCAGACGGTCGGAGAGAGCGCGGATCTCCGTCGGACAGACGAACGTGAAATCCAGCGGATAAAAGAAGAAAATCAGCCATTTGCCTTTGTAATCCGACAGGCTGATCGGAGCGCCCAAGTTCTTCGCGCTGGTCGCGCCCTTGGTGCTCGGGAGTTTGAACGCGGGCGCCGGCTGCCCGACCTTCGCTAACACTCGACTTGTCCTCCAGGTGTTTTTCGTGTAGACTGAAAGTGAAAACCACTTCCAGTTCGATATGAGGTTACTCCGTTCGGATGAGCCCGTCAACCCCCAAACTCCCCCCGAACTACCGCGTCGTCCTCGACGCCGTCAACGAATACGGCGCCGGGCGGCACGCCACGGCCCAGGAGATCTATCTGCGGGCACGCGAGCTGCGGCCCGGGATCGGGTTCACGACGGTCCACCGCGGCTTGGCTCGCTTGCACGAGCTCGGCCAGGTCCTCAAACTCGACATCTCGGGCGAAGGTTCGGCGATGTACGAACCCGTCACATCGCCGCACGCGCACTTCCGCTGCACGGCCTGCGGAGCGGTCGCCGACCTCGATTTCGCCAGCGACGCCGCCACCCGCGCGGCCCTCGAAGCGCGCCACGCCGTCACGATCGCGAGCGAATCGATCACCTTCACCGGCCGCTGCCGGACCTGCGCGTAGCGCCCCCGCGCTAGGCGGCCGCGCGGGCGACGAGCAGCGCGCGGCGCGTCGCGGGATGCGGCATCGTTAGCGCAAGAGCGAGCGAAAGCGCGGTCAGGGCGCCGATGGCAAGGAGCGAGGCGTGCAGGCCCCAGTGGTCGCCGATCGTGCCGAGCACCGGGGTGAACATGCCGCCGATCGAGACGGCGAGACCCAGCGTGAGTCCCGACGCCATCCCGAGGCGATTGGGCAGATATTCCTGGGCCAGCACGATGCTCGCCGCTTGGGCGCCGTTCATCACGAAGCCGAGCACCGGCGCGAGGATGAAGCCGGCGACGATCGCCGCGAGGCCCACCCCGTTGGTGAACGTCGCGAACGCCAGCACCATCACGAACGACAGTCCCATCGACGCGAAGATCACCTCACGCCGGCCGTGGCGATCGGCCAGCGCGCCGCCGACGATCGTGCCGCCGATGCCGGCGATCAGATACGCCGTCAGCACGAGGTTCGCGATCCAGGGTGCGACGCCGACGACGTGCACGAAATACAGCGGGATGAACGACACGAGCCCGATGTACGCCATCGAACGAACCGTGATGTAGCCGCCCAGCCGCAAGAAGCCCGACCAGTCATCCGGTGCGGCCGCTTTCGCCTTGGCCGACTTTTCCTTCGGCAGCAGCGTGTGGAAACGGCGCGCCTCGCGCAGCAGCAGCACGGCCATCACCGCGACCGGAATCGCGGCCAGGGACGTGCCGGTGATGCCGTACGTCGCGAGGGCGATCGTTGCGAACGCCGGTCCGGTCGCGAAGCCGATGTTGCCGCCGACCGCGAACCACCGCATGCCCGAGGCTTTGCGCGAACCCGCGGCGAGGTTCGCGAATCGCGCCGCTTCGGGATGGAACATCGCGACGCCGAGCCCGCTGATCAGCGCGCAGGCGAAGATCAGCGCGTAGGTCGGCATGAAGCCGATCCCGGCGATGCCGCCGCCGGCCAGCAGCAGTCCCACCCCCACCAGCCACGGCATCGGCCGCTTGTCGGCCAGGTACCCGATCGCCGGCTGCACGACGGACGAACTCATCGCTTGCCCGAGGACCAAGGTCGCCGCAGCGGCGTAGCTTAGGTGGCGTTCCGCCACCAGCAACGGCAACAGCGCCGGCAAGAAACTCTGATTGACGTCGTCGGTGATATGCGCGAGGGCCAGCAGCGAGATCGCCCGCCGGTCCATCTTGACGACCGGGGGGTCAGCGCTGGTTGGGATCGATTGCGTCGCGGAGTCCGTCACCCAGGTAGTTGATCGATAACGACACGATAAGGATGCAGACGCCGGGGAAGATCGCGACCCAGGGGGCGATCGTGATCGTCGACTGCGCGTTGGCGAGCATGTTGCCCCACGACGCCTGCGGCGGTTGGATTCCGAAACCCAGAAACGAGAGCGTCGACTCGAGCAGGATGACGCCCGCGACCGCGAGCGTCGCTTGCACGATGATCGGCGCGACCGCGTTGGGCAACAGGTGCCGGAAAATGATCGCGGCGTCGCCCGCGCCGATCGCACGCGCGGCCTCGGCGAATTCCCGCTCGCGCAGACTCAAGAACGAAGCCCGCACCAAACGCGCGGCGGCGGGCCACGTTAGCCCACCGATCAGGCCCACGATCACGAAAAAGCTAAGCGACGCTTTGTTCGACGTCGCCGAGACGATCGCGGTCAGCACGAGTAACAACGGTAACAGCGGAATCGAAAGCACGACGTCGGTGAAGCGCATGATCCAAAAATCGACCCAGCCGCCGTAAAACCCCGCGATCGCGCCGAGCAGCGTGCCGATCGCGACTTGCATGATCACCGCGAACAACGCGACGGTCAGCGACACTTGCGCGCCCGCGATCAGCCGGGCCAGCAGATCGCGGCCGTTTTCGTCGGTGCCGAGCGGGTGACCGGCGATGCCCGGAGCGAGCGCGTAGCCGCTCCAATTCGTCTGATCGATCGCGTTCGGATCGACCGGATACACCGCGTGACCGAGCGCGGCGAAGAGCGCCATCAGCAGGATCACGATCGCGCCGCCGAGCGCGACCGGATTGCGCCGGAAGCGCCGCCAGACGAGATTGCGGACGGGCGGCGTCGCGTCGGCCATCACGAGTATTTCACGCGCGGATCGAGCCATGCGTAGCACATGTCGGCCAGCAAGTTTCCGAGCACGACGAACAATGCGGCCAGACACATGATGCCCATCAGCACCGCGAAATCGAACTGCCCCAGCGCGTTGATGAACAAGCGGCCCATGCCGGGCCAAGCAAAAATCGTTTCCGTCACGACCGCGCCGCCGACGATGTCGGGAACGGTCAGCCCGACGATCGTGACGAGCGGAATCAGCGCGTTGCGGACGCCGTGCTTCATCACGACCACGAAACGGCTCAGGCCCTTGGCCGAAGCGGTGCGGATATAGTCGGAGTGGATCACTTCGAGCATCGAGGAGCGCATGTAGCGGCTGAAGCCGGCCAGATAGATCAGGGCGAGAACGCTCGCCGGGAGGATCAAGTGCTCGAGCCGGTCGCCGAGATCGAACGTATCGCCCGACGAAATCCCCGCCGACGGCAACGCGATGTGATAGCCGAAGCCCGTAAAGCCGTTGACCGAAAACAACAGCTGCAGCATCAGCGCAAACCAAAAGACCGGCATCGACTGGCCGAAAAACGCGAGCGTCGTGATCACGTAGTCGACCCACGTATACTGCTTGATCGCCGAGACGATCCCGAAGATCACGCCGAGGATCAGCGCGAGGCCGATGGCGGTGCCCATCAATTCCAACGTTGCCGGCATGCGCTCGAGGATCGCGTCGATCGTCGATTCCGAATTCGATGTCGAGTAGCCGAAGTCGCCGCGCACGACGTTGCCGAGCCAGTGCAGGTACTGGATCGGGACCGGTTGGTCGAGGCCGAGATTGTGCTTGAGGCGCGCGATGTCGGCTTCGGTGATATGCGGGTTCTGCAGGTACGGCGTGAGGGGACCGCCCGGCGCTTGGCTGAGCACCCCGAACAAGATCATCGAGATCAGCAGCAGCAGCGGGATGCTCTGGAAGATTCGCCGGACGACGAACGTGAGCAGCGGTGGACCTCCGGTCGAAGGAACGAAGCGTCGTGCGTTCGGGCAGCCCGGCGCGGAGCCCTCGCATCAGCCGCCGGCGAAGAACTTCAGCGCGGCGAACACAGCGCCCGTGCCGATCAGGATGATGCCGCTCCAGATCGCGGCCGCCGACTCGGCGCGCGCGCCGAGCATCCGCCCGATCGAGAGGCCAACCGTGGTCGACGTGACCGCGACGGCACCGATGCAGACGAGCGACATCGCCAGCGGCACGCCGATGTACAGGATCGAGAAGCCGATACCGAGCGAATCGAGGCTGATCGAGAGCGCACCCAGCAACAACCCCCAGCCGCGCGAGAGGTCGAACCCGCCGCCCTCGTTCTCGCGCAGCGCCTCGAAGACCATGTACGCACCGACCGCCACGAGCGCGGCGAAGCCGACGTAGCCGGCGGCGTCGCCGATCAGACGGCCGGCCAATTGACCCAGGCCGACGCCGATCAGCGTCATCGTGACTTCGGCCGTCGCAAACGCGGCGCCGATGCGGATCTTCGCGGCGCGCGGCAACCCGCGCATTCCGACGCCGATCGAGACGGCGAACACGTCGAGCCCGAGCGACGCCGCGACGAGGACGACCTTGACGAGCGCCGCGAGCGTCAGACTAGTGAGAATCCGGTCCGAGGTTCTTGGCGTCGGCGATCGGGGCGCTCGACGTCACTTTGATCGTGCCGGGCTTGCCGGGCGCGGCCGGAGCGGCCGGCGGCGGGCCCGGCGGCGGCACCGTCGGAACGGTCTTGCCCGAGGCGATGATCTTGGCTTCTTCAGCCGCGGTCAACGGGCGGTACTTCGCGCACAACGCGGTCACCGTGCCCCGCAATTGCGTGAGCGTGAACGGCTTGTTCAGGAAATGGTCGGCGCCGGCGCCCTTGGCCCGCGCGTCCATCGCGTAGTTGCTGTGGCCGCTGATCATCAAGATCGGAATCTTCGCCATCTGCGGACTCGCGCGCACCATCGTGATCAGCTCGATGCCGGAGATGCCCGGTAGCATGAAGTCGCTGATCAGAATATCGTAGGATGGTTTATCGCGCTGCAGATGCACCAGCGCGCTCTCGGCATCGGCACAGACCTCGACCTCGAACGATGCATTGCGCAAGATCGTCTTGATCAGCGTGCATATTTCGGGATCGTCATCTGCCACGAGCACCCGCCAAGCCATACGCCCACCCCCCTTCGAGTGCGGGCGAGCGGGGCCTACAAGGAGCCGCCTGTAGGTGTAAAGGCTCCGTCTGACTTTCGGCTACGCTGCTTTGCGCAGATCGGCGCGCCTCGGGGCGCCGCGAAACACCTATCGACCTATGCAGTAGTAGAACCCGCCAAGTTTGGGTACATTCGAGGCTGGCGGGCTCAACCTACGAGCCGGGCAACCCCACCCACATCCGCCGCGGCGTCTCGCAGGCAAAACTGCGCTGCTCCCCAGATTATCCAAGCGGAAGCTTTGCAAATTTGGCGGTCATAGCAGAACTTTCGCACGAGCGCTAACGTTACTCCCGTAGGTACGAATCCAACGAACGAACGAGGTTCCTGTCATGTCCACCCCTGAACGCAAACCCGGCATGAGCGTCCGCGAAGCCGGCCAAAAAGGCGGCGAGACCGTCAAGAAAAAGTATGGTCCTGAGTTTTACGAGATGATCGGCCGTAAGGGTGGTCAGGCTACGAAAGCAGCCCATGGTCATGCTTTCTACGAAGCCATCGGGAAAAAAGGCGGCAAGAAGGGCGGCGAAGCCACCCGTGACCGCTATGGCCCGGCTTTCTATGAAGAGATCGGCCAAAAAGGCGGCCAAAAGGTCAAAGCATTGATCGAGCAGGGCAAGAAAGCCGCTGCCGACGCTGCGGCCGCGGAGAAAAAGGCCTCCTGACCGACCGGCATCGCGTCGCTGCCGTCTTGGTAGCGGCGCTGTGCATTCCGGCTGCGATCGCCCTCGCCCAAGGGCCGCCTGCCCCGCATGTTCTGCCCGCCGGAGCGCGCCTCGACTTTATCGCCGACGATACCGTCAACGCCGACACTGTCCGGCCGGGCGGGCGTTTCCGCGTGCATCTTGCGCACGATCTGCTCTTGGACGGCACGGCTCTCGCGCCGGCCGGCACCGTCGCGCGCCTCGTCGTGATCGACAAGGACAAGGCGACCGACGGAACGTCCGAGCTGTACATCGCCCTGACGGAGTTCAAGCTGCGCCAAGGCGAGCTGCCGGTGAGTCCGCTCGACGCCATCGTGGCCGGGGTGAAGCCGGGCCAGACCATTCCGGCGCAAACCGGGGGAAGCGTCGAGCGCACCGCCGACCGTGTCGTGATTCGCATCCCCGTGCCGGTCACGCTCTCGAGCGACGAGCCCCACGCGAGTTACGTCCCGCCGCCGCTCAAGACTCCGGCCCCGGTGCTTCCGCCCCCGCGCAAAGGGGCGTCGCCCTCGCCGGTGCCGACCACGTTCAACCCGCCTGAGGAGAGCCCGTCGCCCGGCGGGAGCTCTTCGCCCGAGGCGAGCGCCTCACCGTAGCGAAGACCGGACCATGCCACTCGAACGGCGTGGACCGGTCACCCAGCACGCGCAAGTCGCCGACGTTGCCGCGGCGCTGGCCGATTGGACCCGCGGCTCCGGACCGATGCTCGCGCGTCTGGCTGCCGCGCTCGAGGCCGCCGTGCTCCGTGGCACCATTGCGGCGGGAGTCCGCTTACCCTCGGAACGCGAACTGGCCGCGCGGCTGGGGATCAGCCGCAGCACGGTCGTGGCCGCTTACGACCGCCTCAAGGCCGAGGGCCGCGCGCACACCCAGCGCGGCAGCGGCACGTACGCCGGTCCACCCGGACCGCTGGCGCGCGGTGGGCGCCTCTCAGCGGGCCACCTGGTCTCGATCGTCGACAACCGGGACGGTCCACGCCAGATCGTCGAGTTCACGATTGCGGCCTTGCCCGGCTCGCGCGAGATCGCGCCGGCGGGCGAGCGGCTGGCCAAACAACTCGAACGGCTTTCGCGCGAAACCCCCGGCTATCTGCCGCTGGGGCTGCCGGCCCTGCGGCGCGAGATCGCCCAGGGCTACGCCGCGCGCGGCTTACCGACCGATCCCGAACAGATCATCGTGACCAGCGGCGCGCAGCAAGCGATCGCGCTGGTCGCGCACCTGTTCCGCGGCGAGCGGATCGCGATGGAAGACCCGACCAACCCGGCCTCGCTCGATGCGTTCCGGGCAGCCGGTGCCGATATCGTCGCGATCGGCGTCGACGACGACGGCGCCAACGTCGACGAACTGGAGCGCCTGCCGGCGGCGCGCATGCCGGCCGCCGTGTACGTCGCGACCACGTACAACAACCCGACCGGCACGATGCTCTCCGCCGAACGGCGCCGCCGCCTGGCCGAGTGCGCCGAACGCGAAGGCTGGACGATCGTCGAGGACGAGACCTTGTGCGACATCTCGATTCACGACGTCGATCCGCCCCCGCCGATCGCGGCGCTCGGCAGCGGCGCAACCGTCCTTTCGATCGGCTCGGCCTGTAAACTCTTTTGGGGCGGACTGCGCATCGGCTGGGTGCGCGGCGACGCGCAGGTGATCAGCCGGATCGCACCGCTCAAGATCGTCGCCGATCTCGGCACGTCGCTGGTCGGGCAGGCGCTGTGCGCGGAACTACTGCCGCTGCGCGATCGCGTGCGCGCCGAGCGCCGCGCGCAACTGAACCTGCGCTACCGCACGCTCGTCGCCGCACTCGAACGCGAGTTGCCCTCGTGGAGCCGGAACGAGCCGCGCGGCGGATCGTCGCTGTGGATCGAACTGCCGCACGGCGATTCGGCCAGCTTCGCGGTCGAGGCGGCGCGCTTCGGCGTCACGCTCGCGCCGGGGCCGGTTTTCTCCTCGGCCGAGCGCCACGCGCGCCGCCTGCGGCTGCCGTTCGTGCTCGATCCGGACGTGCTACTGGCGGGCGTCGACCGCCTGGCCGCCGCCTGGAGCGCCTACGCCCCGCGCGCGACGACCCTGCCGCTCGACGCGGTCGTTTGACGGTCGCCGACGAAGGGCGCGCTATGATCCGAACCTCCGCACTGCTCCTCTGCGCGGCACTCGCCTTCGCCCCGACGTTCGCGCTCGCGCAGACGCCGCAACCGCAAGCGCCGCTAACCGCGGCCGAAAGCGCCTTCTACGCCGCGGCCTCATCGACGCTGCTGAAGTTGTATCGGCGTCCCGCCGCGGCGATCAAAGCCGGCTGGTACCGCTACAACAACGAAGATCGCACCGGCGCGATCAGCTACATCAACCCGAAGTATTTCGAGACGCCCGACCCCCAGCATCCGCAGCAGCTTTGGTACGATGTGCACGGCCGTTTGCTCGGGGGCGACTTCTCGCAAACGTACGCGGCTCATCCGAACGGCCCGACCTTGTTCGGCATCTCGCCGGAGCGCTTCGGCGAGGTCCCGCTGCACATCCACTACGGTATCAAGCACGCAAACGGCACGATCGAGTACGGCGTGTATGTCGATGCCGCAGAGTTTACGGCGGCCGGCCTGAATCCGCTCAAGCCGACGCCCGCGGATCTCGTGAAACTGCACAAGGTGACGTCCGTCGCCGACGTCGCATTCGTGTTCGCGAACCTGCACAACTGGGATGCGACGATGTGGCTGATTCCCAACCCGGCCGGCCAGTTCGCCGACGCCAATCCCAACATTCATCCCTCACCCGATCAGGGCAAAGCCCCCAGCGAGCGCAAAACCTAAACATCATGCGGAAAAAGTCCGATCGCGAACGCATCCATAACTACCCCGTCACGATTACCTGGACCGGAGACCTCGGGACCGGGACCTCAGCCTACAACGCGTATAGCCGCGGCTACGTGATCGGCGGCGATCGCAAGCCGGCGATTCCGGGCTCGGCCGATCCGGTCTTCCGCGGCGAACGCTCGCGCTGGAATCCCGAAGAGTTGCTCGTCGCGTCGCTCTCGGCGTGTCATCAGCTGTGGGTGCTCCACTTGTGCGCGTATGCGGGCATCATCGTCACCGGCTACGTCGACCACGCCGAAGGCACGATGACCGAGAGCGCGGACGGCGGCGGTGGTTTCACGCGCGTGCTGCTGCGCCCGCACGTCACGGTGGCCTACGGCACGAGCGTCGAGCGCGCGACCGAGATCCACCACGAGGCGCACGCGAAGTGCTTCATCTCGAACTCGGTCAATTTCCCAGTCGACGTAGAGCCCCGTATCTACGTCGCCCCCAAGGACGGCGCACGCCCAGCCACCGACAGCGACGACGATTTAGCTTAAGATCCAGCGCACGCTTGTCATCGCAAGGGGAGCACTTTTTTTCTGTCATCCCGAGCGGAGCGCGCAAGCGCGCAGTCGAGGGACCGCCTCAATCATCGAGCTTGGTGCAGCGCTGCAATCGCCGAGCTTGGTCGCTGTCCCTGACTCCGCGCCGGAGCCTGTCCCGAGCGAAGACGAGGGACGCTCCGCTCGGGATGACAGGGCGACAATCTAGCGTAAGCGCGAGCCGGCTCTTTGGACCGGCCAGGCTTCACGCACGGCGGCGATCGGCATCACAGCCGGGATCGGCGCATCATCGTCGCCGTAGCGGCGCATCATTCGCGTTTCGAAGCGGGCCTGGTGGAACAGCGCGATTTCCTTCGCCATGAAATCCGCGGCGCGATACTTCGGTACGCGTGGTGCGCTCTCGTCGTCCGCAGGCATCGTTACATCGCGGGGGTTTTCGGCGTCGATGGTTTGACGTTCGGATTGGCATCGGCGAACGCGCCGTCGGGGTTCGGGAGCACCCACACGACCAAATCCCACATCGCGGGATGCAAGAACACGAACTTCACCTGATCGGGAGTCGTGAGTCCCGGTAGAGCCGTCGCAACGAGCGCGGCCTTGTTGGCCGGACTGTCGCCCACGGACGTATTCGGCGCACCACCGGCGGCCGTGAATTTCGCGACCGGCATCGCGCCGAGTTTGAGCGAACCGTCGGCTGCCGTGTAGCCCCAATGCATGTGCGCGCCGCGATGGGTCCAACGCGCCGGATCGATCGCGTAGCCGAACAGCGACGTGGGCGCGTTCGGCGATTGATCCTGCAGCACGGTGTAGTCGACGCCGAGCAACCGCCCCTGCGCGTCGTACCAGAGCTGGTTGGGCGCATCGATGTCGATCGAGTTCCAGACCTTCAGGTTGACGTAGCTGATCGCGCCGGTCTTGTCCTCGGGCGTATACTGAAAGTAGCCCGCTTTGACGGCCGACGCCACGCTCGGGAACCGCGGCGGAATCTCCGCCTGCAGCTTCGCGATGAACGGCTGCTCGGCCGCCGTCGGGATGCCGGACAAGGCCGCAGGCGATGGGGCCGGCGCCGACATCATCTGCGCCCCCGCCGCGAGGGGCGTCAGCGAACCCAGAGCCAGCAGTGAGATCAGGTTACGTCGATTCATTCGATCCTCCGGGGTTCTCTTGTCATCCCGAGCGGAGCGCGTAGCGCTCCGCTCGGGATGACAAGGGGCGCGTTCCGGGGAGGTGGCGGGGCTACTCGTTCGACCAGTAGTCTTTTAGGGCTTTGCCGCGGCTGGGGTGGCGGAGTTTGCGTAAGGCTTTGGCTTCGATTTGGCGGATGCGTTCGCGCGTCACGCCGAATTCCTGGCCGACCTCCTCGAGCGTGCGCTGGTGGCCGTCTTCGAGGCCGAAGCGTAGCACCAGCACCTTGCGTTCGCGCTCGGTGAGGTTCTTGAGCACGTCCTGCATCTTCTCTTTGAGCAGCATGACGCTCGCGGCCTCGGCCGGGGCGATCGCTTCCTGATCTTCGATGAAGTCGCCGAGATGCGAATCTTCTTCTTCGCCGATCGGGGTTTCGAGCGAGATCGGCTCCTGCGAGATCTTGATGACTTCGCGCACCTTCTCGGGCGTGAGGCTCATCTCGCCGGCGATCTCTTCGACCGTCGGATCGCGGCCGAGTTCTTGCAGCAGTTGGCGCGAGATCTTGATCAGGCGATTGATCGTCTCGACCATGTGGACCGGAATGCGGATCGTGCGCGCCTGATCGGCGAGCGCACGCGTGATCGCTTGGCGGATCCACCACGTCGCGTACGTCGAGAACTTGTAGCCTTTGCGGTAGTCGAATTTTTCGACCGCGCGGATCAGGCCCAGATTGCCTTCCTTAATGAGGTCGAGGAAGAGCATGCCGCGGCCGACGTACTTCTTCGCGATCGACACGACGAGCCGCAGGTTGGCTTCGGTTAGCCGCCGCTTGGCGTCTTCACCGGAAAATACGACCGCGTTGTCGGCGGTGCCGTTCTTGAGGGCTTCCTTCTCGCCGGCCTCGATCGCCATCGCGAGCCGCTTCTCATCGTCCATCGAGAGCAGCGGGACGCGGCCGATCTCCTTGAGGTACATCCGGACCGGGTCGTCGAGGGCCAAGCCCGCAGGCATCGGAACTTCCTCAGGCTCGACCTCGGGCTTTTCTTCCTTGGCAACCTCTTCGACGATCTCGATGCCGAGCTGCGAAATCTCCTCGAAGAGCTCGTCGACGCGTTCGGGCGTGACGTCTTCGACGTTGTCGAAAACCGCGTTCACCTCTTCATAGGTGAGCGTCCCGCGCTTCTTGCCGCGTTCGACCAGTTTGCGTATCAGCTCTTCGAGCGGGACCTGCGGCGCTTCGACCGTTGCGGTCGCCGCCTTTTTGCGTGCCATGTTCTTCCTCACCCCCTTTCCTTGTGGCGCTGGACCTCGGCGTTTCGGTGACCCGGTGGCGGGGTCATCCTTTCAGTCGGGCCGCGTGTAATGCATTGTGTTCTTCGCGCAATTCCTGCGGAACCGGCTGGCCGGCTTCGAGCAGGACGTTCATCTGTGCGTCGAGTTCGCGAAACCGCCGCTGCCGGTCGTCCGCTGCGAAGCGTTCGATCAGCCGCTCGAGATACGCGCGCCGGGCGTCCGTGTCGGCAAATCGGACGATCCGGGAGCGTTCCGCGCCCGCTATCGAAGCAAGCGCCGCAGAAACGTCACCATCATCGCTAAACAGCGCAAAGACGTCCGCCGGTTGCACGAGCGCGTGCGCCTGCTCGCGAATCCGGCCGTACATCCGCCGCAGCGACGCCTCGCCGAAGCGCTCCGGGGCGATCCGGTCACCGTATTCGGTCACCAGGCCCGGCTCGGTCACGAAGATCGCGAGGCATTCGCTCTCCCACGACGGCGACACGATCGCGCCCGGCCGAATTTTGTCGGAATGGCGCACGTCGATCATCTGGCCTTCGCCGTACTCCAGCCGCGCGCCGTCGGTGATCTGCAGGCGCGCCTTGCGCAGATCCTCGATATCGACGCCCAATTGAGGCGCAGCGTAGGTCCGCCAGTGATCCCATTCCGCGCGCGGCAGCGAGCGCACGAGGATCTCCGCCTCGCGCGCGATCTGAGCGCGGCTCTTAAACCCGGCCCGGATCTCGAGGATGCGGCGATCGATCTTGAACTGCACCCAGGGGATCGCGGCGGTCAGCCGCGCACGAAATGCGTCGGCGCCGTTCGCGCGCACGTAGCTATCGGGATCTTCGCCCGGCGGGAGCTGCACGATGCGCGCCGCGAGCCCTTCACCGATCAAGATATCGACCGATTTGGCCGTCGCCGCTTGCCCGGCGGCGTCGGCATCGAAGCAAATGAACACGTTCTCGGTCGCTTTGCGGAGTTCGCGCGCTTGCTCGGCGGTGAACGCCGTGCCGAGCGACGCGACCGCATTCGTGATGCCGGCCTGATGCAGTGCGATGCAGTCGAGATAGCCCTCGACGATCACGATGTTACCCTCGCGCTGCGCCGCGCGCCGCGCGCTGCCGAGCGCGAAAAGATAGCGGCCCTTGGTGTACACCGGCGTCGTCGTGGTGTTAAGGTACTTGGGCTCGCCCGGGCCGATCAGGCGGCCGCCGAACGCGATCACTTCGCCGGTCACCGCGCGCGTCGGGATCATCAGGCGGCTGCGGTAGAAGTCGTAGTAGCCGCGCTGCCCCGCCTTGACGAGCCCGGCCTTGGCGGCGAGTTCCAGATCGACGCCTTCGCGCTGCAATTCCGCCGTCAGACCGTCCCAGCGGTCGGGCGCGTAGCCGAGCGCGAAGCCGGCGATCGACTCGGCGGCGATGCCGCGACCCGCGCAATACTGCCGGCCCGGTTCGCCCTCGCGCTCGCTCAGCAGCACGCGGTGGAACCAACGCGCGGCGACGTCGTTGGCGTGATAGATCGCCTCTTTTTCGCTGCGCACGCGCGCGGTCGCGGGATCCTCGGCTTCGAGCGCGATCCCGGCGCGCTTGGCCAGTACGCGCATCGCGTCGACGAAATTCAGGTTGTCGTGCAACTGCACGAAGCGGATCACGTCGCCGGCGGCATCGCAGCCGAAGCACTTGAAGAACCCACGATCGGGATGGACGTGAAACGATGGCGTCTTCTCGCCGTGGAACGGGCACAGTCCCACCAGATCGTTGCCGCGCTTGCGCAAGGTCACGACCGCGCCGATCACCTCGCCGATGTCGGTGCGCGCGAGGATTTCCCGCTTCACACCGTCGTCGATTCGCATTATTAAGGCGCTCCGCCCCAGGCTGCGCGCCCCGCACGCTCCGCGCGGGGCCCCCGGGCCCGAGCTCGCAACGGATCGTTCGCAACGCAACGTCTTTTCGGTGCTCGCTCCATCACCACGCTGCCTGTTCGACGCCCCGCATGGGACCCTCTCCCGGCGCCGAAGTGCGCAGCGTGGCCAAAGGCAAGCGGATTTTCGATCCGATCCACCGGTTCATCGAGCTCGACGCCGGCGAAGTCGCATTGCTCGAAGCGCCGGCCGTGCAGCGGCTGCGCCGCCTGCGCCAGCTGGGCCTCGCCTACCTCGCGTTCCCCTCGGCCGAGCATTCGCGCTTCACGCACGCGCTGGGGGCACTGGCGGCCGGGACGCGCGCCCTCGAAGCGCTGCACGCCCACTCGCCCGAGGCGTTCGCCTCGGAGCGCGACTTTCTCGATCAGCGGCGCCTGCTGCGCGCCGCGCTGCTGCTGCACGATATCGGTCACGGTCCGTTCAGCCACGCCTGCGAAGCGGTGCTCGGCGTGCGCCACGAGGAGCGTACGCGCGATATCCTCGCGCGCGCGGAGATCGCCGAGCCGCTTGCGGCGATGGACGTCGATCGCGCCGAGGTCCTGGCATTGATCGGCGGCACGTCAACGCGCTATCCGGTGCTGCGCGAACTCGTCTCGGGCCCGAACCTCGACGCCGACCGGATGGACTACTTGCTGCGCGACGCCTACTTCACCGGTGTGGTGAACGGCCGCTACGACGTCGAGCAGCTGATCGCGAGCCTGCGCGTGTTCGATCACGACGGGCGGCAAGAACTCGGCGTCGACGGGCGCGGCGTGGTCGCGCTCGAGAGCTTCGTGCTGGCGCGCTACTGGATGTTCGCGACGATCTACTTCCACCACACGACGCGCGCGTTCGAGCGCGTGCTGCGCGAGGGGCTCGAAGAGCTCTGGCCCGATCCGCGCGCCCTCGATCCGGTCGAGGAGTTCCTCGCCTGGGACGATTTTCGCGTCGTCGACGCGATGCGCACGAGCGATTCCGAAGCCGCGCACGGGCTGCGCGAGCGCGTCACCGTGTATGGTCTGGCGGCCGAGTTCAACGCCGAGAGCGATCTCGTGACCTATGAAGCGTGCGAACGCGAGCTGCGCGCGGCCTACGGCGATGCCGTCTGGAGCGACTCGCAGGAACAACTGCTCCATCGGCTACCGCTGAGCGGTGAAGACAACGCGCCGACGGTGCGCGTGCGGGTGGGCGGCCGGCTCGTGGACGCGCGTCGCGCGTCCGATCTCATCGGAAAGCTGAGCGGCAAAGCGTACTGGCGCAAGCTCTTCGTGCGCCGCGATCGCGTCCCGATCGAAGAAGCGCGTCAGCGCTGCGCGCGGATCATCGCGTCGGGCGGTATGCCCTCGCTCTTCGAACTCGCGCCCGAAGACTAACCGAGGCCGATCGTCCCCGCAGCCGCCAAGCGCGCGAGCGTCGCGGCGTCGAGCTGCAGGCGTTCGCCGAGCACGGCCGCCGTATCGGCGCCGAGCGCCGGCGGCGCGACGGCGTACGCGACCGGCGTCTGCGAGAGCCCGATCGGATTCGCGACGAGCGTCACGGGCGCACCTCCCGCGCGCTGCATCGGCACCGCGAGGCCGCGCGCGCGGACTTGCGGATCGGCGAACACGCCGGCCAGCGTGTTGATCGGGCCGCACGGCACCTCGGCCGCTTCAAGCGCGGCGACCCATGCGGCCGTCGTTTGCGTACGCGTGCGCTCGGCCAGCAGCGCGATCAGCGCGACGCGATGCTCGACCCGGCCGGCGTTGTGCGCGAAGCGCGGATCGGCGCTCCACTCGGGCCGGCCGGCCGCCGCGCACAAGCGCGCGAACTGCCCGTCATTACCGGCCGCGATCACCAGCGCACCGTCGGCGGTTGGGAAATCCTGATACGGCACGATGCTCGCATGGGCGTTGCCCACGCGCTGCGGCACCTCGCCCGATACGAGATAGTTCATGCTGAGGTTCGCCAAGCTCGCGACCTGCACGTCGAGCAAGGCGAGATCGATATACTGTCCTTCACCGGTCGCGCGGCGATGCAGCAGCGCGGCGAGGATCGCGGTGCTCGCGTAGAGGCCGGTGAGAATGTCGGTGACGGCCACGCCGGTCTTTTGCGGCCCCGCGCCCGGGTCGCCGTCGGGCCGGCCGGTGACGCTCATCAAGCCGCCCATCGCCTGCACGAGCAGATCGTAGCCCGGTCGCTCGCGATATGGCCCGGTCTGCCCGAAGCCGGTGATCGAGCAATACACCACCGCCGGATTCACCGCGGCGACGGCGGCATAGTCGAGGCCGTACGCCGCGAGCCCGCCGGCGCGGAAATTCTCGATCACGACGTCCGACTGCGCCGCGAGCGCGCGCACCAGATCGGCGCCCTCCGGCTGCGCTAGGTCGACCGCCACCGACTTTTTGTTGCGGTTCGCGCACAGAAAATACGCCGCATCGCCGCCGGCGGCAAACGGCGGTCCCCATCCGCGCGTCTCGTCGCCCGTGCCCGGGCGCTCGATCTTGATCACGTCGGCGCCCAAATCGCCGAGCGTCTGCGTGGCCCACGGGCCGGCCAGCACGCGCGTGAGATCCAGCACGCGAACGCCGGCGAGCGCGCCGCTCACCGCGCGACCCTGAAAAGCTGGTGAGAACCGTCACACGGCAGACGCACGGGTCGTTATACCGCTACGATGTTCCGCTCGTCCTTGATCCTCGCGCTCGCGGCGGCCGTCCTCACGGCCTGTTCGAGCGCAGACGCCTCGCTCGCGCAGGCCGGCGGCCCGACGCCCAGCCTGCCCTGTTCGCTGCCGTACGGTACGCAGGCAGCGCTCGTCTCGCCCGCGCCGGGCAGCTTGGTCGTGCCCTCAAGCGATACACCGATCGTGATCGCCGCCTCGCGCGACCTGCCCAAGGCCGTCAGCGTCGTCGTGCTCGAGCACAATGGCACCGTCGCCGCCCACGGCCGCCTGGAGCGCATCCCTGCGCCTCGCGCGCCGCGTCCGGATGCGCGATATTACCGCAGCCGCGGCCTAGCGTTGCGGGCGGGCCAGCACTACACGATCGCCCTCGACAACCTCGGCCAGAACGGCTGCGCGCCCTATGCGGCGCTCGCCGGGGCCGCGCGCTTCTCGACCTGAGGCGGGTTAGGAGCCCGAGGCGCCCTCGGATTTGCTCAGCCAGCCGGGCCGCAGGAGCGCCAGCTCTTCCTGGATCACGGCCGAGAACGTCTTGAGGCAACGGCAACGTACCGGTCCGGCGGTGCATCCGGCCGTGGAATGCTGGGCCGCGGAGTGCCCGCAGTCGCAGCGAATCAATTCGCCGGGATCGGCTGGCGACATTGGCCGGACAATCCGCGATTGTGGGCTTGGTTCCTTCTCCGCCCGGGGGTCAGACCCGGGTCAGCCTGCGGCGAGGACCCGTGGAATCGCCGGCTGCGATTTTTCCTTGGCTTCGTCGATCGAGATCAGCACGTCGCTGCCGAGGTGCTTGATCGGCACCACGACCGGCTCCCACGAAAGCGGCATCTCGGCGCCCCAGCGGACCTCGAGGTGGGTGACCCGGTACATTCCGGGCGGCGCATCGGCCGGGACCTTGCCCGTCAGCCGCAACCGCCGGCGGTCGCCGGCCGCGCCGTCCGCCGGTCCGGCTGAAAACGTCCAAAACGTCAGCGCCGGACCGCCCGGACCGATCGGTCCGGCGAATTCGGCCAACGGAATCCCGCCTTCCGGCAGCGGCTCTTCGAAGGCGATCTCGATAAAGAAGCGTTCGTTGGCGTGGAAATGGCGTGGCGGCTGATCCATCGGCACGCTTATTTGGCCCCGGCCCCCCGCGCTCCCGCGACGGATTCCAGCCGTCGCGCGCGAAGGGAGTCCCCGTGATCAGCACCACGACCGTCCGCCGCGCCACCGACGCCGACGCGCCGAAAATCGCCGAGTTGCTCGGCGAACTGGGCTATTCCGTGCACCCGCGCTTCATTCTCGAACGCCTGCAATTTTCGGCCGCGCGTTCCGACGACGCGGTGCTCGTTGCCGAAGCGGCCGAAGACGTCGTCGGCGTGGTGAGCGTGCACGTGTTCCCGGTGTTTTATGCCGACGTGTGGATCGGCCGCATCACCTCGCTCGTCGTCGGCGCGCACCATCGCCGCAAGGGCATCGGCAAGATGCTGCTCTCGGCGGCGGAATCGTTCGCGCTCCAACGTCGCTGCAGTCAGATCGAAGTGACGAGTGGCGGCACGCACGAACCGGCGCCGGAGTTTTACGCCGTCAACGGCTACGAACGCCTGGACCAGCACATGGTGAAAGCCCGCCCCTGATCCCTACAGGCGCGTGCGGTGCGTGTCGAAGAACGCGCCGAGCGCGTCGGCCGTTTCGAGCGGCAATTCTTCCATCACGAAGTGGCCGCACGGCAGTGCTTGCGTGGTGAGATCGTCTGCCCAGCGCTCCCACACCGCGCGAAAGCGCGCCGAGCGCGTCGTGCTGCTGCCGGCGCCCCAGAGCGCGAGCAGAGGCATCGCGATGCGCGTGCCGGCCTCGCGATCGACCCGGTCCGCTTCGCGGTCGAAGGTGTAGCCGGCGCGGTAGTCCTCGCACGCGGCGTGTACGTGGCCGGGTTGCGCGAACGCGTCCTCATACGCCGCCATCGTCGCCGCATCGATCGCCGCCGGGTCGGCGAGCCAGCTCGCGATCGTCCAGCGGCAGTACCAGCGCGGATCCACGCCGATCAGCCGCTCCGGCAGCGGTTCGGGCTGCGCGAGAAACGGCCAGTGATACGAACCGTAGGCGCTACGGTCGTCCATCGACTCCCATTGTTCGATCGTCGGCACGATATCGAGCGTGGCCACGGCCGCGACGCGTTCGGGCAGATCGAGTGCGAGCCGGTACGCTACCCGCGCGCCGCGGTCGTGACCGGCGAGAAAGAAGCGCTCGTGGCCGAGCGCGCGCATCAGCGCGACGACGTCGCGCGCCATCGCGCGTTTGCCGTAGGCGGCGTGCGCGGCGTCCGACGCGACGACCTCGCTCGCGCCGTAGCCGCGCAGATCCGGCAGCACGACCGTGAACCGCTCGGCCAGCAGCGGCGCGACCTTGCGCCACGTCAGGTGCGTCTGCGGATAGCCGTGCAGGCACACCAGCGGCGGGCCGCTGCCGCCGATGCGGACGTAGATCTCGGCGCCGTCGCCAGCGATGCGGCGCTCTTCCCAACGGTCGATCATCACCACGGAACTATTCTGTCGCGCGTCGCATGCCTGCCGTGATGGATCTGGAGGCCGCGCTCGCCTACGCCGAGCGCCACACGTTGCACGCGCTGCTCGTCGTTCGCGACGGTACCGTCGCATGCGAACGCTATGCCGGGGGCTACGACGCCGAGTCGCCGCACGCGCTCTACAGCGGCACGAAGAGTTTCTGGGGCGTCGTGGCCGCCGCGGCGCACGACGACGGTCTGCTCGAACTCGACGAGACCGTCGCCGCCACGATCCCGGAGTGGCGCGTCGACGCGCGGCGCAAACGCGTCACTTTGCGCGAGTTACTCGCGCTCACCAGCGGCATCGGCTTCGGCGGGCTCGGCACCGCCGTGCCGACGTACGAGCGCGCGCTTGCAGCCCCGATCAAGGACGAGCCCGGCGAGCGCTTCACCTACGGCGGCATCCCGCTGCAAGTCTTCGGCGCCGTGCTCGCGCGCAAACTCGCGCCTCGCGGCCTCACGCCGCACGCCTACCTGCGCGAACGCCTGCTCGACCCGCTCGGCGTGCAGATCGGGTCGTGGCGATCGCTCAAGGACGGCACGCAGCCGCTGCCGACCGGCGCCTTCCTCACCGCGCGCAACTGGCTCGCGTGGGGCCGCTTCATCCTCGACGGCGGCCGCCACAACCGCACGCCGCTCGTCGGCGCGAGCGCACTCGCGCCGTGCTTCACCGGTTCGGCCGCCAACGCGCATTACGGTCTGGGTTGGTGGCTGCGGCCGCTCGACGCGCCGCCCGATATCGTCTACGGCAGCGGCTCGGGCGGCCAGGCGCTCTACGTCGTTCCCTCGGAGCACACCGTCGTCGTGAAGTTCGGGCAGTCCGCGTCGTACAAGCACGACGCGTTTCTCAAGCGACTCTTCGGCTAACGCCGCGGATCGCGGAAGTCGCAGTCCGCGGCATGGTCGTTCACGATGCCGACGGCTTGCATGAACGCGTAGACGATCGTCGGGCCGACGAAGCGCAGCCCACGCTTGCGCATGTCTTTGCTCAGGGCCTCGGCAAGCGGAAGACCCGCCGGCTTGCCCGCAACGAAGCCCCAGATGTAGGCGTCGAACGAGCCGCACTCTTCCGCGATCGACAGCACCGCGCGGGCGTTGGAAACCGTCGATTCGATCTTGCCGCGGTGCCGGATCACGCCGGGATCGGCGACGAGCGCATCGATCTGCGCGGGCGTAAACGCGGCGACCGTTGCCGGTTCGAAGCCCGCAAACGCCTCACGATAGCGCTCGCGTTTTCGCAGCACCGTTGCCCAGCTCAGGCCGGCCTGCGCGCCTTCGAGCGTGATCGCCTCGAAGAGGCGTGCGTCGTCGTGGACGGGCACGCCCCATTCGGCGTCATGATAGGCCGCCTCCAGGGGCGACGTCGCCCATGCGCAGCGGACCGGCATCTCAGTACTTGTAGGACTGATCTTTCTTATCGATGATACGGACCATCGCATCGAACACGCGCTGCGTGTTCGGTTTGACCGGCGCGTCCATCTTGAGATTCATGTCGTCGTTGCGGACGGCGTGGAAGCTATCGATCACCGCGCGCGAAAGCTCGATGCCCTCGTCGATGGCCGCCGTTGCCAGCTGTACTTCGCAGGCGCGCTGGATGCGGTAGTGCAGATCGAACGCGTCGGCAATCGTCTTGCCCGCGCACAGCAGGCCGTGATTGCGCAGGATCAGGATGCGCTTGTTGCCGAGGCTTGCAACGAGGCGCGGCTTCTCATCGTCGTGCACCGACGGACCTTCGAAATCGTGGTAGGCGACGTTGTCGAATACCTGGGCGCCGTAGAAGTTGTTGGCGACGAGCCCACGCTTCGACGATGCGACCGCGAGGCCGGCGGTGGTGTGCGTGTGGACGATGCACAGCGCATCGGGCACGGCGGCGTGGATCGCGCTATGGATCACGAAGCCGGCCGGATTCACCGGGTAATCGGAATGTCCGACGATCTTGCCGTCGAGATCGATCTTGACGAGATTCGACGCCGTGACCTCGCTGTAGTGCAAGCCGAACGGATTGATCAGGAAGTGGTGCTCGGGTCCGGGCACGCGCATGGTGATGTGATTGAAGATCATCTCGGTCCAGCCGAGATGATCGCAAATGCGATAGAACGCGGCGAGTTCGACGCGCAGCTTCCACTCTTCGGGACTGAAGGCGGTCGCCCGGGCCGGCGGCGCTTCATACTTGACGGCAGTAGTCACGGTGGATCCCTCGATTCTTCATTGGCGGTACGCCGGAACGGTTTTGGCGAGCCCCCCATTCGCCCCTTGGTCGGCGAAAAACGAGCCGGCTCAGCTTCTAGGCTATCCGTGGTTCGTAGCCGCACCCGGCAGCGATTCCCCCGCGGGCAAAGACCGGCGAATCGGTAGACCAAGCGATTCGGCGCGTGCCCTTGGCCAGGACGGGCGCTGAAAAGACAAATCGTTCGTCGTATCGGGCGTAAAGCGTCGCGAAGAAGCGCTCCAATCGGATTGGGCTTTCCTGCGGCGGAAAGTCGCCCGATATACGGCCCGGCGTGGCCGTTTCGGCCGTATCCACGAGCCCCAAAGCCACTGCCTCGTAGCGACTCACGTCATCTCTGATCGACCGTCGCCCCGTCATGCCTCGGAGAGCGTAGTCAAATCGCAAAAGGGATTCGACCGGCGAGCCATCTTCCTGAATGGCAATGTCGTTCTGCGACATACGCACGGCAGTCGCCGCAGCGGCGGCGAACTCATCTCGCGCAACGCCTGCCGCATCTTCGGCTGCGGCAGCCGTATTCCGATTTGCTCGCAGAAGAAAGACGTAGCCGAAGACAAGCGCGGGGTAGGTGATATGCAAGTTGGTGACTTCGCCGATCGTCTCTTCCATCCGATTCGTAAGGTTGCGCAACGCACCGGTCATGCCTTTGCATGAAATGGCTACCGTCGGGCCGATACCAACTTTGTTCACGACGACATCGACATTTTTGGTCTTCAGGCCGCCGAGTATCGTCGCTTCACCACCACCGGCCGACGCTGGTTCGAACTCAAGCAGCTGTTCGCCGCGATGCCGGCGGACGCGGAAAGGCGGTCGCGGAGTGATGTCGTCGGGGTGAAAGCCACCCTCGAGAACGAGCCGGCACGCAACGTAGTGGTGCAGAGGCTTTATATGTCGTGCGGATTGGGTTGCTTCGTTGCTGGTTGCAAACACGTGCATCGCGTCGGCTTCGTTCGTCCAGGCGACGATCGAGCGCGTCCGCGACGAACCGGAGGAAGTCTCGCCGCCATCGGCCGCTGCATCAACTTCGGGCGCTTCGTCGTCTTCAGTCATGGCCACGCCAGGCTCGCATGGCGGCAATTCCCGCTTGCAAATGCGCTTCAGCGCGAAGCAGGTCAGCGGACCGCTCGTGGCCCGGGATGAGAAGCCTTTGTGCCTCGCGCGGCTCCATTTTCAACAGACCACCGCCCAACGGGTGGCCTTCGAGCTCGCAGGAAAGACGCGTAAGAGACGAATCAAACCCTGCCTGAATTTGGCGAAACGATTCGCCCGGCTTTACATTTACGACATGCACCGAGTTCGTGCCGGCGCAACCGGCCGCGTTTCGAATCAGATGCGGCATCTCTCCGGACATCACCGAAAGAAATCCGTCTGGAATTTTCACGTCCGGGACGCAATACCATGGATCCCGTACGCGACACTTGTAGGCTTCACGAGCCTCCAAGCCTGCTGCAGAATCAAGGTACTGCCGGACGGCCTTGGGCAGGCGCGCCTCGCTCGTCAGACGGAGGAGCAAGACCGGCTCGTCATCCGAAATCCATTTCCGAACTTGCCGTTGCGTGAGAACTTCGCCCGGCGGAAGGGACCCTCCACGGCGCACCGTCGCGGTAAGAAAGCGGTCGTCGATTCGTGCCCGCTTGGCGGCGCTAGGACGAAAATGGAAAAAGTCGTTCGCTCCGCTAACGTAACCGATCGATACCGAAGCAATCTCGCCCAGGCGGCGCGCGCCTGACGTTCGTTCAAGGGTCTCGTAGACGGAAAGGACGTCGCCCGGGAGGAGCCATCGACGCAATCGACCGCGTACGCCTCTGAGATCCGCTACCGTCACAAAACGACCGCCGTGCGGAAGTCCGCTTCCCGTTTCAAAGCGGTCAACCGGCACGAGGCGTACACCCTCGCACGACGCGCCGTATCCGGAGGCGTAGAGGATCCAAGCGTCCTCAGCGAGCGCCGGGAAGATTTTCTTACGAACCGCGACGATGACGACCTCGCCGAACGACGCGCACAATGCTTCAATCAGCGGCACGGCGTAGGATGCGTGCCCGATCTCGGCCGGCACGACGAACGCTATGCGACCTCCTGGCTTCAACAAGAGCGCAGAGCCGGCGACGAACGGCGCCCAGGACGACGTCAGTGCCGAAAGATTCGCCCCAAATTTCCTTGCTTGTCGCAGCGCGCGTGCTCGAATGTCGCCGGAGAATCCTTGATATCGAATAAACGGCGGATTGCCGACAATGGCCTCGAAGCGTTCCTGCGTTTCGTCGGCCCAGGCAAAGAAGTCGCCTCCGTGGACCAATGCCGCGGGAGCGCGCGAGCGGGCCGTTGCGGCATGCTCGGCATCGAGTTCGCACCCGACGGCATACTCGTGCGCGGACAAAAACTCGCCGTCGCCGCACGCGGGGTCGAGCAGCCGATCCGTGCTCGAACGAATTGCCCAACGGACCAGTGTCGCGGCGACTTGGGGCGGAGTAAAAAACTGCCCGTGCCTCTTCGCCTTCGTCACTCGATTGGGTTGGTACACACGTGTCCTTTTGTTGCCCGGTCCCACACACCCCGCATCGTCATGCTTCCAAGTCTGTAGGACGCTTGTGCCAACAGTCTGTCACCCCACAGAAGCGGGCTAAACCGGGTTCAGGCCGTCCCGAGTTCGTCGAACTCCGCCGCGGTCAGTTGCAGCGCGGCGGCGGCAAGATTGTCTTCGAGATGCGCGAGCGAACCGGTGCCTGGGATCGGCAGGACGACCGGGGAGCGGCGCAACAGCCACGCGATTGCGATCTGCAGCGGGGTTGCCCGGTGCGCACGCGCGATGCGCTCGAGCACGTGCGTCTTCAGCGGCGAGAGACCGCCGATCGGCGCCCACGGCAGAAAGGCGATGCCGTCACGCTCGCACGCATCGAGCACGGCCTCGGAGGTGCGGTCTTCGTAGTTGTAGCGGTTTTGGACCGAGACGATCGGCACGATCGCGCGCGCCGCAGCGAGTTCGGCGACGCTCACGTTGGAGAGGCCGATGTGCCGGATCTTGCCCGCGCGCTGCAATTCCGCGAGCGTACCGACGGATTCTGCAAACGGCACCTTGGGATCGGGCCGGTGCAATTGGTAGAGATCGATCCGCTCGACCCGCAGCTTGCGTAAGCTTCCCTCGAGCGCGGCCCGCAGATGCTCCGGACGCGCGTCGGCCCGCCACTGGTCCGGACCCGGACGGACGAGCCCGCCCTTGGTCGCGATCACGAGGCCGGCCGGATACGGCGCGAGCGCTTCGGCGAGCAGTTCCTCGCTGACGTCCGGTCCGTAGGAGTCGGCGGTGTCGATAAAGTTCACGCCGGCCTCGACCACGCGGCGGAGCACCGCCAGCGCAACCGCTCGATCGCGCGGCGGTCCCCAGATGCCGGGGCCCGTGACGCGCATCGCGCCGAAGCCGAGCCGGTTGACGGTGAGATCGCCGCCGATCGTGATGGTGCCCGCGGCGCTCGCCGCATTCGTCCCGTTCGTCATCGCATCGTACAACGCGCCGGATCCGTCCAGGGTGGCGGCGGGGCGGCGGACAAGAGCGCGGACATGCCGGCAGCAGACGTCGTGGTGATCGGCTCGGGCGCGATGGGCTTGCCGGCGGCGATCGTCGCGCGCGAAGCCGGCGCGTCGGTAATCGTGGTCGAGGCCGAAGACCACGCCGGCGGGCACGCAATCGTCACGTCGGGCGGTGTCGCGCTTGGCGGCGGCACCAGCGCGCAACGTGCGCACGGCATTGAGGATTCGCCCGATCTCGTCTTTCGCGATCTTACCGATTGGTCGGTGACGCAGCCGAACGGCGCGGCGGATTATCGCTATAACGACCGCGAGCTGGTGCGCGCGTACGCCGACAACTGCGCGCAGACGCACGATTGGCTGATCGCGCACGGCGTCGTCTTCGTCGACGCTTCGCCGGACAATATCGGCGGCATCTCCGGTGGGAACTCCGTTCCGCGTACCTCGCACAGCGCCGTCGGTGATTGGCCGATGGTGCAGACGGGACGGCAAGCGGATCCCGCCGTGCGCGCGACGCTCTCGTCGGGCAACGGGCTGATCCCGCCGCTCGAACGCGCGGCGCGCGCGGCGGGGGTCGAGATATTACTCGGGCACCGCATGACCGCGATCCGGCGCGCGCCCACGGGCCGCGTCGACGGCATCACGGCCGAACATCGCGGCGCGAGCGTGGAGATCGACGCGCGCAAAGCGGTGATCGTCGCGACCGGCGGCTCGACGGGCAACGTCGAGTTCCGCCGGATGTTCGATCCGCGCCTCACCGCGGAGTACGGCCTCGCCGGCATGCCCTGGTCGGATCAAAACGCCAGCGGCGAACTCGCCGCCATGGCGATCGGCGCGTCGCTCTGGGGCCTCGCCAATCAAACCGGCGAGTACGGCCACTCGATCTCGAAGCCCGGCTTTATCGGCTGCCGCTACGGCTATCGCGCGCTGCACTGGCAGCCCGGCAGCCCGATGTTCGCCAAAGCCGGCGCATCGGGACTCCGCGTGACCGACTGGCAGAACCTCATCACGGTCAACATGCTCGGCCGGCGCTTCTACGACGAAACCGCCCCGCAATTCAGCTGGAACAACCACAACCAGCTCAAAGACTACGAGCACGGTCACCCGCGCAACGCAACGGCGCTTGGATGGAAGCCGCAGAACTACGTGAACGCGGCGCTCGCCGGGATCGGCGACGGCCGCAACGGCGGCGGCCCGATTTGGGCGATCTTCGATGCCGCAGCACTCGAGCGCGAAGGCTGGACACCCGCGCCGCCGTACGTCGACGTCGCCGGCGGCTTCTTCTTCAGCGCGCCGTCGCTTGGGGAATTGGCGGCGGCGATTCGCAACCCGCATCAGCGCGTGCCGATGCCGCCCGACAACCTCGCAGCAACGGTCGCGCGTTACAACGCGTTCGTCGACGCGGGCTGCGATGCGGATTTCGACAAGCCCGGCCCGCATCACAAGATCGCTACGCCGCCGTTCTACGCGGCGTGGGCGACGCCGGTGCTGCACGATACGCGCGCGGGCCTACGCATCAACGCCGCGTGCCAAGTGCTCGACGTGCGGGGTTGCGTAATTCCGGGCCTGTACTGCGGGGGCGAATCGGCCGGCGGATTCAGCTTGCATGGTTTGGGCCGCGCGATGACGCAAGGCAGAATCGCGGGCCGCGCCGCGGCCGCCGAGAAAGGTTGCGCCGGATGAAGAGAGCCACGTGGATTTGTAGCGCCGGTATCTTGAGCATGGTCATCGGGCTAGCGATGCAAGGTCACGCAGCGGGTCAGGCCGGCTCAGCCGGCCCGGTCACATCGGGCATCACGCGGATCACGATCGGCGATCGCCATCCCGCGTTCGGCGGCAGATCGTTCGGGAGCCCCGGCGCCTACGAGTTCGTCAGCGGAACCGCCTACGGCGTGCTCGATCCCAAGGCACCGCTCAACGCGGCCGTCGTCGATCTCAAGTACGCGCCGGTGAACGCACGCGGCCTCGTCGAGTACAGCATGGAGTTCACGATCCTCAAGCCGGTCGATCCAAGCAAAGGCAACGGCCGGCTGATCTACGACGTGATGAATCGCGGCCACGAGAAGGCGCTCTGGACGCTGAACTTGAGCAAGCTGGATCCGAACTGCGTCACGTCGCTCTCCGCCGCCGAGCCGCAGTGTTTAGGCACCGAGCCGGCCGATGTGAGCGAACCCGGCACCGCGTTCATCATGAAGCGCGGCTACACCGTCGTGTGGAGCGGCTGGCAGGCCGAACACTCCGCCGGCATGGCGTCGCGGCCCGGCCTGCTCAAAGCGAACTTCCCGATCGCGATGCAAAACGGCAAGCCGATCACCGGTTTGAGCCGCGAAGAATTCTCCAGCGTTCCGCGCGGCCCATCGTTCACCGAGCTGCTGTCGTATCCGGCGGCGACGCTCGATCAGTCGGCGGCGAGCTTGACCGTGCGCGAGCTCGTCGACGATCCGCGCCAACCGCTCCCGTCCGCGAGCTGGAGCTATAGCGACGCAACGCACATCCGCATCAACGCCGCGCCCGGTTTCGACGGCGAAGCGCTCTACGATTTCATCTATCCGGCGACCGATTCGGTGATCGACGGAATCGCCGACGCCTCGATTCGCGATTTCGTCTCGTTCCTGCGCTACGACGCGCGCGACGCGGCGGGCGATCCGAATCCCGCTTCGACGGTGCCGTTTTCGGCGGCGTTTTGCCTAGGCAGCTACGTCGTCAAAGATTTCATCTACAACGATTTCAATCTCGACGCGCACCGGCGGCTCGTGTTCGAAGGCATCATGCCGTTGATTTCCGGTGCGAGCCGGCTGTTCGTCAACGATCGTTTCGCGCAGCCCTCGCGCCTGCCGCGCCAGCATCAGGATTATCAGTATCCGGGCGATCAGTTCCCGTTCACCTACGCGACGACGCACGACCCGATCAGCGGCAAGACCGACGGCCTCCTCGTGCGCTGCACGCGTTCGCATTCGTGTCCGAAAATCTTCGAATTCGATACCGACACCGAGACCTGGCTCTCGCGCATCTCGCTGATCGTCACCGACACGACCGGCAAGCCCGTTCCGATCCCGGCCAACGTGCGCGTGTACTACGTCGCCGGCGCGCCGCACAATTCGACGCCGCTTTCGAGCGCGGCCGCGGGATCGGCGGGACGCGGCTTCTGCACGCAGTTGCGCAACGAGCTGCAGTATCGCTACTACGTGCGCGCGCTGTTCGCGGACATGGACAGCTGGGTCACGGACGGCATCGCGCCGCCGCCGAATCGTTTCCCGAGCGTCGCCGACGGCTCGTACGTCACGCTCGATCAGGCGGCGAAATTGTGGCCCGCGATCCCCAGCCAGCCGTTTAGCCGGGTGATCAGCGGCCTGCGACTCACCGATCCGAGCAAATTGCCGCCCGACCCGAATGGCCCCGCCTACACGCTGTTCGTGCCGCACACCGATGCCGACGGCAATCCCGACGCCGGGATCGTCCCGCCCGAACTCGCGGTGCCGACGGGCACGTACTCCGGCCGCAACTTCCGCACGCCCGGCTATGCCGCAGGCGATCTCTGCGGGCAATCCGGCAGCTACATTCCGTTCGCCGCGACGCGCGCGGAGCGCATCGCGTCGGGTGACGCGCGGCCTTCGCTCGAAGAACGCTACGCGAGCCCGGCGGCGTTCACGGCGATGCGCACGCAAGCCGCGGAAAACCTCGTGCGCCAGCGCTTTCTCCTGCCCGAAGACGCCGCCACGATCGAAGCCGAACCGCTACCCGCCCCAGCCGCGCACTCGTTGTTAACGCGTTGAGGGTTTGCTGAAAAAGTCGCTTACTTCTTGAACCCTCTTATCAAAGGCCGCGACGTCTTTTTTCTGAAGATGGAAATCGCAGAAAAGCTGAGGGTCGCCCGGTTGAGCAGGTGCGGCAACGCTGATCTCAACGAGACCATCGTCGTCCAAATCCACCATCAAGGTATCACCCGCAACATCTTTTAAGCGGCCCGGAGTTGTTTTCGGCGACTTCCACAATGCCACGAATTTGTTCCATTCCGGACCATTTTTAAATTGGAAAGAAGCCGCAAGCGTATCGTTCAGCTTGTCTTGGACGACAATACCCGCATAATGATTCTGATCGATCGTTATCACCCCCACGTCGCTCCACGTCTCCTGGAACTTGGTGATGGTATCAGCGATTGCCGGGCGGGGAACGATCGCTAACAGCGCCAGAGCCAGCAGGGGCGTTTTCAACCATGTCATCCGGCGAAGACCGGCCTAGAAGAGTTTCTTCGCGGCCGACTCGACGACGACGTCGAGCAGCATCGGGCCCTTCGAGCGGTGCGCGGCGGCGAGCGCCGCGGCCAGCTCGTCGACTTTTTCGACGCGCTTGGCTTTGCAGCCGAAGCCCTTGGCGAGCGCGATGAAGTCGACGTGCTCGATGTCGAAACTCGGCGAGCGCTTCGAGTTGAAGAGCATGCTGAAGGCCTTCATCGCGCCGTAGCCGCCGTTGTTGACGATCACGAACGTGATCGGCAGGTTGTGTTCGACCGCGGTCCACAGACCTTGGATGCCGTAGTAGCTCGAGCCGTCGCCGATGATCGCCACGACGCGCTTGTCGGGCGCCGCGAGCGCGACGCCGACCGCTGCCGGCAGGCCGTAGCCGAGGCTGCCGCTGGCCGCCGCGAAATAGCCGCCGGGGTGCATCGGCAGGTAGTCGTGCAGCACGGTGTGGGTCGAGGGTGCTTCCTCGACAATGATCGCGTCGGGCGGCGTCGTCGCGGCCACCGTCTGCAGAAAGTACTCGATCGTGACCGGGTCCGCCGCCGGCACCGGCGCGGCCGACGGCGCTGACGCCGCGCGCACGCGCTTACCCTGACGCACGCGCGGCAGCAGCGCTTCGAGCGCGTGGCGCAGGCTCGTGATCACCGACGTCCCCGTGACGGCCCAGGATGCGGCCGCCGGATCGTCGGTCAGTTGGAACACCGTCGTCCCGGGTTCGACGAACGAGCCTTCGGCGTGGATGTGGTAGTTGAACACCGGCGCGCCGAGCACGACGACCAGATCGTGTCCGCGCAGTTTCTCGAGGACGCCCGTGCGGATGCGCGGCAGCGCGCCCCCGAACTGGCGGTGATTTTCGGGAAAGCTGGCGCGGCTCGCGAGCGCGCTGGAATAGACGATCGAACCGGTGCGCTCGGCCAACCGTACGGCGAGCTCGGCCGCACCGTCGCGATCGACCCCCGAGCCGACGACCAGCGCCGGCGAGCGGCTCTGACCGAAGGCCTCGACCAATGCGTCGAGCGCAGCCGGCTCGGCCACGAAATCGGAATAGATCCGGCGCGCCGTCACGTAGGGCACGCGGACGTCCCAATCGCTCTCCGGCACCGACACGAAGGTCGGTCCGTACGGCCGCTGCATCGCGACATAGTAGGCGCGCGCGATCGCGTTCGGAACGTCCTCGGGCCGCGCCGGCTCGATGCTCCACTTGACGTAGGGCTTGGGCATCGACGCCGCTTCCTGGGCGTACAGGAACGGGTCCATCCCCAGCATCGCGCGGGTCTGCTGCCCGGCCATGATGACCAGCGGCGCGCAGTTGCGGAATGCCGTGTAAATCGTGCCCATCGCGTTGCCGAGGCCGCCCGCCGAGTGCAGGCTGACGAAGGCCGCGTTGCCGGTGATCTGGGCGTACGCATCGGCCATCGCGACCGAGCAGCTCTCGTGGAGGCCCATCACGTAGGTGAAGTCCTCGGGCCAATCCTTTAGAAACCGCAATTCGGTGGAGCCCGGGTTCCCAAACATCGTCGTCATGCCGAGATCGCGCAACAGGCTCATCGTCACCTCGCGCACGGTCCCGTTGCGCCGCAGCGCTTCCAAAATCGTCGTCATGCCGGTCGCTTTCGCCGCCGGGACCTGCGAGCCCGGCCCCCATTAGCAGAGGTCGGACGGTTCGGGCGAGAAAAGCTTCTGCCCCCATTGACGCCAACCGGAGGCAACTGGATGATCGAGGAACGCGTGATCCCCCTGCTCGACCACGCCGCGTGGCAAGGTAAAATCTTCAGCAACGGCTGGCGTTCGGCGGCCGGCGGCACGACCAACGTAACCGATAAATCCAGCGGCGAATCGCTCGGCACGACGGGGCTTGCCAACGCGGTCGACATCGCCGAGGCCGCCAAACGCGCCAAGGCGGCGCTGCCCGGCTGGGCCAAGACCCCGCCGGCCGAACGCGCGGCGATCCTGCGCAAGGCCGCGGACGCGCTGGAAGCAGCCCGCGACGAGGTCGCGAATTTCGACGTCCGCGAGACCGGCGGCATCCGCCCCAAGGGCGACTTCGAGGTCCAGATCGCGATCGGCGAGTTCCGCGAAGCGGCATCGCTCGCCGAGAGCGCCGAGTACGTCCGCGTGATCGATAAGAACGACGAGGTCGAGAGCCTCGCGGTCCGCGTGCCGATCGGCGTCGTGGGCGTGATCTCGCCCTGGAACGCGCCGCTGATCCTCTCGATCCGTTCGGTCGCGCCGGCGATCGCGCTCGGCTGCACCGTCGTGCTCAAGCCCGATATCCAGACGCCGGTCAGCGGCGGTTTCGTGATCGCTGCGGCGCTCGCGGCGGCCGGCCTGCCCGACGGCGTGCTGCACGTCCTGCCCGGCGACAGCGTCGCGGGGACGGCCCTGACCAACGATCCGAACGTCTCGATGATCTCGTTCACCGGTTCGACCGCGGTCGGGCGCATGGTCGGCGAAGCCGCCGGCCGCACCCTGAAGCGCGTCGCGCTCGAGCTCGGCGGCAATTCGCCTTTGATCATCCTCGACGACGCCGACCTCGAACTCGCGACCTCGGGCGGCGCATTCGGTTCGTTCTTCCACCAGGGCCAGATCTGCATGGCGACGAGCCGGCACCTGGTGCACGAGAAGATCGCCGACGCGTACATCAAGCGCCTGACCGAACGCGCCGCGGCGCTGGGCGTCGGCAACCCGGCGACCGAGATGGTCCACCTCGGGCCGGTCATCAACGACAACCAGCAAAAACGCGTCACCGGCATCATCGACCGCACGATCGCGGCCGGCGCGAAGGCGACGACCGGCGGCACGCACGAAGGCCGCTTCATCCGTCCGACCGTGCTCACCGGCGTGACGCCCGAGATGGCCGCTTTCGCCGAGGAAATCTTCGGGCCGGTCGCGCCGATCACGACGTTCAAGACCGACGAAGAAGCGATCGAACTCGCGAACCGCACGGATTACGGGCTGTCGTCGGGCATCTACTCGAACAACATCGAGCGCGCGATGGCGATCGCCGAACGGCTCAACACCGGGCTGGTCCACATCAACGATCAGACCGTGAACGACGATCCGCGTATCCCGTTCGGCGGCATGGGCGCTTCGGGCAACGGCGGCCGCTTCGGCTCGCTCGCGAACCTCGAAGAGTTCACGACCTGGCGCTGGATGACGATCCGCAAACAGGGCCACCCGTACCCGTTTTAGACCCGCGAGTCTAGTATGGCGGCGTCAGGCCGTCCTTACCCACGTTGACGTTGGCGGCGCTGAGCGTGCCGTCAACGTCTTTTTTTGCGGTGATGCTGACGCGTGCGCCCGCGACGAGCGCCGACGCGTCGGCCGGCACCAGTTTAACGACCGGGGTGCCCTCGGCGACGATGACGCGCTTCGCGCCGCCGTCGTAGGTCACGCTGAGCACGCCGGCGGCGGCGTTGTCGACCTTCGTCGCGCCGATCGTTTCGATGGTACCGTTGGTCATCGTGCTGGTCGGCGTCAAGTCGAACGGGAACGTGCCCGGATTCGGCGTGACGCCCGGCGGAAAGATCGTCACGCCGAGCGCGCGCAGCGAACCGTCGCGCTGCGGGACCGCCGCGGTGCCGATATAGCTGCCCGGCGCGATCGCGGCGAGACTCGATTCGACGACGTACGTCACGCGGAAGTTGGGCACCAGCGTGACGATGGTCGTTGCCGGACCCATCGGAGCCCCGACCGTCAGCAGGTTGCCCGCGAGGCCGACGATCCGGCCGCGGACGTGGACGGAGACCGGGCCGCTCGGCACGGGTGACGGCGACGCCGCAAGCGCGGGCGCGCCGCAGAGGGCGAGCAGCGTTGCGGCGACGAGCAGACTCTTCATGGGCGACCTCCGGCGTGGGGTGGCAGCGTTCGACAAGCGAGCATGCAATCCTAAGAAGCTGCGGAAACGGGATACGTGATGCAAGCAATCTGGGCCGCGTTGCTCGGTCTAGCTATTTGGGGGGCGACCGGTTCGGCTGCCGTGGCGCAGTCCTTTCCCAATCTGACATTCTCCTCGCCTGCGCCGGCCGCAGCGGCCGCATCCGCGCTCGCGCCGGTCGTGCTCGACGGCCAGACGCT
>Ga0302319_10002780_pt1 | contig 37244 bp, 31 predicted proteins | sample Bog_T0_2_FD_203319 | JGI IMG/M metagenome (GOLD analysis project Ga0302319, IMG submission 203319) | Peat permafrost microbial communities from Stordalen Mire near Abisko, Sweden - Bog_T0_2 | ecosystem: Environmental > Terrestrial > Soil > Wetlands > Peat | place: Sweden: Abisko, Stordalen Mire...
GAGCTGAACAAGCTCGGCGAGGATCCCAACCTCTGGAACGAGCCGCAGAAGGCGCAGAAGCTGATGCAGGAGCGCACCTCGCTGGAGGATGCGCTGCAGGGCATCGGCCTGGTGGAGCGGGAACTCGAGGACCAGGTCGGCATGATCGAACTCGGCGAAGCCGAGAACGATGGAGGCGTGGTGGCCGAGGCCGAGGCCGCGCTGAAGGCCCTGAAAAAGGAAGTGGCGCGGCGCGAATTGGAAGCGCTGCTGTCGGGCGAGGCCGACCGCTTCGATTCCTATCTCGAGGTTCATGCCGGCGCCGGCGGCACCGAAAGCCAGGACTGGGCCGAGATGCTGCTGCGCATGTACACGCGCTGGGCGGAGAAGCACGGCTTCAAGATCGAATATCTCGAAGAGACCCAGGGCGAAGAGGCCGGCATCAAATCCGCCACCATCCAGATCTCAGGCCATAATGCCTATGGCTGGCTGAAGACCGAAGGCGGCGTGCACCGCCTGGTGCGGATCTCGCCGTTCGATTCCAACGCCCGCCGCCACACCTCGTTCTCCAGTGTCGCGGTGTTTCCAGTGGTCGACGACAGCATCAAGATCGACATCAAGGAATCCGACGTCCGCACCGATACCATGCGCTCGGGCGGTGCCGGCGGCCAGCACGTCAACAAGACCGAATCGGCTGTGCGACTGACGCATATTCCGACCGGCGTCGCCGTGGTCTGCCAGGCCGGCCGCTCGCAGCACAAGAACCGCGCCCAGGCCTGGGACATGCTGCGGGCGCGGCTCTATGAGATCGAACTGAAGAAGCGCGAGGCGCAGGCCGCCGCCGACCAGGCCGCCAAGACCGAGATCGGCTGGGGCCACCAGATCCGCTCCTACGTGCTGCAGCCCTATCAGATGGTCAAGGACCTCCGCACCGGCGTGCAGACCTCGGATACCTCAGGCGTGCTCGACGGCGACCTCGACGAATTCATGGCCGCGACGCTGGCGCAACGCGCCTTCGGAACGTCGCCTGGCGCGGTTGAGGATGTGGACTGAGCCATGGCGCGAATTGCCTTCATTGGCCTCGGGCGCATGGGGCAGGGCATGGTCGGTCGTTATCTCGATGCCGGGTTCGAACTCGCGGTCTTCGAACGGATGGACGGAGACAAACCAGAGATTCGCTAGCTCGGACAGGTTATGCGCCAGCTACCCGCGGGAATCGGGTGGCCGGCTTCAGGTTATGGTCGTAATCGAGGCCCCTCTCACAGCGAAGAGGAGCGGGCCATGAACTCACCAAATGATCCAATTGACGGTCGCGACTGGGCGCTGCTTGCCTTATTGTCGGTACTGTGGGGCGGATCGTTCTTTTTTAGCGGCTTTGCGTTGCACGACCTTACGCCGCTGACACTCGTTTTTGTTCGTGTGGCGCTCGCGGCGATGATTCTGGCTCCACTGCTGTGGGCCTACCGGATCGAATTTCCGAGCGGGTTTTCGGGTTGGCGGCCTTTTTTCGTCATCGCACTTCTGAACAACGTGCTGCCGTTCTCGTTGATTGTCGTGGCGCAGACCTATATCGCCAGCGGGCTTGCCTCTATATTGAATGCAACGACGCCGTTGTTCACGCTGATGGTGATGGCCGTCGCCGGCGAAGAGCAATTGTCGGTACGTCGCATTGCGGGCCTGCTCATCGGCTTGATCGGGGTGGCCGTTCTACACGGGACGGAGCTCAGTTTCGATAAGCGGCAGCGGGTCGGCATCCTGCTCTGCCTTGCCGGGGCTTTCTCTTATGGCCTATCGGCGCTCTATGCACGCCGTAAACTTTTAAAATCTCCGCCGCTGGCGACCGCAACATTCCAACTATTGGCGTCCAGCCTGATGATGGCGATCCTCGCCGCGCTGATCGAACGCCCTTGGCGGCTTGCCATGCCGGGTGTAACCACCTGGCTGGCGATGGCCGGTCTCGCCGCGATGTCGACTGCGCTGGCCTACATCGTGTTTTTTCGGATACTGGGACGTTCAGGCTCGACCAATGTCATGTTGGTGACATTGTTGATACCGGTGACGGCCCTGCTGCTCGGCTATCTGATATTGGATGAACCGGTTTCGCGCCGCGAGCTGATCGGGGCTACGGTGATTGGCAGTTCGCTACTCTTGATCGATGGCCGTGCGCTCGGCGTTGTCCGACGGCGCTTGTCAACTGCGTAGCGCGGATTGGCCGAGCGGGTCCGCGCATCGCGCGGCCCGATCGGCGTAATTCGCCATCGCCGGCGCATCATGCGAGGCTGCGACACGACGGATTACGTTGTGAGATTGGGCCATGTCGGCCCAAGCGCACAGCCTGCATCAGGCAGCACGCCGCCACTCGTCCGTCGGTTACTTTGCATGGGGTTGTTTTCGATATTTTTGTGGTTTCGCGGGGATGACGGTCGGAGTCTGCGGGCGCAGCCCCGTGGGGTGTCTCGGAAAGACGTTTGTAACGGTTGCTACGGCGTGCGTCGAAAAGGCGACGGTCGCTTCGTCAAATTGCGACTGCGAAAGGGCGTCCCGCAGCATCAGCCACCAGCGCGCATCGATTTCCATTGCGCGTACCAGCCCGAAAACCGACCAGTGTCACGCGCGCCGCCATGCCATGCGGCGTAGACCTGGCCGCCAGCCGCCACCAGCAGCACGACATCAAGGCCCTTGGCGCGCTTGAGCGTATCGATCGCCTGGGCTGGCGTCTGGGCGATCGGGCCGGCGACATTGAACGAGGTGTTGACCGAGATCTCGACGCCGATGTGGCGGCCGAGCGCTTTCAGATAGGCGTAGGTGAGGGGATCATCCGCTGGCCTCACGATCTGGATCCGCCCGGTGCCATCGGCATGGATGACCGCTGGAATACGCTCGCGCGCGTGCGGCTTTGATCGCGCGGTCAACACCATATAGTTGTACGCGTTGTAATCGGCGTCGGAGGCGCCTTCCAGCAGTTCGAAAAAATCCTGCGCGGCTTGCAGCGTCGCCATCGGCGCCAAGGGCCTGATCGCCTCGCGGTATTTGACCCGCGCGTTGAGCCGCTCCCGTGTCCCGGGATCGCAGGGATTGGCGAGGATCGAGCGATGGCCGAGCGCGCGCGGTCCGGTCTCGGCAGCGCCCTGGTAGAGAGCGATGACGCCGTTCTGTGCGACCAGGAAGGCCATCAGGTCGGCGATGGCGTCGCGGCCCGCAGCCGTCGCGATATTGCCGACGATCGCGGAGGTGATGTCGGCGTCCTCGAGCGCCGCCGCGATGTCGCCCTCGGTCGGCGGCGAACCGCAGTAGAACGCCGAGGTGATCGGCTCGCCGCGCGGCGCGCCGGCCAGATGCGCGAACAGCCAGGCTGCGCCGATGGGAATGCCGGGATCGCCGGGCGTCGGCGGCACCCAGAGGTGCAGCCGCGTCCGACGCTGCTGGGCTTTGCCGAACCACGCCTCGTCGAAATGTTCGAGCAGCCGCATATTGCCGAGCGCATTCAAGGCGACGCCGCCGGTCAGCACCAGACGGTGCGCGCCCGTGGTTCGCAGGAGATGATCGACCACGTGGATCAGGGCATCTTCGAACACCAATTGCGTCGCGGCCGCCTTGTCGAGCCGGTCCTGGGTGTCGGGCCGCTGCGCGATGTCCTCGACCCGCAACACCGCATCGGGATTCCAGAGTTGATCGGGCCGCAATGGTTCGCCGAGAAGTTCGATCAGGGCCGGCTTGTAGGGGTGATCGAACGGGTCGCAATACCAATTGGCGAGCGCGCGATTGAGCCGGACTTCGCCGCCTTCGCCCAACAGCAGCAGCTGTTTCAGGCCCTGATAATAGCGATTGCTGGCGCGATTCATGTCGCCCCAGGCCGCGGCGCCCATATAGCGGCCCTCGCTGGACAGCCAGGTCCAGCCGCCCTGCGTTGAGGAGATCACGCTGTAGAAGGCGCCGAGCGAATCGAACACGCTGTCATTGCCATAGAGCCTGCGCATGGCGCCGTGGTCGACGACATAGAGGGAGATCGAACCGCGGTCGCCGGTGCCGTCGAGCACGGCGACCGCAACCGGTTCGTCATGGTCGGCGAACGGTGAGGCGGCGAAGGAAAACCAGGCATGATTGTCATGGTGCGGCAGGCAGATCAGCGGCACGCGCCAGGCAACGCCGAGTTGGCGGGCGAGAATCTTCGGGGTACGGGTCATCTGTTCCAGCCTTCGGCCGTCAAACCCCGCGGCGTTGGTGGTGCGCAGCAATTTGAGGCTTTGCGGCGCTTCCTCCAGTACCGTGCGGGCGATGGTTCCGGCCAAGGCCGCGTAATCCCAGCCGGTCAGCCAGGCGGCAATGTCGCCAGTGTCGCGGCCGAGCTGGCGCAGCGTCTGCAGCATCGCGTCGATCGAATGTCGCGGATAGTCTGACGTGTGCTTGTTGCCGGAAAAACGCTCCTCCTCGTTATTGACGATCAGGCGCGGTCCGCAAGCCGCGCTCACCTCGACCAGCGCCACGCCAGAATTATGGGTGCCGGGAGCGCCGAGACCGGCGAGATAGACCGTTTCGCCCCGCGCCAGCCTGGCGCGCAGCGCAGCGATGCGCTGGCCGGCAAAATCCGAGCCGAGGCGATGCAATCCCGCGGCATCAAGCCAGCGCCCGGCCAGCCATCGCGCGGTGCGAAAGCCGGCCTCGCCAAGCTTCTGGTGGCGGGCACCGATCCGAGATTCGGGGGGCAATCCTTCAGGCCTTGTCGCTGGCGGTGACGTTGCCAGTGAAGCAAAAATCAGCCGCTTCGTCCGCTTCAGCCCGCGCTCAGCCGCACGCCTGCGCGCAAAAATTTCTGCGGATCGACGGCTTCGCCATCGATCCTTGTTTCGTAATGCAGATGCGGACCGGTCGAGCGGCCGGTCGAGCCCACGGCGCCGAGCACCTGTCCGATGCGGATCGGATCGCCGACCTTGACGCTGATCTCCGAGAGATGGCCGTAGCGGGTCGACAGGCCGTTGCCGTGATCGACCTCCACCATCCGGCCATAGCCGCCCGCCCAGCCCGACGACACCACCTTGCCGTTCGCGGTCGCGCGCACCGGATCGCCGGTGGCGGCTCGAAAATCCAGCCCCGTATGCATCGCCGGCCGGCCCAGGAACGGATCGATCCGGACCCCGAAGCCGGAGGTGAATTCGACCTCGCCGATGACCGGCTTGCGATAGGGAACCAGCGCCAGCGTTCTGTTGAGGCGCTCCACCTGGGCCCGGGTGATGTTGATCCGGTATAGCTGGCGTTCGAAGGGAGCGGAATCGGCGGCAAGTCTGACCGGCACAAACGGGCCGCCCATGCCGGCACGCGGGACGGCCGCTTCCAGCTGCGCCATGTCGAGGCCGAGGTCGGTGAACACCCCGCGCATGCGCCTTATACGCGATTCCATATTGTCTTCGACCGCGTTCAGGGCCGCGAGCTGCCCGCTCTCGACCCTATCCAGCGAGCTCTGCAGGCGCACGATCACATTGTCGAGCCCCTGCGCCTTGGCCAATTGAGTAGGCGGCGACGGCGCGGTGATTGGCGCGCGCGATTCCAGCCGGGCCTCACGGTCCGGCGGCGCCACGAAAATCACGGTGTTGCTGATCGGGGACGGTTTCGGCGTGCCGCCAGCCGGCGGATCGTTCGTCGCGGCGCCGCGCGTGGCCGGTCTGGTCGATCCGGTGACCTGGACGTCCGGAATGGCGCCAAGCGCGGTGGCGCGGGATTCCAGGGTGGTCTGGCGACGGATGATCTGGTCCAGCTTCTGATCGAACTGTTCCTGGTCGAGCAACTGCCGGCTGGTGGTACGGTCGACCTTGGCGCGTAGCTCGGCGATGCGGTCTTCATAGGCGTATTGCATCTCTGCCTGGCGCGCGATCAGCCCCTTGAGAACGTCATCGCGAAACGCGAAATAGGTCGCGGTGGCGGCTGACCACATGCCGAGGATGGTCACCGTGCCGACCACGATCCAGAACACCACCGGACCAAACCGCACCTGCCGGCCGGCGTGGGTCAGCGTGTAGCCATCCAGCGCCTGCAGCGGATTGGCGCCAGCCACCACCTGCCGCGCGACCTGGCGACGCGCGGCGGTCTTGCCATGATCATGCGGGTGGTGTTGAGGATATTCGGAATAATGACCCGAACGATACGACATCGGCACTCCCGCGCCGGTCGGAGAAAGATTCCGTTCGGCCCATTTGCGGAAGCGACCTTGCCAGTCTCATAGTTAATTTTTGGCAAACAGGACGGCTCGAATTACAGCGCCTGGACGGCGCCGAGTACCTCCTCGGCATGGCCATCGACCTTGACGTTGCGCCAGACCCGGATCACGCGACCGTCGCCGTCGAGCAGAACCGTGGTCCGAACAACGCCCTTGAAGGTCCTGCCATACATGGATTTTTCGCCCCAGACTCCATAGGCTTCGAGGATTTCGTGCTGCTCGTCGGAAAGCAGCGGGGTGACCAGATGGTGCTTGCTGCGAAAAGCCTCCTGCGCCTTGGGCGGATCGGCCGAAACGCCGAGCAGGGCGGTGTTTGCGGCTTCGAACTGGCCGGCCAGCCGGGTGAAGTCGATCGCCTCCCGGGTGCAGCCTGGGGTGTCCGCGCGCGGATAGAAAAACAGCACGAGATTTTTGCCGGAGAAGTCGGACAACGAAAGGCTGCCGCCGCCGTCTCGCGGCAAATCGAAGGCGGGGGCCTTTGCACCCTCGGCAAGAAGCGATGGGGCGGCGGCTGGCTTGGCTGTTGCGCTCTGCGCCGATGTCCGCGCGGGCTTTTTGGCGGCCGGCTTTGCTGCGACCGGCTCGGGACGGGCGGGTGGCTTCGCAGCGCGGGCGGTGGACGCTTTCGCCGGTTTCAGCTGGGTCTTGCGGGATGATTCGTTGCTTTTGCCAGTTCCCTTGGTGGCTTTGGCGGCCGCTGGCCGGGTCTTTGCCACCGACTTTTTCGCCGCGCTGGCCGATCCGCCGCGAGTTGCCCCGCTGGAACCGGATTTGGAGGATTTCTTACGCGTTTTCTTGGACATACGCCTTCCTTTCGTCGCTTTCGGCGGATCAATCATGGGTATGAGCGCGGTAGTGTCCTCGCAGATTGGGCCCGAGCCGCTTGTCGGGCAAGTCTGGCGGCGACAGAGCATGCGTACAAGACCGTTGCACCACCACCCATTCGCTTGTTGAGTGTCCAGCTGTGGCTGGACGAGGCGTTACCGTATAGTTGAGGATTGGCAGAGATGCCGGCAAATGACCGCCCGTTACCTTTCGACGGGCCAGGCTTTGGCGGCGATCCATCTTACCATCAGCGCCGACACCGAGAGGCAATGGCCAGCAACACGTCGCCCCAGGGGTCGCATCCACCAGCTGATGTCCAGCGCGCGGGCTGGGATGATGCTGACCTGGATCATGATCTGTATCATGATCATGATGAAGTCGCCGGGCACCGGGCGCGCCGGCTGTTGTCGAGCCCGATGGCGGGATTTTTCCGGATCGGCCATGGCATCGGGGTGGTGTCCCGTTCGATTCTTGCCGCGCCCTGGATCCGGCGACTTGCCCTGTCCGCCGCGGTGGTCGTGGTGATGCTCGCTGCAGGCTTTGCCGCGCTGTGGTGGCGTCTTGGCGCCGGTCCGATCAGCCTCGAAATGGCCACACCTTGGCTGGCGGCGGCGATCGAGGACAATATCGGCAATGGAAATTCGGTCGAGGTCGGCGGCACGCAAATCGAGCGTACCGGGCGGATCGGCATCGCGGTGCGGCTGCGCGATATCATTGTCCGGGATCGCGACCATGCCATTGTCGCAACGGCGCCCAAGGCCGAGGTGAAAATATCCGGCGCGTCACTGCTGATGGGACAGCTTCGCGCCGAAAGCCTCAATCTGGTCGATGCCGAACTCGCGGTGCGCATCACCCAGGATGGCTATGTGACGGTTTCCACCGGCGACAATGTCAGGCCGCTCGCCACGGGAGTGGCTTCGATGCGGGGGGCGGCTCCAGCAACCGCCTCGCCGAGTCCACCGACCGGCCCAGCTGCGCCGACGAAGGCTGCGGATGGCCGCGACGCAGCCAGTGGCGTTCTGGCCGGGCTAGATTGGTTGGATAGCCTGAGCCTGACCGGGCTGGATGGCCAAAACCTCAATGAGATCGGCCTGAAAAATGGACGACTGACCGTTGACGACCAGCAGCGCGGCAACAAATGGAGTTTTCAGAATATCTCGCTCAGTCTTCGCCGACCCCGTGGCGGTGGGGTGGCGCTCAGCGTGGGCGAGGGGGGAGCCCAAGCGTGGTCGCTGCGCGTGGTGGTTGGCGCTGCCGACAATGGTGTGCGATCGGTCGATATCAAAGCGGATCAGGTCTCGACCTCGAATATTCTGCTGGCGCTGCGGTTGAAGGACCTGACCTACACGTCGGATCTGCCGCTATCAGGTGAACTCAAGGGCGAATTGGGCCGCGACGGCCTGCCGACCTATTTTCGCGGCAAGATCTTCGCCGGTGCGGGCAACATCATCGACACCGACACGCCCGACTATCCGATGGCGATCGATTCGGCGGAGCTGGACCTCGAATGGGATGCCGGCCGGCGTAGTCTGGTCGCGCCCCTCAAAATCCTCTCCGGTTCCAACCGGATTACCCTGTTGGGGCACCTCGAACCACCCGATGACAATGTGGCCGATTGGCAATTGGGCTTTAACGGCGGAACCATCGTTCTGATGGAAAATGCCGGTGATGAGCCGCCGCTTATTTTCAATCGTATCGCCATCGCCATGCGCTTCGATACCGAAAAGCATCGTGTGCTGTTGACCCAGGCCGACATCAGCAATGGCGAAATTGGCTTCGCGGGGACCGCCGGTATCGACTACGCGGGAGAACCGCGACTGACGCTCGGTTTCGCCGGGACCCCGATGTCGGCGTCGGCGCTGAAGCGCATGTGGCCGACCTTGATCGTTCCGGAGGTTCGCCAATGGGTGATCGAGCGGGTCGAGAAGGGCTCGCTGCAGCGCATCGATGTCGGCATTAATTCGCCGGTTCACAACCTCTCACGCCGTGGCCCGCCGATCCCGGATGACGGTCTTGCCGTCAACATGGTGGCCAATGGCGTGACCCTGCACCCGGTGGACGGGCTGCCTTCGGTGCGCGACGCGGATTTGAGGGCGCATGTCACCGGGCGCACCGCCAATGTGACGATCGGGCAGGCCACAGCCGATACGCCGGCCGGGCGCAAGCTGTCGATTTCGGATTTCGTATTTGAGGTGCCGGATCTGGCTCCCAAACCGGTGCAGGCCCGCGTCAAGCTGCGGATCGACGGTCCGGTGCCGGCGGCGGCCGAACTTCTCGCCTCCGACCGGCTCAGCGATCTCTCGGCCAGCCTGATTGATCCGAATACCAGCAAGGGCTCGTTGTCGGCGATGGTCACGCTCGGCATGCCGGTCAAGGGCAGCCTGACCAAGGCCGACACCCTCTATTCTGTGACCGCCGATCTGAGCGGCTTTGCCGCGGACCGGCTGATCATGAATCAGAAGCTCGAGGCTGACAGGCTGAAACTCACCGCCAACAATCAAGGCTATCAAGTCAAAGGCGACGTCAAGATCAATGGCCAGCAGGCCGCGCTCGACTACCGCAAGCCCGGCGATGGCGACGCCGATATCAAATTGCAGGCGACGCTCGATGACGCCAGCCGCGCACGGCTGGGACTGGATCTTGGGGCGGCCGCCAGCGGCGACGTTCCTATCAAGCTGACCGGCAAGATTGGCAGCGGCGACAGCCGTTTCGGCATCGAGGCCGATCTGACCCGGTTGAAGCTCGACAACCTGCTGCCGGGCTGGTTAAAGGCTTCGGGCAAAGCAAGCCACGCGGTTTTCAACGTGGTGCAGAAGCCGCAATCGACCCGCTTCGAAGACATCGTGATCGATGGGGGTGGGGTCTCGATCAAGGGATCGCTGGAGGTCGACCAGAATCACGACCTGATCAATGCCGGCTTCCCGATTTATAACCTGTCCGAAGGCGACAAGAGCTCGCTGCGGGCCGAACGCGGTTCCGATGGCGTTCTGAAGGTCACCATGCGCGGTGACGTGTTCGATGGCCGCGGCTTCATCAAGTCAGCCATATCCAGCAAGGAGGGCGACACCAAGAGCAAAGCCGGCAGTGTCGATTTTGATCTCGACCTGAAGCTCGGCGCCGTGGCGGGGTTCAACGGCGAGGCCTTGCGCAGCGTGGATTGTAAATTATCCCGCCGCAACAGCGTGATCCGCAGCTTCGCGCTGACCGGCAAGCTTGGACGCGATACAACGCTGCTCGGCGAATTGCATAGCCGTGCCCAAGGGCGCGACGCGATCTATCTGGAAACCCACGACGCCGGGGCGTTGTTCCGCTTCACCGATTTCTATTCCAAGATGGTCGGCGGCGAGCTTGAATTTGCGATGGAAGCGCCGACCGCGGACGCCGGCGCCAGGGACGGCCTGCTGAGCGTCCGGGATTTCTCGATCAAGGGCCAGGCGGAACTGGATCGCCTGGCCACCGGCGGTTCGAACAGCTTGCCCAATGGGGTTTCGTTTTCGCAGCTGCACGCGGAATTCACCCGGCAGGGCGGCCAGCTCGCCATCAAGGAAGGCGTCTTGAAGGGCCCGACCATCGGCGGGATCATCGAAGGCAATATCGATTACCCCGCCAACCAGGTGCGCATGAGCGGCACATTTTTCCCGATTTACGGGCTCAACAATATTTTCGGCCAGATTCCGATCGTTGGATTGTTCCTGGGCGGCGGCAGCAATGAGGGGCTGATCGGCGTCACCTATGAGGTCGTGGGAACGCCTGGCCAACCGGTGCTTCGCGTCAATCCGATTTCCGCCATCGTGCCCGGCGTGCTCCGAAAATTCATGGAATTCAGCACCGGCAAGCAGAACAGCCAGGTGGAATTTCCAAGCAATAATTGATCGGAGCGTCGAACCCGCTAGCTTCGCAGCGCCGGCACCACCAGAAATGGGATCATGCCCATGATCACGCTGACCAGGGCAAACGCGATCAGCGGATTATAGCTGTGGCTGAGATCGTGGATCAGGCCGCCGCCCCAGGAGCCGAACGCCGATCCAAGTCCGCTGCCGATCGAAATCGCGCCATAGATCGTGCCAACCCGCTTGCCCCTGAACAGCTTCATCGCGGTGGCTGTCAACAACGGGCCGCGGGAGCCGATCATGCTGCCGAAGCAGACGACAAAGCCGCTCAGGATCCAGATGTTGGCATGCCATTGCAACAGCCAGAGCAGGAAAATACCAAGAATGGACAGCGCGTAACTGAACAGTACCGAAGGCCTGCGGCCGATCAGGCCATCCAGCCAGGAGATGCCGAGCATGCCGAACAGCAGCGCTACGCCGCTGAAGCCCCAGGCGGTCGCGGCCTGCAATGGCGGGAAACCGGCATCGATCAGATAGGCTACGACTTCAGGCGCAATCGCATACATCCCGATGGCGGTGAAGAAGAAGGTCGCAAACAGCGCCCAGAAGGCGTGATGGCGGAGCGCACGCGCCAGCGTCCAGGCGTCATCGACGATGCCGGTATCGTCGCCCCCGATGACATGCGGCGCGCCGCTCGCGAACAGCCGCCACGGCAGCAGCAACAGCGGCGCCAGCAGCAGCAGGGCGGTGACACCGAACATCTGATAGGCGTTGCGCCAGTCCAATCGATCGATCAGGATCTGCGAGGCCGGTAACAGTAGCAGCACGCCGGCGCCTGTGGCCGAATAGACCACGGCCATCGCGGTCGGCAGCCTTGGGCCAAACCAGCGGCCGAGCAGGATCGAATTGGGAACATTGCCGATCAGGGCAATGCCGATCCCGACGCCAAGGCCAAGGCTGAGCTGAAATTGCCACAATTGCCAGGAATGGGCTGCGATCAGGAAGGCGCCGCCGAGCAGCAGCAGGCCGAACGCATAAACGTTACGCGGGCCCGAACGATCGAACAGCCGGCCGATCAAGGGCGCCGCAAGTCCACCGGCCAGCGCCGCCAGCGAATACACCGACACCACCTCGGCGCGGTCCCAGCCAAAACTCTCCGAAATCGGCTTCAGAAATACCGTGAAGCTTTCGCCGAGCCCTCGGCCGAGCACCGACAGCGTAAAACACAGCGCCAGCACGTTGAGCGCCGCGCCCGCGGGCTGCGGCGGCTTTGCTGGAAATTCCTCCCGCGGCACATTTTCATCCATGATCGGCAACGAGCGCATTTTTGCAGCCTCGCGCAAGAGGCTTCGGCGAATGCGCCTATGCAGGCTTGAGCAGCACGTGGCGCTTCTTGCCCAGCGATATCTTGATAACACCGTCCCTGAGATCTGCCGGGGTAATCGTTTTCATAATATCTGTAACGGTGACGTCGTTAATTTTAACACCGCGCGACTCGATTAGACGGCGCGCCTCGCCGTTGGACCGCACCAGTTGAGTGAGCTGAACTGCAATGACTACCGATAGGCCTTCAGGACCGTAGAAGTATTTCTGCTCGTGTGCTGGTATCAATTCGGTCGGAAGATTCTCGGCTATGAGACCCTCCTCGAACGTTTGCCGGGCGGCCTCCGCGGAAACACGCGCCGCCTCGGTGCCATGCAACAGGCTGGTTGCGGAATCGGCGAGAGCCTTCTTGGCCTCGTTGATCTCGGCACCCCGCAAAACGGCCAGCCGCCCGATTTCGTCCAGCGGCAGCGTTGTGAACAGCTTTAGGAAGCGGGCCACGTCCGCATCGTCGGTGTTGCGCCAGAACTGCCAGTAGTCATAGGGGCTTTTCATGTCGGCGTTGAGCCAGACCGCTCCGCTCGCGGTCTTGCCCATCTTCTCGCCCGACGATGTGGTGATCAGCGGCGTTGTCAGCGCGTGTAGCTGCGGTGTTCCCATGCGGCGGCCAAGGTCGATGCCGTTGACAATATTGCCCCATTGGTCGGAGCCGCCCATCTGCAGTCTACAATCGTAGCGCTTATTGAGCACCGCATAATCATATGCCTGTAGGATCATATAGTTAAATTCGATGAAGCTCATTTCCTGATCGCGCTCCAGCCGGAGCTTGACCGAGTCCATAGCGAGCATGCGGTTGACGGAGAAATGCCGGCCAATGTCACGCAGCATCTCGATCCAATTCAGTTGGGTCAGCCATTCGGCATTATCCGGCATGATCGCGTCATGCTTGTCATGGCCGAAGTGTAAGAACTTCGAGAAGACCTGCTTGATGCCCTCCTTGTTGCGTTCAATCTCTTCAATCGACAGGATTTTGCGCGTCTCATCCTTACCGGAGGGGTCGCCAACGCGGGTGGTACCGCCGCCCATCAAAGCGATCGGCTTGTTGCCCGTCCGCTGCAGCCAGTACAGGCACATGATCTGTACCATGGAACCGACGTGCAGCGACGAGGCGGTACAGTCGAAACCAATGTAGCCGACGAGTTCGCCCCGCGCCGCCAGTGCATCCAGCGATTCCGGATCGGAAATCTGATGAATGAAGCCGCGTTGCTGAAGAACATTAAGAAAATCAGACTTAAAGGCGCTCATCTGTGTTCGGCTCTGCTCAGGTTTATTTCACCGTATTTTCACGGAGATGCCGAGTCCAGCGCGAATCAACTGACGCCGCCCGGCGCATTGTGGCAGGATCAGAACTGCCCCACAGGAACTGGGCGTCAAGGGCAGCACCATGGCGATGATGAAGGCAATAGGGCTGATGAGCGGAACTTCGCTCGACGGGGTCGATGTCGCATTGATCGAGACCGATGGCAAGCGGGTGCAGGCCTTTGGCCCGTCCGGCTATCGGCCCTACAGCGCCAAGGAGCGTGTGCTGCTGCGACAGGCCCTGGCTGCGGCCGTTGACCTGCCGCGGCGCGACGCGCGGCCCGGTGTGCTGCGCGAAGCCGAGCGGGCCGTGACGATCGCCCATGCCGAAGCGGTCGCCGCCTTTACCACGCAAAACCGGATCCCGCGCACCGATATCGATATCGTCGGCTTCCATGGCCAGACCGTGCTGCATCGGCCGGCAGAGAAGATGACGGTGCAGATCGGCGATGCCGCGGCCCTGGCCAAAGCCATTCATATTCCGGTCATGCATGATTTCCGCGCCGCTGATGTCGCGGCCGGCGGGCAGGGCGCGCCCTTCGTTCCGGTCTATCACCGCGCCTTGGCCCAGTCGCTTGATCGCGAGGGCCCCATCGCGGTGCTCAATCTGGGGGGCGTTTCCAACATCACCTATATTGACGGTGCTGATACGCTGATCGCCTGTGACACCGGGCCCGGCAACGCGCTGCTGGATGATTTCGTGCTGCGGGTGACCGGAAAACGCTTCGATTCGGAGGGCCGTATCGCGGCCCAGGGTGAGGTTGATGCGGCCTGGGTCGATCGGGCGCTGCAGGATCCATTCTTTGCGCAGCCGCCGCCGAAATCGCTCGATCGCAACGATTTTGCCGCGCTCGCATTGCCGGAGATGCGGCCCGCCGATGGCGCCGCGACGCTCACGGCGTTCACGGCGGCGGCGATTGCCCGGATTGTGCCGCTGCTGCCAACACCGCCACGAAGCTGGATCGTCTGCGGCGGCGGCGCTCGCAACCTGACGATGCTGCGGATGCTGCGGATGCGTCTGGCCCCGGCCCAAGTCGAGAGTGCCGATGCGATTGGCTGGTCGGCCGACGCGATCGAAGCGCAGGCGTTCGGGTTTCTGGCCGCGCGCGGCCTGATGGGCCTGCCGCTGAGCTATCCGTCGACGACAGGCGTACCGATACCGATGATGGGAGGGGTGATCGCCCGTCCGTGATCGGTTGCCGCGAGCTCGGTCCGCGCGCAATTATGGCGCAAACGCTGGGGTGCCACCCGGTAGCTTGGCCATAGTGCCGTTCATCCAGAAAGGATGAACGTGCGCGGACCGCGGGGGCGAGACAGCGGCCAAGGCCGTTGCACCGCGACGGCGGCTCAGCGAACGTTGGCGAGCCGCATGTCGAGATAGCCTGTAACCGTTTCCATCAGCGGCTGCAGCTTTCCGTCGAAGAAATGATTTGCGCCGGGAATGATCTGCTGATCGATCACGATACCCTTCTGAGTCTTCAGCTTCTCGACCAGGGTATTGACATCCTTCGGCGGCACCACCGCGTCCTTCTCGCCATGCACGATCAGGCCCGAGGACGGGCAGGGCGCCAGGAAAGAGAAGTCATAGAGGTTGGCGGGGGGCGCGATCGAAATAAATCCCTCGACCTCCGGCCGCCGCATCAACAGCTGCATGCCGATCCAGGCTCCGAACGAGAAGCCGGCGACCCAACAGGCGCGCGCTTCGGGATTGATGGTCTGCGCCCAATCCAGCGCGGACGCCGCATCCGACAATTCGCCGGTGCCGTGATCGAACGATCCCTGGCTGCGGCCGACCCCGCGAAAATTGAAGCGGAGCACGGAAAATCCGCGATGCGCGAACGCATAATAGCACTGGTAGATGATCTGATGATTCATCGTGCCGTGAAACTGCGGGTGCGGATGCAGCACCATCGCGATCGGTGCGTTCTTCTGCTTCGCCGGATGATAACGGCCTTCGAGGCGGCCTGCGGGGCCGGTGAAGATGACTTCAGGCATGCATGGTCCTTGGCGAGTTCAACCGGTTTCATGTGCCGGTTGATCCGCTCGCGGCAGACGAAACCGTGCAAGGAAAGGGGTGATCGGGCGTCGTGGGGCTAGGCGCCGACGGCGCTCGGTAAACGGATGCTCGCGTTCTAGCATGGAGCGTGGGGCAAAAAGCAAGCGTTTTGAACAACCGCCAGCGACTTCAAGCCCTTATTCGCCTGACCAGGGATTTCAGACCGGCTGTCGCCGACCGCGGTCTGGCGCGAGCCGGCGAATTCGATATATGCACTGCAAAGCTACCGCACTAAGGTTCCATGATACCTGATGTTGGACCGGGTTTATCTTGACTGGAATGCCACCACGCCGCTTCGCTGCGAGGCGCGTGCGGCGATGACCGCGGCGTGGGATCTCATCGGAAATCCGTCCTCGGTCCATGCCGAGGGCCGCCAGGCGCGCCGGTTGGTCGAAGACGCCAGGTCGTCAATTGCCCGGGCGGTCGGCGCGTCTCCGGCAAATGTGGTCTTTACCTCCGGCGGTACCGAGGCCAATGCGCTGGCGCTTTCGCCCGGCGCCGGCCGTGGCTCCGGCTTCGCCATGCAGCGGCTGGTGGTTTCCGCCATCGAGCACGCCTCCGTGATGTCGGGTGGCCGGTTCACTCGCGACGCCATCAGCGCGGCGGCTGTCGATCCTTCCGGCCTGATCAATCTGGAAGGTTTGCGCGGAATGCTTGCGGTCGGTCCAACGCCGCTGGTCTCGCTGATGCTCGCCAACAATGAGACCGGCGCGGTGCAGCCGGTGGTGGAGGTGGCCGCCATGGTTCATGCGGCGGGTGGCCTGCTGCATGTCGATGCCGTGCAGGCTTTTGGTAAAATGCCAATGGATATCACGAGGCTCGGAGCCGATCTGGTAACGCTTTCGGCGCACAAGATCGGCGGCCCCAAGGGGGTTGGAGCGGTGGTTCTGGCCGATCCGCTTTCAGCGCGTGAGCCGCTATGGTACGGCGGTGGGCAGGAGAAGGGACGCCGGGCGGGAACTGAAAATGTCGTTGGCATCGCCGGTTTTGGCGCCGCGGCCGCGGCTGCCATGCGGGACCTGGAGCCGGATGCTAAGCGTCTGCGCGGCTTGAAAGATCGTCTCGAAACCGGCTTGCGGGAGAGCCCCGGGATGGTGATCGTGGCCGATCGGGTGGCGCGTTTGCCGAATACCACCTTGTTCCTGGTTCCCGGCCTCAAGGCGGAAACCGCGGTGATTGCCTTCGATCTTGAAGGTATCGCAGTATCATCGGGTTCCGCTTGTTCGTCGGGTAAGGTCCAATCGTCCCATGTGCTGGAAGCGATGGGTTTCGGCGGCGCCCTGGCGCAGGGGGCGGTCAGGCTCAGTCTGGGCTGGTCCACGACCGACGCCGACATCGAGCGTTGCCTGGAGGCTTGGCGAAAGCTCCGAGTTAGCCTACTTAGGGGGTAGCAACGAAACACGGCTTGAACGGTTCTAAGACAGGTGATTTCCTGGTCGCAATAACGTAAAAGCTTTGAGATGATCCACACCGCGGTCCTTGAAACCGCGAGCGGAGGATGGAATGGCGGCCGTACAAGAGACCGTCGATCGGGTGCGCCAGATCGACGTCGACCAATATCGATATGGATTTGAGACGCTGATCGAGTCTGACCGGGCCCCGAAGGGGTTGTCGGAAGACACTGTCCGGTTCATCTCTGCCAAAAAGAACGAACCGGCCTGGATGCTCGAGTGGCGGCTGGACGCCTATCGGCGCTGGCTGACCATGGTCGAGCCGAAATGGGCCCGGGTCAATTATCCCAAGATCGATTACCAGGACCTCTATTACTATTCGGCGCCGAAGCCGAAAAAGACCATCGGCTCGCTCGATGAGATTGATCCGGAAATCCTCAAGACCTACGAGAAGCTCGGCATTCCCCTGCGCGAGGTCGAGGTGCTGGAAGGTGTGGTGCGCCCGGAAGGGGAGCGCCGCATCGCCGTCGACGCAGTGTTCGATTCGGTCTCGGTAGCCACCACGTTTCAAAAGGAGCTGAAGCAGGCCGGCGTGATCTTCATGCCGATCTCGGAGGCGCTGCGCGAACATCCCGATCTGGTGCGGAAATATCTCGGCACGGTGGTGCCGACCTCGGACAATTATTTCGCCACCTTGAACTCGGCGGTATTCTCCGACGGCTCGTTCGTCTATGTGCCGCCGGGCGTACGCTGTCCGATGGAATTGTCGACCTATTTCCGCATCAATGAGCGCAACACCGGCCAGTTCGAGCGGACGTTGATCATCGCCGACAAGGGCGCCTATGTCAGCTATCTCGAAGGCTGCACCGCGCCGCAGCGCGACGAGAACCAGCTGCATGCCGCGGTGGTCGAACTGGTGACGCTGGATGACGCCGAGATCAAATATTCCACGGTGCAGAACTGGTACCCCGGCAATGCCGAGGGCAAGGGCGGCATCTATAATTTTGTCACCAAGCGCGGCGATTGCCGCGGCCGGAATTCCAAGATCTCCTGGACCCAGGTCGAGACCGGATCGGCGATCACCTGGAAATATCCGAGCTGCATCCTGCGCGGCGACAATTCACGCGGCGAGTTCTATTCGATCGCGATCTCGAACGGCCACCAGCAGGTCGATTCCGGCACCAAGATGATCCATCTCGGCAAGAACACGACGTCCCGGATCATCTCCAAGGGCATCGCCGCCGGTGTCTCGCAGAACACCTATCGCGGCCTCGTCACCGCGCATCGCAAGGCCACCGGCGCCCGCAACTTTACCGCTTGCGACTCGCTGCTGATCGGCGACCGCTGCGGCGCGCACACGGTGCCCTATATCGAGGCCAAGAATTCCTCGGCCCAATTCGAACATGAGGCCACGACCTCGAAAATCTCCGAGGACGTGCTGTTCTACTGCGTGCAGCGCGGGCTATCCCAGGAAGAGGCCGTCGGCCTCGTCGTCAACGGCTTTGTCAAGGATGTGCTGCAGCAATTGCCGATGGAATTCGCGGTCGAAGCGCAGAAACTGATCTCGATCTCGCTCGAAGGCAGCGTGGGCTAGGTGATGTCCGGAAAGATCAGCTTTGAGGAAAAGTTTGCCCTATTCACGGACCATTGGCGACCGAAGACGGTGGCTTCGCTGAATGAGCAGGATGTCAAGTTGGTCAAGGTTCAGGGCGAGTTTCCTTGGCACAAGCACGATGCCGAGGACGAATTTTTCCTGGTCTGGAAAGGCCGATTTCGGGTCGAGTTTCGCGACCGGATAATCGATCTCGGACCTGGAGAGGCCGTGGTCGTCGAGCGTGGCGTTGAACATCGCACCGTCGCCGATGAGGAAGCTGAGATCATTATTTTTGAGCCGATCGGCGTTCGCAATACCGGCGATGTCGTCGATCAAACCTTTACGGCGCCGGACAGCGTCAGGATCTAGGGCGATGCGGAGCGCCCGACACCAGAAACAAGGTTCAGCTGAGATGCCATTGCTTGAAGTCAAAAATCTACAGGTCCGCGTCGAGGAGCGCGAGATTCTCCACGGGCTGTCGCTGGCCGTGAATGCGGGCGAGATCCACGCCATCATGGGGCCGAACGGCTCCGGCAAATCGACACTCTCCCATGTCATTGCCGGCAAGCCGGGCTATGAGGTGACCGGCGGGGAAATCCTGTTCAAGGGAGAGAATCTGCTTGAAATGTCGCCCGACCGGCGGGCGGCCAAGGGCGTATTCCTGGCGTTTCAGTACCCGGTGGAAATTCCGGGCGTCGCCACCATGACCTTTCTGCGAACTGCGCTGAATGCCCAGCGCAAGGCGCGCGGCGAGGGCGAGTTCTCGACGCCGGATTTTCTCAAGAAGGTGCGCGAAGTCGCGGCCCGGTTGAACATTCCACAGGACATGCTGCGCCGCGGCGTCAATGTCGGGTTCTCCGGCGGCGAGAAGAAGCGCAACGAAGTGCTGCAGATGGCGCTGTTCGAGCCGAGCCTGTGCATCCTCGACGAGATGGATTCCGGCCTCGACATCGATGCGCTCCGGGTGGCGGCCGACGGCGTCAATGCGCTGCGCTCACCGGATCGTGCGCTAGTGGTGATCACGCATTATCAGCGGCTGTTGAACTATATCGTGCCCGATATCGTACATGTGATGTCGAAGGGTCGCGTCGTCAAAAGCGGCGGCAAGGAGCTGGCGATCGAACTCGAGACGTCCGGCTACGCGCAGTTCGAAGACGCGGCCTGACGTTTGAAACGGATGCTGTCATGAATGTGGTTGTGGCCAAAGCCGACGCGGGACGCGCACTGAGCGATGTATTTGCCAGCGCACGCGATCGGCTGCCCGGCCTGGGCACGGTCGTCGACGCCCGCAAGCAGGCCTTCGCAAGCTATCAGCAGACCGGCCTGCCGCACCGGCGCATCGAGGATTGGAAATATACCGATCTGCGGGCGCTGATGCGCGAAGTTCTGCCACTCGCAGCCGAGCCGGACGCTGAAGCGCTGCGACGGGCCGAACTGGTGCTGAGCTCGCTTGCGACCTCGGATAGTGGCAGGCTCGTGCTGGTGGACGGAACGTTTACGCCGCTGTTGTCGGACCTGGCGGGTCTCGGGGATGGCGTGACGGTGCGGCGGCTGCGGGACGTGCTGGACAACGCCGGCAACGAGGCTCGCGCCGACCTGTTGCACAACGGCGCGATTGTCGATCCGATGCTGGCGCTCAACGCCGCCATGGCGACCGATGGCGTGTTGATCGCTGTCGCCGCTGGCGCAGCGCCAGCCAGGCCAATCCATATCGTGCACGTCGCGACCCATCTGTCGGCAGCGGCCTATACGCGTTCCTACTTCACGATTGGCGTCGGGGCCCGCGCGACCTTGCTGGAGAGCTTTGTCGCCGCCGACGGCGTGCGGTCCTATCAGGCCAATGACGCCATCATCACGGGGATCGGCGACGACGCCGACCTGCAGCATGTGCGGCTGATGGCCGATGCGCCTGACGCCGTCAATATTTCGACGGCGATCGTCACGGTTGGCGCCAAGGCGCGTTTCAGCACGTTCAACATGACCTCCGGCGGCGGTGTCAGTCGCTATCAGGGCTACATCACGGTGGCTGGCGAGGGTGCTGAAGTCAGCGCCAACGGCGTCAATCTGCTCAAGGGTAGCCAGCATGCCGACACCACACTGTTCATGGATCACGCGGTGCCGAATTGCAGCAGCCGCGAGATCTTTCGGGCGGTGGTCGACGACCGCGGCCATTCGGTGTTCCAGGGCCGGATCATGGTCCGACCCAAGGCGCAGAAGACCGACGCCAAGATGATGACGCGGGCGCTATTGTTGTCCGACGAGGCCGAGGCCGACAACAAGCCGGAGCTCGAGATCTTCGCCGACGATGTCACCTGCGGCCACGGCGCGACCTCCGGCGCGCTCGACGAGAGCCTGCTGTTCTACCTGCGCGCGCGCGGCCTTCCCGAGAGCGAGGCGCAGGGGCTGTTGATCCAGGCCTTCGTCGGCGAGGCGATCGAAACCATTGCCGATGACGGCTTGCGGGAACTCGCTGCCGCGGCGGCGCTGCGCTGGCTGGAGGCGCGGCGATGATGCTGCATCCGGCTGTCGCCAATGGCTCCTATGATGTGGGCCGAGTACGCCAGGATTTTCCGGCGCTGTCGCTTCAGGTCTATGGCAAGAAGCTGGTCTATCTTGATAACGCCGCTTCGGCGCAGAAGCCGCAGGTGGTGCTCGACCGCATGACAGAGGTCTACCAGCACGAATACGCCAACGTGCATCGCGGGCTGCATTACCTCGCCAATGCCGCCACCGAAGCCTTTGAGGGCGGCCGTTCCAAGGTGGCGCAATTTCTCGGCGCCGGCCGCATTGAGGAGATCGTCTTTACGCGCAATGCTACCGAGGCGATCAATCTGGTGGCGTCGTCCTGGGGCGGGCCAAACATTGGGGAAGGCGACGAGATCGTACTCTCGATCATGGAGCATCACTCCAACATCGTGCCCTGGCATTTCCTGCGGGAACGCCAAGGCGCCGTTCTGAAATGGGTTGATGTCGACGATGAAGGCAATTTCCTGATCGAGGAATTCGAGAAGGCGCTGACGCCGCGCACTAAACTCGTGGCCATCACCCAGATGTCGAATGCGCTTGGCACCATCGTACCGGTCAAGGAGGTTGTGCGGATCGCCCATGCCCGCGGCATCCCGGTGCTGGTCGATGGCAGCCAGGCGGCGGTGCATCTGGCGATCGATGTCCGGGATATCGACTGCGATTTCTATGCATTCACCGGCCATAAGCTGTACGGGCCGACCGGCATCGGCGTGCTCTATGCCAAGCATGAGCACCTGGTCGCCATGCGCCCTTATAATGGCGGCGGCGAGATGATCCGTGAAGTGGCAAGGGACTGGGTCAGCTATGGCGATCCGCCGCACAAATTCGAGGCCGGAACGCCGGCGATCGTCGAGGCGGCAGGATTGGGCGCTGCGATCGATTACGTCAACTCGATCGGCAAGGAGCGCATCGCGGCCCACGAGCAGGATCTCCTGATCTATGCCGAGCAGCGGCTGCGCGAGATCAATTCGCTGCGCCTGATCGGCACCGCGCGTGGCAAGGGGCCGGTCATCTCGTTCGAGATGAAGGGCGCCCACGCCCATGACGTCGCCACCGTGATCGACCGCCAGGGCGTCGCCGTCCGGGCCGGCACCCATTGCGTCATGCCGCTTTTAGAGCGGTTCAAAGTCACCGCGACGTGTCGGGCCTCGTTCGCGATGTATAATACCCGTGAGGAAATCGACCACCTGGCACAGGCGCTTGTCAAGGCGCGGGAACTGTTTTCATGACCGATACCATCGAAGCCAAGACCAGCAATATGCAAACCCATTCGGCGCTGCCGCCCGAGGAGACCGAGCGGCTCGGCGGCGAGATCGTGGCCGCGCTGAAGACGGTGTTTGATCCCGAAATCCCGGCTGACATTTATGAACTCGGCCTGATCTACAAGGTCGACATCAAGGACGACCGCAGCGTGGACGTCGATATGACGCTGACTACCCCGAACTGCCCGGCGGCTGGGGAATTGCCGACAATGGTTGAGAACGCGATCGCCAGCGTTCCCGGCGTCGGCGTGGTCAACATCAACCTGGTCTGGGAGCCGGCGTGGACGCCCGACCGGATGACCGACGAGGCGCGACTCGTTCTCAACATGTGGTGACGCTGGCGCAACGGGGTTCAACTTGATCGCGAGATGGCCGGCATTGATTTGCTTTTTGGATTGACCACATGACAGAGATGAGCAACGCCTCAGCAAACCCAGTAGACAAGCCGAAGCCGCGGCCCCGGCCGCAGGTCATGCGGTTGACGGAAGCCGCCGCGCAGCGGATCTCCGAGCTGACGAAACGCGCCGATTCCGACATCCTGGGACTGCGGGTCGGGATCAAGAACGGCGGGTGCGCCGGACAATCCTATACGGTCGAATATGCGCACGAGATCCGGCCCACCGATGAGGTGGTCGAGGACAGGGGCGTCAAGGTCCTGGTTGATCCCAAGGCGGTGCTGTTTCTGCTCGGCACCGAGATGGATTACAAGGTCGACAAGATGTCGGCGCAGTTCGTCTTCAATAATCCGAACCAGACCGGCGCCTGCGGCTGCGGCGAATCGGTGCAACTGACAGCGGCGAAGCTTTAGTTAGCACGCCATTGAGGCCCGGCTTCCTGCGAACAGCGTGAGCGGCGGATGGAGCCGGATTTCCTGATCGAGCTGTTTGCCGAATTTGGTCCGGTCGCGATCCGCCGGATGTTTTCCGGTTTCGGCATCGCTGCGGACGGCATCCATTTCGCGCTGGCGCTGCGGGGCGCTATCTACTTGCGCGCGGACGACCAGACCGTCGCCAAGTTCGAGGCCGAGGGCTCACGGCCATTTCAGTATCAAACCCGTGCGAGAGAAGTCACGGTCAGGTCCTATTGGCAACTGCCGGAACGGCTTTATGACGATCCGCGAGAGTTCAGCGAATGGGCAAAGGCGGCGCTGGCGGCGGCACATCGCGCCGCCATCCGTCCGTGTGCCACGCCACGCAAGCCAGCACATAGGCCGGAAAAGGTCGCTAAGATGCCGGCGGCCCGCAACACATCGGCTGCCGCCAGAGGCAAGACAAGACGCGGCCCGCCCCAGTCACCATGAGGCGGGCCGAGGCCTTTCAGGCCACCTGGCTCTGCTGCACGGAGAGATACTCCGGATCGACCTCGCAAATCACGCGGTTGCGGCCGTTGCGCTTGGCGGCATAAAGGCAGGCATCCGCGCGTTCGATCATGGAATCAATATCGTCGCCCGGCTTCAGCATGGCCACACCGGCCGAGATCGTCACCCGACCAAGGATTTCGCCGGTGGATTTTTTCTTCAATTCCTTCGACATGATCGCGCGGCGAATGTGATCGGCAACGGTCAGCGCCTGGCGTAGCGCGGTGTCAGGCAGCACCACCGTGAATTCCTCGCCGCCATAGCGGGCGGTAATGTCCTGGCCCTTGATGGTCTGCTTCAGCGATGTCGCCACCAGCCGCAGCACCTGGTCGCCGGTCTGATGTCCGTATGAATCGTTGAATGATTTGAAGTGGTCGATGTCCATTATCAAGAGCGAGAGCGGCTGGTTGTTTTGCAATGCGTTTTGGATCGCCGTGCGCATGGTACGATCGAAATATTTGCGGTTGCCGAGACCGGTGAGCGGATCGGTCAGGCTCTCGGCATGGATCGCTTCGAGACTCTGTTGCAGATTGCCGATCTCCGATCGCGATAGGGTAAGCCGGTCTTCCAGCGCCTTGTTGGTATCGCGCATCTGGCGGGTCGATTGCACCAGCGTTTCCACCACCGCCCGGAGCTGACCGCCGCTCTCGGCAACATTGAGCTTTTCGGTCGCGCCTTTGAGGCTGTCGCTATAGTTTGCCGACATTCCGAGCGCGTCGCTGACCAGCCGCATCATATCATTGATCTCGCCGATCGCGCGCGCGCCGACCTTGTCGATGCGTTCGGTCATCTTGGTCTGCGACAGATAGGTTTCGTAGATCTGTTCCAGATCGGCCTCGGTCAATTGACCGTTGCGCGCCTGCGTCTCGTTGATGATCTTGTTGAGCGCAGAATTGTATCCGGTCGCATAGACGTACCAGATTTCGTAATTGCGCGGGATGGCGGCCTGCCGAAGCGATTTGATCTGCGCTAACGCCAATTCGGCGAAGGCCATGGTGCGTTCGTGCTCGTCGACAACCGTCATCACCGATCGCTTCTCTGCGGCGCGCAACGCGCGCCCACCATTACGGAGATATATATATAATTATCGCCCGTAGGTTAACGGAGGAGAATGAATGACGGGTAAACGTGGAAGTCTTCGAATCGCGTCGGTTGTCAGACCCTGGCCCGCACCGGACGTAACAGAAAGGCCGGAAGATGGGAGTGATCGGCTGGCTCTGCTTCGGATTCCCGCGGTAGCCGCGGCGCCTCGGGCCGGCCAATCGATGGCGCTCGCGAGGGGGGTGGAGGTACGGCGGGGGGGGCGTGGCTGCCATCGGCCGCCTGCGGCGGCGTCGCGGCGTGGCGTGCGCCAGCGGTGCGCCGAGGTTCACGCTCCCGGCGCGGCTTGCGCCCCGCGCGCGAGCTTTCCCGAGCCGCGTCGTTCGCGCCGTCGCGGGCGCGGGCTTCGCGCGGTTGTCCGGATTCGCCCGGGGATGGCGCCATCATACTGTCAGCCGCCGCCACCTCGTGACCGCTGTCGGCGCCGGGTATCGATTGCCCGATCAGCTTTTCGATCGCCGCCATCGACTTGTGATCCAGCGGGGCAACGATCGAGATCGCGGTGCCGGCGCGGCCGGCGCGGCCGGTCCGGCCGATGCGATGAACATAGTCGTCGGCATGATGCGGTACGTCGAAATTGAAGACGTGGCTGACCGCGGGAATATCGAGACCGCGGGCGGCGACATCGGACGCCACCAACAGCGGAATTTCACCTTTGCGGAACTGATCGAGCGCCGCAGTTCGCGCCGACTGATCCATGTCGCCATGCAGGGCGCCGACACTGAAGCCATGCTTCTGCAGCGATTTATAAAGCAGGGCAACCTCGCGCTTGCGGTTGCAGAAGATGATGGCGTTGTTCAGATCCTTGGCATCGCGCAGCAGTCTTCGAAGCAGTTCGCGTTTCTCGTGCGGTTCGCGGCCAACCGCCACCTGAAATTGCGCCACGCCCACGGCGGTCGTGGCCGGCCTGGACACCTCGATCTTTTCCGGGTTGTGAAGGAAGGTCTCGGTGACACGGCGGATTTCGGGCGGCATTGTCGCGGTGAAGAACAGCGTCTGCCGGGTGAAGGGGATCATCTTGCAGATTCGCTCGATGTCGGGAATGAACCCCATGTCGAGCATCCGGTCAGCTTCGTCGATGACCAAAAGTTCGACTCCCGTGAGCAACAGGCCGCCGCGTTCGGTATGGTCGAGCAGCCGGCCCGGGGTCGCGATCAGCACATCAACGCCGCGGGTCAGCTTGATGTCCTGATCGCCGAACGAGACGCCGCCGATCAGAAGCGCGACATTGAGTTTCTGACCGACGCCATATTTGTCGAACTGTTCCTTGACCTGAGCCGCCAGTTCGCGGGTCGGCTCCAGGATCAGGGTACGGGGCATTCGGGCCCGGGCGCGGCCCTTTTCCAGCATGGTGAGCATTGGCAGCACGAAGGCCGCGGTCTTGCCGGTGCCGGTCTGGGCGATGCCGAGGACGTCGCGGCGAGCCAGCACGTGAGGGATCGCCTGATCCTGGATCGGGGTGGGAGTGGTGTAACCGGCAGCCGCTACGGCGGACAGCACCTTGTCGGACAAGCCGAGATGAGAAAAAGACATTGAGCCTCTGTTAGAGGGCGAGCCTCTGGTGGATACCGCCGCTTGGAATCCGGAAATGACTGTCGCGCTCAATCCCGGAACGGCACGCAGATTTGCACGGGATTTTTTGGAAACGCACACAGGCGGCTAATTCGAGATATCGCGTTTCGATACCGGGCCGCGTCATGCGGAAAGATAGGCGTGAATCGGCGGAAGTCAATGGAATAGCCGTCGGAAGCCTTGAAAAAGCTTAATATTTTGCGGCAAAGATCGGATTTTGCGGGCGCTTGACGGGATTGCGACAGTGGTATGATGCGTTGAAGCTCCTGGGCGCCATTGCTCCGTGGTGCGCAGCCAGCCAAACCGCGGTTCTGTGACAATGCGAGGCAACCCAGCCGGGACCAGGAGAGCGCGCGGTAAGCGCGAAATAGCCAACAACCATGTATTCAAAAGCGCGGCTCGACACCCTGAGTGATGGCATTTTCGGCGTCGCGATGACGCTGTTGGTTCTCGACGTCCGGCTACCGGATGATTTTCATCCCCAGCAGGCGAACGACCTGGTGCACGGCCTGCTCGACCTGTGGCCGAAATTCCTGCCTTATCTCCTTAGTTTCGGGGTGCTGGGATTGCGCTGGTTGTCGAATGTCGAGCTGCGAACCCGCGCCGAATTTGTCAACCGCGAATATGTCAATTGGTGGCTGCTCTATCTGCTGCTGATCACTGGCGTGCCGTTCACAACCATCGTGGTCGGCCGCTTTGCGCATTTCCCACCGGCGATCTGGCTCTATGCCGGCCATACCTTGCTGGTGGCTCTGGTCGGTCAACGGCTGATGTCGATTACCCCGCATCTGGAACCGGGCGAGCATCTTCGGCATCGGCAAATGTCGGGGATCCTGCTGATTGCGACCTCGCTGCTGGCCATTGCGCTGAGCTTCGCCAATCCACGGCTGGCGCTGCTCGCGCTCGCGCTGAACTTCGCCGCGCCGCTGATCCGAAAATGGAGCTACCGGTGGTCGGAGGCCCGCTGACCCGGGATGCGCAAAAATCACAAATCAGGACCGAATGTGTTTCAACAATAATAAGAAGATAAATCATATTAAAAGCGCGCTCCCGAAAGGCCCGCATTTTTCCGAGGTGGTTTGCGCTCGCGAAATGCGAGGTCTGGCTAGCCCATCACGCCTGCAGCGGCAGACGCGCCAACATGTCAGCGCCGTCCGAGCCAGGCCAGGATCATTCCGACCACGGCAAGTCCGGCACCGTAATAGGCCCATTGGATCTGGCTGATCATGAAGCTTGATGACGGCCAAGCCACAAAGCCGGTACCCTGTCCGATCCAGAGCAGGCCGATCAGCAGCAGCAGAACACCTGGGACCAGCAGCAGACGGCGCATCGGTCATACTCACTCACGGTACCGGAACGCTCCGCTCGCGCCAGTCTGCAGATTGGCTTGTCCGCCGGTTGACGGCAAGAGTTGGGACGTCCTGATCCGGGTGGCCACATAAAAAACGCCCCGGACGAGGCCGGAGCGTTTCAAAGCACTAACGGGCGTGACTTTCTTTGAGGTGGGAAAGCCGAGCCCCATGCGATCAGTACTTGGCGACCACCGGGCCGCTCCAGTTGAAACGGTAAACCAGAGATGTACTGACCGTCTCAACCATCGGTTTGGTCGACACGCCGGCACCGGTCACGATGCCCGCGGGAGACGTTTCACCAAGATTGACCCGCTGGTATTGCGCGGTACGGAACTCGGTCTTCATGAACCAGCCGGGAGCCGAGATGCCGAAGATGTCCAGATTGTTCTCTACGCCGCCGCCGAGGAACCAGCCGCTGAGGCTGAAGCGCGACGTGGTCGCAAACGGCGCCGCGGTGGTGCTACCCAACAGCGTCGACCCTGAGAACTGACCATAGGTATAGCCACCGTTGACATACGAAAGGACCGACGGCGCGACGAGATAGCCCAGCCGCACACCCGCCGCGGCGTTGGTGGTATCCTTCAGCGAGCCCGCCGCGACATTGAAGGGATCCGTCAAAGATCCTTTGATGCTGCCGAACTGACCGTCGGCGAACACGCCGGCCACCCATTTCTGTGCGAACTGCATATCGTAGCCCACGCCGGCGGTTCCGAAATATCCATCACCACCCGTCTTCTGTCCGAGGCTGGTCTGAACCTTGCCGGGGAAGGTCGTCGAATAGGTGTTGCTATCGAAAATTCCATAGCCGCCACCGCCAAAAATGTAGAAGCCAGTCCAGCTCGGCACCGGTGCCATCGCCGGAGCCTTGGTATAGGTCCGGGCGGGAAGATCGGCAGCCAAGGCCGACCCGGTAAAGGCCGCGACCGCGGTGAACGCCAGCAGGAGCTTTTTCATTTTCGATCCCTTAACGGTTCTTTGTATCCAAGCCGCCACTTAGCGCCGGTTCCATAAATAAACTCGAACAACTATAGCGCGTCCTGCTTTAAAATGCTGTGGCGCCGCGAACACAGTTGCTGGAAAATAGCCGCTGGGAATCCTGGGAAAAACGGAACTTTCGACACTATTTGGCGCCAAAACCCGCTTCTTCGCCCGTTTACGGCCATCGATCGGCTCCGCTTATTTAGCTGGCGTCACACGTCCAAAAGGTCTTCGCTGGCGAATTCGGCCTTGTCGGAAATGAATGCGAATCGCGCATCGGCCTTGGTCCCCATCAGCCGCTCGACCGAATCGGCGGTGCCTTCGCGATCGTCGGCCAACAGCACGACCCGCAGCAAGCTGCGCTTGGCCGGATCCATCGTGGTTTCCTTGAGCTGCGCCGGCATCATCTCGCCGAGCCCCTTGAAGCGGCCGACATCGACCTTGGCGTTGACGTTGAATTCGGTTTTCAGCAGCGCGTCCTTGTGGGCGTCGTCGCGGGCGTAGACGGTCTTGGCACCGTGGGTGAGACGGTAGAGCGGCGGGACCGCAAGATAAAGGTGCCCCTCGTCGATCAGCCGCGGCATCTGCCGGTAGAAGAAAGTGATCAGCAGGGAGGCGATATGGGCGCCATCGACGTCGGCGTCGGTCATGATGATGATTCGGGCGTAGCGCAAATCCTCTTCGCGATACTGCGTGCCGGTGCCGCAGCCGATCGCCTGCATCAGATCGGCGAGCTGGGCATTGGCGGTCAGTTTGTCCTTGGTCGCTGAGGCGACGTTGAGGATTTTTCCACGCAAGGGCAGGATGGCCTGGGTTTTGCGGTCACGCGCCTGCTTGGCGCTGCCGCCGGCCGAGTCGCCCTCGACGATGAACAATTCCGAGCCGTCGGCGGCGGTGTTGGTGCAGTCCGCAAGCTTGCCGGGCAGGCGAAGCTTCTTGACCGCGGTCTTGCGCGAAATTTCCTTTTCGGCGCGGCGGCGCAGTCGTTCGTCGGCGCGCTCGATAACGAAATCCAGGAGCTTGTTGGCCTGCAGCGGGTTGCCCGACAGCCAATGGTCGAATGGGTCCTTGATCGCCTGCTCGACGATGCGCTGGGCCTCCGCGGTGGCCAGGCGGTCCTTGGTCTGGCCCTGGAATTCCGGCTCGCGCACGAACACGCTCAGCATCACCGCGGCGCCGACCATGACGTCTTCGGAGACGATCGAGGCGGCCCGCTTGCCCTGGCCGACCCGTTCAGCATGATCCTTCAGGCCACGCAACAGCGCGCTGCGCAGGCCGGATTCGTGAGTGCCGCCATCGCCGGTGGGCACCGTGTTGCAATAGGACGATAGAAAGCCATCGGCGTCTGCGGTCCAAGCCACGGCCCATTCGCAGGCGCCATGGGCCCCGACCCGTCCGGATTTTCCGGAGAAGATATCCGGGTGCACCAACGTGTCGGCGTGAACCGCGGCGGCGAGATAATCCTTGAGGCCGCCGGCGAAATGAAAGCTGTCCTCGGCGGGCACACCCTCGAGGCCTTTCAATAGGGCAGGGTCGCAGCGCCAGCGGATCTCGACGCCGCCGAACAGATAGGCTTTCGAGCGCGCCATCTTGAACAGGCGCTGCGGCTTGAAGGTCGCCTTGGCGCCGAAAATGTCGGTATCCGGCTTGAAGCGAATCCTTGTGCCGCGGCGATTATTGACCTTGCCGAGGTCTTCCAACCTGCCTTTGGGATGGCCGCGCTCAAACGCCATCCGATAGAGCTTCTGGCTGCGGGCGACCTCGACCTCGAGCCGCGACGAGAGCGCGTTGACGACCGAGACGCCGACGCCGTGCAGGCCGCCCGAAGTCTCATAGACCTTGGAGTCGAACTTGCCGCCGGAGTGCAGCGTGCACATGATCACTTCGAGTGCTGATTTTTTCGGGAATTTCGGGTGCGGGTCGACCGGAATGCCGCGCCCATTGTCGGTCACGGTCAGGAATCCGTCGGCGTCCAGCTCGACCTCGATGAAGGTGGCGTGGCCGGCCAAAGCCTCGTCCATGGCGTTGTCAATGACCTCGGCGAACAGATGATGCAGCGCCTTTTCGTCGGTGCCGCCAATATACATGCCCGGTCGGCGGCGCACCGGTTCGAGGCCCTCGAGCACCTCGATATCGGCGGCGGTGTAGCCGGCTTCCGCGCTCGTGGCGCGCGGGGCCGCTTTGGCGGTGCCACGGCCTTTCGGCTCCGCAGCCCCGAACAGGTCGCTGGCAGCTTTCGTTTTTGGTAATGCTTTCAATGGCTTTGGCATGTTTTTTCAAGTGTTGCGCAACGCCCAGACGGCGAATCGATCGCCTGACTATGCCATGGATGGGTTGCAAATGTGACCGCTGGGCCCGCGGCGGCAGCCGCTCCGTACCATAATGACAACAGCCGGGCGCAACTTTGGCGCCATTGGGCGAACCGGTTGCTTTCGGTGCCGGGTTCCATGACAAGTTTTCCGGGGCTTGGGGAAATTTGTGCCATGTATAGATCGCTGATCGCCGCGGCAGTCGCGGCGCCGTTGCTTGGTTGTGCGTCGGTAACACGGGGGACCACCGAGGACTGGTAGGGATGGGCGTCGACGCCGCGACCGGCGCCCATAGGATCACACGCCCAACCGCGTGATCGTGACTGAAGCCGCGATCATCGGGTTCCTCCCCGATGGCCAGGCCCGGCCGGCCAGACAACCGGCGCCCGAGAGCTAGGGCCGTTATCGGGCCGCCCTGCAATTGGACGGCCTTCACCGGCTTTGTGACTTGATGTCATGGTATCCCGCCGGCTTAGTTGGCCCGGCATCGATCCCGGCAAAGGCAATGCGGCGGTCCAAGGGTCGGGGAAGGGCCTTGTGAATGGATGAATTCGCGCGCGGGCTGGCCGATTTCGTGCGCGTCCATCAGGCATGGGCGACCCCGATCGTGCTGCTGCTGGCATTCGGAGAATCGCTGGCCTTCATCTCGCTGCTGATACCGGCCTGGGGCGCGCTGGTGGCGATCGGCGCGCTGATGGGCGCCAGTGGCATCAGTTTCTGGCCGGTCTGCATCGCCGGTGGGATCGGGGCGGCGCTCGGCGACTGGGTTTCCTATTGGTTCGGCTTCAAATACAAGGAACATGTCGCAAAGCTGTGGCCGCTGTCGCGCTATCCAACCCTGTTGCCGCGCGGCGAGGCCTTCGTGCGCCGCTTCGGTGTTCCGAGCATCTTCATCGGACGATTCTTCGGGCCGCTGCGGGCCTCGGTACCGCTGGCTGCCGGAGTTTTCGAAATGCCCTATTGGCGCTTCCAGATCGCCAATTTCGTGTCGGCGCTGGTGTGGTCGGCGGCGCTGCTCTGGTTCGGCGATGTCATCGCAAAAATCGCCGAATGGGTCTGGCGCGTGGTCTGAGGCGGCCCGTTTGCCGGCTGTCGCCAGGAAGCTGAAACGCTGGTAAAACCGGCGCAGGGCCAGGAGAGCGCGGCGAAAAGGCAGGAGGATAGCAGCATGCAATTCACACGACGTCAGGCTCTGGCCGGAGCTGCCGCGTTCGCAACCACCCCGCCATGGTCCGCAGGGGCCGCGCAGGCGGCCGCGCCAGTCGCCGACAAGCAGGCGCCAAGTTACTACCGCTACAAGGTCGGCGACATCCAGGTCACGGTGATAGCCGACGGCCGGTTCACCTTTCCGCTGGAAGATTCGCTGATCCCGAACGCGACGAAGGAGGAGGTCAGCGCCGCGCTGGAAACAGCCTTTCTGCCGCGCGACGTTTTCACGATCTATTTTGCGCCATTGCTGATCAACAGCGGCGGCAAGCTGGTCGTGATCGATACCGGCAACGGTCCGGTCGGCAAGGTCAACAGCAAGGGCACCAACGGGCTGTTCGCCGACAATCTGGCCGCCGCCGGCGTCGACGCCGCCGCGGTTGACATGGTGGTGATCTCGCACTTTCACACCGATCACGTGAACGGCCTGCTGAAGGCCGACGGCACGCCGGCATTTCCGAACGCCGAGGTGCTGGTGCCGGCGACCGAATGGAAATACTGGATGGACGATGGCGAGATGAGCCGCGCGCCCGCCGGCCGCATGCAGGGCCTGTTCAAGAACAACCGCAACATCTTTGACGCGGCGTTGAAGCGGAAGGTCACGCCCTATGAATGGGGCAAGGAGGTTGCACCCGGCCTGCTCGCGGTCGAAACCATCGGCCACACCCCCGGCCACACCTCCTATGTGCTATCGTCCGGCGCAGCCAGGGTCTTCATCCAGTCGGATGTGACCAACAATCCCAATCCGTTCGCCACCCATCCCGGCTGGCACGGCTTCTTCGACCAGGATGCGGACCTCGCGGAGAGCACGCGCCGACGCGTCTACGATATGGTGGTGGCCGAGAAGCTGCAACTGCAGGGGTTCCACTATCCATTCCCCGGTCTAGCTCACCTTGAAAAGGACGGCAGCGGTTACCGCGTGATCCCCGCGCCGTGGAATCCGACAATCTAGGCTGCGGCTGCCGCGAGCGTGGGTCCCTGCCGTGCTGCAACATCATCAGATTCCTGTCACCTTTCGGCCATGGATCGGCCCGGGGCCGACCTGTTAGCATTGCGCGATGGTTAGCGTGGGCTGAAGGGATATGCCTAACGGCGGGTGCATGACCTCGCGGCGAGCGCGCCCGCCCGCAGCCGAGCCATGACGGGGATACCGGAATTATTCCCAGTTCATCAAATATTTGCAGCGATCCAAGGCCGCCATCGTCGATCTGATTTTGGGAAGAAGTCGCTGCAATTTTATCATCCTTGCTAACGCGGCGTGAACCAGGTGCATTAAGGCAAGATTCAGGCGCGTCGACCATGGTGCCGCCATGGAAGAAATCCTAACCCCGCGACGCCGTCCGTCATCCGCAACTGGCGTCGGCAGATCAGGTTCGAAGCGGCCCGGATGGCGCGCTCACCCGCCGCGAATGCCGACCGGCCAATTGCTGCGATCTTTCGGCGGCGATCAGCGCGGCAACATCGCCATAGCCTTCGCGCTTTCATGCACGTTGATCTTCACCGCAATGGGCGCCGGCCTCGATCTGTCGCGGGCCTACCTCGCGCGCCAGAAGATTTCCGAGGTGGCAACGCTGGCCTGTCAATATGCCAGCCACTCATTTTCGGCTGATGCTGCTGCACAAAACGATTCCGCGACCGGGCTGGTCACCAGTTTCATCAATACCAACTGGCAGACTCAGAACATCAACCTGACCCAGACCAACGCCACAACATTTAACTATGTGCAGGGGGGCACCTCGACGGTGAGCCTCGCCGCGTCGGTCCCCACCACTTTCATGGAATTGGCCGGGTTCACCCAAATTCCGATTTCGGTGCAGATCAGCTGTCCATCCCCTGTGGCGGCGCCGTCGACCTCCTGTAGCGGAGCGGGCTGCTATCTGGTCGACGAAAGCTTCGAGGCGGTGATTGGCGCTGCCGTGAATCATTACACGTACTACCTTCCGAACGGGCAGCAGGGGTCGCAGTCCAGCCCCACCGGCTATAACAGCGCGATCGGATATACCGGGTCCGGCGGCACCCAGTGGCACATCATGGGGTATTGCATCGAACAGGACATTGCAGGACAGATCAAGTCGACGGCTTATAATGGCAATTATACGGTCGAGCTGGATTGCGACAATGGCAATCACAGTGCCGGCAATTCGTCGATCTCGACGCTGGTCACCCTGGCAGCGGGAAGCTATGAGCTGCGCTATTCCTACACGTCCCGGGTCGACTATCCGAGCTATGATCCGGCCTATTTGTGCGGCTCGGCCGCCAGCGATCTGAACTGGGCCAACAGTACCTCCACGACATGGTCGGGGACGATGGCGACCGCCTATCGCACCAACCAGATCAATGTTTATCTGGACCTCAATGTCAACAATGCGCCGCCAGTGCACACCACTCTCGTCGGAAACGAACAGTTGGCGGGCAGCAATCTGATTGACATGTGCGTGTACGGGCAGAACTGGATTCAGCGCAGCGTCGCGATCAATGTGACGACAGCGGGATCCTACTGGCTCAGTTTTGCCGCCGACGGATCGAACGATTCCTATGGTGGTCAGCTCGACCTCATCCAGCTTTGCAGCGTGTACTGCCCGGGCACGGTGCAGGACAATTTTACGACGGCCTGGGCCGCCTCCAGTCTGCTGTTCGAGGATGATTTCGAAAGTCCATCCTATTCGAACGGAGGCTCCTACAACACCAACGGCAACGTCAACAACAGCAACGGCAGCTCATCGTTCTGGACCACATCGGGCAACGGCTGGTCGAACGCGCCCATCAACCAGTTGCCGTACTGGATGTCCGGCTGCCCGCAGGGCCAGCAATGCGTGGAACTGGGCTGGTACGGCGGCGCCAGCACCGCCAATAGCCTGATCAGCCAGCCTTTCCTGCTGGTTCCCGGCTACTACCAGATCCAATATGACTATGTCTCTGAGGTGACGTTCTCAGGTCTCACCAGCGTCTATTGCGGATCGACCCCGTCTGCCGCCAACATCGCCGCGCTTTCCGCCGGCAGTGGCACGGGCATGGATCGCGTGCTGACGAGCGTCAACCATGGCACGCTGCAATACGATACCAATACCGTCGGCGTGTTCATGTCGCATGCCCAGGAAGCCAGCACGCCGAACAGTGGCAATGCGCTGGGATCGACGACCAGCTACACCAATCCGGATGGCACCACGACAACCACGCCCGCGGTGCCGCCTAACTATATCAACTTGACCAGCTATAATGCGTCGCAGGTCAATCCGCTGATCGACATTTGCGGCTATGCATCGACCGCCCAGACCCGAACGGCCACTGTCTTCATCGAGAAGCCCGCCTTCTATTGGCTGACGCTGGCGGCCCTCGGCACCGCCGATCAATTTGGCGGCCAGATTGACGACATCAGGATCAAGGCCATCGGCAGCCCCTACACGTCGAGTCCGCCCGCCAGCGTCGTCACCATTCCCGTTCCGTCGCCATTGCCATCGAGCAGCATCTACTTCACCGGCTTCTCGATCACGGCCGATCCGTTGAAGCCATGATGCCCGCACGCCCTGCCGGACTGACCCGGCTGATCGGACGATTTGTCCGCGACCGCGGCGCGTCGTCGGCGGTCGAGTTTTCCATTCTGATGGCGCCGTTCTTTTTTCTAGTGATGGGAATCACCCAGGTTGGCATCTTGTTCATGGCTCAATCGGCGCTCGACACCGGAGTCATCAAGACCGCGGAAGCCCTGCGAGCCAATTTTGTCAATGGTAGTTCCACGCTTCTCACGGCCGGGCAATTGAAGAGCAGTGTTTCCGGCAGCGCCGGAGCGTTGATTACCAACGATGCCTCCTTGTCGGTTGAGATCAGGCAGTTCTCCAGCCTGACGTCTGCGCCGGTCGCGATTGTTGACGGAACGGTCGACTATGGTTCCTCGACCAGTACGCTGGTGTTGCGTGCGCAGTCCACGGTCGTGACCCTGGCGCCTGGTTTGAGCGGCCTCAACACCATCCAGTCCAGCGCGCTGGTGCGCCGCTGCAATCCGGGTGTCCCGTGCTGAAACTTGTACAAAATTTCAGACGGTCGACCGCTGCGTCGGCGGCGGTCGAGTTTGCCTTCATCTTTCCGATCATGCTGACCATGTTCGCGGGCGTCGTCGAGATCGGGAAGCTGTTCCAGGTTTACGACGCCACCAACCGGCTCGCGAGCCAATATGCGATCGTCTATGCGGATTGCCTGCAGGCCGGAACCTGCAGCAGCGAACCGGCGCTGCTGGGGACGACCGCCGCGATCGCCAACATCGTACCGCAGTTGCATACCAGCCAATTGTCGCTCAGTATTTTCCAGGTCAGCATGTCCGGCACAACGCCTGCCGTGGTCTATTCCTTTCCCGCCAGTGCAACCTTGACCGCCAGTCAGATCGCGGCAGCGCAGAATATTCTTTCGAACGGTCTGACCGGTGTCGTCGTCACTGCGAACTATACCCATAGCCTGCAATTCTTCCCGACGCAGATGTCAACCTATTTGAACTCCGTGCTCTCGCTGTCCTATACCGCGGTTCAGCGAATGTAAGCCCGTCTTGCGATTGACGTACCTGCCGCGGTTGCGCGACACTTTGCGGATGGGTCGGCTTGCTGGCGCAGACGCTGATCTCGAAACAGGATCGGCGCCAGCGGGTCGAAAGTACGGATGGGGGGCGCGATGACGGCAGTACCTGTCCTGGTGATCTTGTCAGCGACCGTGCTGCTCGGCCTCTATCTTGTGCTCCTGTATCTGCGCGGCGAGCGCAAGCCGGTGCTGATCGGGGTGCATTTTCTGCTCGGCGTCGGGGGCCTCGAGGCGCTGGTGATGCTGCTGCACGGCACGCCGGACGGGGCCGAGGCTCCCGAGGGACCGCTCGGAAAAACCGCGGCCATCCTGTTCGTCGTGTCGGTGATTTCCGGGGTCGGCGCCGCGCTGCTGCGCCGCTCGCGGCTGATCGCCAACACGGTGCTGGCGACCCATGCCGGGGTTGGCGCCGTAGGATTCATGCTGTTGCTATATTGGGTGTCGAGTCCCTGA
>Ga0302319_10002783_pt1 | contig 37229 bp, 34 predicted proteins | sample Bog_T0_2_FD_203319 | JGI IMG/M metagenome (GOLD analysis project Ga0302319, IMG submission 203319) | Peat permafrost microbial communities from Stordalen Mire near Abisko, Sweden - Bog_T0_2 | ecosystem: Environmental > Terrestrial > Soil > Wetlands > Peat | place: Sweden: Abisko, Stordalen Mire...
CCCCTGTGGCCGAGGGCCAGACCCCCCTGTCCTTTGACAGCCTGGAGGACGCACGGGCCCACCTTCTTTCGAACGCCCACGACACCATCGTGAAGGCCGCAGACCACGCCCGCTTTCACGGCAAGACCCTAGAGACAATGCCCCGCGGCGAAATCCTGATGGCAATCGAGGGGGCGTATGAGCGCCAGCTGCGCTTCCCCCTGGACACGGCCAACCAGCTTCGCGGCAGGCTTCGCAGGGAGCACTTCACCATCTTTAAGAAGGGGTCAAAGGGCGTCTCCTACGTGTGCGCGGTGAAGCGCAAGTTCCGCGTCCCCGGGCAGCTCTTCGGCGAGAGCATCGGAAGGCTGATCGCTTTCATCGAGGAACACCCGCTCGTAAAGGCCGGGGAATTGGGGACAAAGATGCTTGGCATCACCCCGCCCGCCGAGGGCGCGTCGTATACGCCCGAGCAGCGCGAGAAGCTCATGCGCACCCAGGGAGACCTGATCTGGCTTGTTCGCGAGGGCTACGTGACGGAGTTTATCGACGGAGGGCTGTATGCGCCCCCGGCGATGGTCGAGGCGCGCAAGAAGGAGGTCGAGGCCGAGGAGGTTGACCCGGAGAATTTCCCCGAGGCGCCCCGCGTGCATGAGGGCCCTCCTGCCGCGCCCGCGCCAGGCGAGGCACCCGCCAACGAGGCACCGGCCAACGAGGCCCCTCCTGCCGCGCCCGCGCCAGCCGAGGCACTCGCTGCCGAAGCACCGGTCCCGGACGTGGTGGCCGCCGAGCCCCTCCCGCCGGAGAGCGCTCCTCCCGAGGCGCCGCCCGCGGCGGCCAGCTGATCCTCGGCTAGCGAAGGCGCACCCGGTGCCGCCCGTCCGCTGCGACCTCCAGGTCCAGATGCCAGGCGTCGTCCGGCACCCACGAGGGTATCCTGTCGGGCCACTCTATGGCCAGGCACCAAGGGCTGACGAGGAACTCCTCCAGGAGGAGCGCATCGGCCTCGCCCGGTGAGCCCAGGCGATAGGCGTCCAGGTGCGCGAGCATCCGACCCGCGCCGCAGTGGAGGTTGTAGATCGTGAAGGTCGGGCTCGTCACCGGTTCCACGATCCCGAGTCCGGCCGCCATCCCTTGGACCCACGTCGTCTTTCCGGCGCCCAGGTCCCCATGTAGGGCCACCGTCGAGTCGGCCGGCAATCCCGCGGCGAACGTCGCCGCAAGCGCGCGGGTTTCGTCAGCCGACGCCGTGGGGACCCCCTGCCTGAGCCTATCGCAGATGCTCGTAGCCACGGCAGTCCTGGAGGTTGAGGGCATCCGGCGGCCGGTCGCCGGCCCTGACAAAGCGGCCGATGCACGAAATGCGGGCCTTGGGGAAGGCACGCTTCCAGCGCGCCTCGATCAGGGCCCGGCTGCGCCGCCCTGCGACGGTGAACACGAGCTCGTAATCCTCCCCGTCGCAGAGCGCCTCCCGTGTGCTGGCGCCGTCGCGCCTTGGGAGCATCGCCTCAAAGAGCGCGGGCTCTGCGCCCCGCGGGGTGAGGCAGGCAAGGTCCTTTGCTAACCCGTCGCTCACGTCCATCATGGCTCTCACCTCTGCCCTCCGGCCCAGCCAGCGCCCCTCAGCCAGGCGGGGTTCAAATGAAAGGTGGTGGCCGCTGGCGAGGCTCCTCCCGAGCGAGCCCGTCACGTAGATCCAGTCGCCGATCCGCGCGCCCGAGCGCGTGAGGATCCTTCCCCGGGACTCGCCCGCGAGGGCCAGCGTCGCGACAAAGGAGCCCTGGAGGCTCGTCACGTCTCCTCCCACGATCGGCACCTTGTGCCTGCGGCTCTGGTGCGCCATCCCTTTGTAGAAATCGCGGAGCCAGGCTAGGGAGACGCGCGGGTCGAGCGCCAGTGCCACGACCGCAGCGCGGGGGCTTCCCCCCATGGCTGCGACGTCGCTCAGGTTGCGCTTAAAGAGCTTGGACCCTGCCGCCCGCGGGTCGACGCGGCTGTCGAAATGCACCCCATAGACCAAAGGGTCCACGGTCAGGAGCTCCCGCCCGCGCGCGGGCTTTAGGACCGCGCAGTCGTCGCCCATCCCCGCGGGCGAGGCGGGCGAGGCGGCGCCAAGCCACCGGCGAATCCTTGCTATCAGGGCGTCCTCTCCGAGGGAGGAGACAGACCCCTTGCGCGTCCTCGAGAAAAGGGGCGTGGCCTTCACGAGCCTATCCCGGCGATCACCAGGACGAAGGTGTTCAGGTTGAAAAGCGCGTGGGCGACCATGGTCGTGCCGATCCTGCCTGTCCGTTCATAGGCCAGGCAGAACACGACCGCGAGCGCGAACAAGGGGGCGAGGCTCGGCAGGCCGGAAAGGTTGTCGGACCAGGAGACGTGGAGGGCCCCAAAGAGCGCCGAGGTGAGGAGGATGGTCATCCACCGGGGGACCCGGGTGCGGAAGTACCGGAAAAGCCCCGCCCGGAAAATCATCTCCTCGGTGATCGGCACGAGGATCGTTGCCACCGCGACGAGGGAGCCCTTGAGAAGCCACGAGTGGCTGTTCTGAAGGATGTCCACCATATCCTGCTTTTCATCGGGCAGGCCCATCCGCTGAAGGACGAACTCCCAGACGCTGCTGGCCGCGAACACGACCGGAAGGGCGATCAGGAAGGTAATGACACCGCTCGCGAGGACGGGATAGGGTCCGGATGCGACGCCGCCCCTGCGGGCCTTGGCCCCGTAGAAGAGGAAGAAGGAGGCAAGGCCCGCCAGTATCCCCAGGTGCATGACTGCGCCGCCTGCCACCATCGCCGAGTCGCCGTCAAGGCGAAGGGGGCGAAGGAGGGGGCCTGCCGCGGAGCTGAGCGCCGCCGCCCCCACGAACGCGAGCGCGATAAAGCATGCGAAGTCGATCGGCGGCAGGCGCCACTCGGACAGCCGGAGGTAGCGGCTGTCGCGCCCCCGCTTGCTGACGACAAACCTCCAGATCAGCCAAAGGCCCGCCAGGATCATCGCGGCCTCGACCGCCATCGCCGCGCCCGAGGCCGGCGTGATTGCGTCGGAATCCGTCACGACGCCGCGAACGGGAAGACGGCCCTGCCGTCGACGATCGTCGTCTTGACGCGGCCGACCAGCGTCCGGCCGCTCCACGGTGAATTGCTCGACTTGCTCTGGCCGGACTTGGCGTCGTAGACCCAGGACTCGTCCGGATCAAAGAGGCAGATGTCGGCAGCGGCGCCGGCCAAAAGGGTTCCTGCCGGGAGCCCCAGGACGCGCGCGGGCCTGCGCGTCATCAGGTCGATCGCGTGGGAGAGCTTGAACTTGCTCTTGCGCACGAGGACCTCCAGGACGACGGCCAGGGCGGTCTCAAGGCCCAGGATCCCGTTGGGCGCGTAGTCGAACTCCTTGTCCTTCTCATAATCGGTATGCGGGGCATGGTCGGTCGAGATGCAGTCGAGCGTCCCGTCCTTGAGGCCTGCGATGATCGCCCTTCGGTCGGCCTCCGTCCGCAGCGGAGGGTTCATCTTGAAGTTGGGATCGTACGTCGCGAGGGCCTCGTCGGTGAAGGCGATGTGGTGGGGTGTCGCTTCCGCCGTCACGCGGACCCCGTCGGACTTCGCCCGGCGCAGGATGTCCACCGACGCCGCGGAGGAGATGTGCTGCATGTGGATGTGGGCCCCCGTGTAGGAGGAGAGGATCACGTTTCGCGACACGATCACGTCCTCGGCCGCGTTCGGCCAGCCCCGCAGGCCCAACCTGATCGAGACGTCGCCCTCGTTCATCACCGCCCCGTCGGTCATTGACGTGTCCTGGCAGTGGTCCATGACCGGCAGCCCGAACATCCGGGCGTACTCGATGGCGCGCCGCATGAGCTCGTTCGACTGAACGCAGTCGCCGTCATCGGTTATGGCGACGACCCCTGCGCGCTTCAGGGAGCCGATCGGCGCCAGGATGTCGCCCTTGGCCCCGATCGTGATGCAGCCGGTGGGCAGCACCTTGATGACGGCGTCGCGCCGCACCGCGTCCAGGATGTACTGGATCGTGCCCGCGTTGTCGGCGGTCGGCGTCGTGTTGGGCATGCACACCACCGTCGTGAATCCGCCGGCCGCCGCCGCCCGGGATCCGGTGGCAATCGTCTCCTTGTGCGTCTGGCCCGGCTCCCTGAAATGGACATGGATGTCGACCAGTCCCGGTGCCGCCACGAGGCCCTTTGCGTCTATCTTCTTGGCACGTTTGCGACCCGCGGCCGACAGCGTGGGGACCATCTTCCCGTCCTCGGCGAAGAGGTCGCCGACCGCGTCCCTTTTGGAGGCGGGGTCGACGATGCGTGCGTTCCTTATCCAGAGTGCGGGCATGGGGCGCAGGTCATTCAGTGGACGCGATCACGTGCTCGGGCTGGTGCCCGGCGCAAAGGTAGAGGACGGCCATGCGAATCGCTATGCCGTTGGTCACCTGCTCGAGGATCACGCTGCGCGGGCCGTCGGCCAATTCGCTGTCGATCTCGACGCCGCGGTTGATCGGGCCCGGGTGCATGATGATCGCATGGGGCCGTAGCCACGACGCCCGCGTCTTGTTGAGGCCGAACATGCCCGTGTACTCGCCGAGCGATGGAAAGTGCCGGTGGCCCTGCCGCTCGTGCTGGATGCGAAGGAGCATGACGACATCCGCATCCGCCAGCGCGGACTTCAGGTCGTGCGAGACCTCGGCGCCCAGGGTCGTGAACCCTTGGGGAACCAGGGTTGACGGGCCGACGAGCGTCACCTTGGCCCCCATCTTCGTGAGCGCGTGGATGTTCGAGCGCGCCACGCGGCTAAAGAGAATGTCCCCCAGGATCACGACCTTGCGGCCCTTCAGGGAGCCCAGGTGCTCCTTCATCGTGAACGTGTCGAGGAGCCCCTGGGTCGGGTGCTCGTGCGCCCCGTCGCCCGCGTTGATCACGGGAATATCCAGGATCTTGCTCAGGTAGAGGGGTGAGCCCGCCGCGGCGTGGCGGATCACGATCATGTCGGCATTTAGCGCCTGGATGTTCTCGGCCGTGTCGCGGAGCGTCTCGCCCTTCTGCGTCGAGCTGCTCGCGGCGTCGAACGCGATCACGTCGGCGCTCAGGCGCTTGGCCGCCATGTCGAAAGCCATGCGCGTCCGGGTGCTCGGCTCAAGGAAGAGGTTGACGATGGTCTTTCCGCGGAGCGCCGGCACCTTCTTCACGTTCCTCTGGAGGATCTTCTTGAACGCCGATGCGGTGGCGTGGATCTGGTCGATCTCTGCCAGGCTCAGCTCCTCGATCGTGATCAGGTGTCGGCGCGTCCAGGTCATTGGGGAATTGCGGCCCCCTTGGCCTTTGAGGCGCGCGGCAGGATCTCTATCCTGTCGTGCGAGGGGTTGTCGCTGAGGGAGACCACGACGTCCTCGTCCTCCCCGGCCTCGACGCTTGTACCTGCGAAATCGGCGATGATCGGGAGCTTGCGGCAGCCGCGGTCCACCAGGACCGCGAGCTCCACGGTGGCCGGCCTGCCGTGGTCGAAGAGCTCGTCGAGCGCGGCCTTGACGGTGCGGCCGCTAAAGAGCACGTCGTCAACCAGGAGGACCATGGCGCCGTTCACGTCCCCCGGCAGGAGCGTGGGGGTAAACTCCTTGGGCACGGGGTGGTGCCCGATGTCGTCCCGGTGGAAGGAGATGTCCAGGTCGCCGACCCGGGTGAAGCCGAGCTTGGTGCTGAGCCTGCGGGCAAGGGTGATGCCCCCGTTGGCGATCCCCAGGACCAGGAGGTTCCGGGTGTGCCCGTGGCGGGCCTGAATGGCGGCGGCGAGCCGCTCAATTGCGGCGTGAACCTCTCGCGAGCCGATGGTCTTGGGCGAAGGCACCGAGCCAAGTACTGCCGGGGCGCGGTCGTGCGGTAAAGCGAAATTGGTTCAGCCGCCCGAGGCGAGCCAGCCCGACAGGTCGTCGTCCTCGAGGATCCGGCGCCCTGAGCGGTACTCCTCGGCAAGGAGGCGCTCGTAGCCGGGCTCGGCAAAGCGCCTGCAGTGCAGCAGCACGCGGGCCGCCTGGCCCGGGGAGCGCACCAGGCGGCCCAGGGCCTGGTTCACCTTCACCATCCCCGGTATCCGGTACACCCTGTCGAACGCGTGGTCCCTGCCGAGCTCGGAGAGCGCGGCGAGCCGGGCGCGCTGCACGGGGTTTACCTCCGGGAGCGCGGGGCCGACCACCATGGCGTGCTCGACCCGGCCGCCCAGGAGGTCGATCCCCTCGGCGAATCCCGACCCGAGCACAAGGAAAAGGGCTTGCCCCCGGTCGAGGGCCCCGTTGACCCAGGCGGACTGGGCCGACAGGTCGCTCCTCCTGGGCTGGAGCGCGGCATCCGACACCGCTCCAAGGACGGCCTCGGCATACGCGTAGCTCGGGAAGAACACGGCGATCGGCGCGCCGGGTCCCGCCGAGCGGTGGAGGGCCTCGACCGTTGCGGCCGTCGCGGCGAAGTGCCTGTGACGGTGCTGAAAGGTGGTGTCGACGCGGAGGTCGACCGCCACGTCGTACGCGTGGTCGCGCCACGGTGTCGACGCCCGCACCTTGGAGAGGGGGCCTGTGCCGCAGCACTCTGCGAAGCGCTCGGGGGGCCCCGGGGTCGCCGTGGCAAGGACCACCCCGCCGAACTCGGCGAGGGCTGCGCCGACCGCCTGTGCCGCATCGAGGCACGTGATCGAGAGGACGCCCTCTTCGGGGCTCCACCAGAGCCGCGGGAGGTCCAGGGCCGAGAGCTCGGACGCCGCGGACGGCATCCGCCATATGAGGCCCGAGACCTGGGGCCCCAGGGCCGCGTAGTCGGCGGGGAACTCCCCCGCGCCCTCCGCAAGCCGCGCGATCTGGTCCGTCGCGTCCTCCCGGTCCGCGTCCGAGAGGAGCGGCGCCTTGGGCCGGCCCTCGAGGAAACGGGCCCATTCGTCCCATTGGGCGATCCACCGGGAGGGGGCGTCGGCTTGGCGCAGGGCGTCGCACACCGAGCGCGCGTCGGGCGCCGTGAACGCGTGCGAGTGGGCGTCCGCGGCGCGCGACGGCAGGTTGTGCGCCTCGTCGATCAACAGGAGCGTCCGCGCCGGGTCGAAGCCCGGCCTCTCGTAGAAGAGCCCGCGGCTTTCCGGCGAGAAGACATAGTTGTAGTCCCCGATCCACACGTCGTTGAAGGCGAGGGCGGCGCGGCTGATCTCATAGGGGCAGATCCTGGCCCCGATGCCCGCGCTCCTCAGGGTGGCCAGGTCGTGCGGCTGGTCCTCGAGCAGGTAGAACCGCGAGAGCCCGCTCGAGGGCCAGCGGCGCTCGGCCCCGTCCAGGTAGGCGCACGCCTCGCGCACGCACTGGAACACGCTGTTGACGCAGTGCTCGGCCTTGTTGCGCACGTGCCATACGGCCACCGGCGCCCCGGCGGCGAGGTCGTCCCCGGCGGCCGTCATCGAGCGCAGTGTTTCCGCCACCTGCAGCTGGCCCGTGGACTTTCCGGTAAGGTAAAGGACGCGCTCAAAGGAGCCCTGCCGGAGTTCCCCGAGCGCGCACTCAAGCAACACGCCTGTCTTTCCGAAGCCGGTCGGCGCCTCCAGGAGGACCGCGGACTGGCCGCCCCGGATCGATTCCCTAAGCCCAAGGAGGGCGTCCACCTGGCCGTCGCGCGGCACCGCGAAGGCAGGGCGGAACCTTAGGCCCCTCAGGCGCTCCCGAGCCCTTAGCCTAAGGTCCAGGAACTCGGTCACCCGGGAGAGCCTCTCCTCGAGAAGCAGGTTGTCGGCCGTGTTGAGGACGACGGTCTGCGCGAGCCCGGAGTCGGCCTCGACAAACACGAGCTCGCACCCCTCGCCGGCGCCCCGGAGCGCGGCATAGGTGGCCAGCTGCACGAAGTAGTCCGGGTAGTCGGCCCGCAGCTCCGCCTCGCCGGCCGGCAGGGGCCGGGTCACGGTCTTTATCTCGCGAAGCCGCGACCTTCCCCCCTCGCGCACGACCTGGTCGATCCGGCCGGAAAGGGCGATGACCCAACCGCGCCGCGCGACCTCGCCGTTTACCGCGACCTCGAAGAGGGCGTCCGCACCGTCGGCCACCGCCTGCGCGCGGAGCTCGTTGTGCCAGCGGGTGCCCAGCTGCGCGCGCCAGAGGCCGCCGCCGCCGCCGCCCGAGCCCTGGGGCCCGATCGAGAAATCCGACAGGTCGCCGACACTCAGCTCCGCCCGCCGCTTGTCCAGGTCGAACCTCACGGGATCACGATCTCGGTGTTGGCCCCGAGGTAGTCCTCGAGGCCTCGCCTAAGCCTCGCGACCTCGGCGGGAGCCGCGTGCTGCCCGGCGACCGGGCGGTTGATGAGCTCTGTCGCCAGGGCTTGGTCCCCGTCGCCGAGCGAGGGGATCCACTCCTGCTTGACGGGGTATCCCTCGTCGCGTGCAAAGACGTAGAGGCTCTTCAGGTGGACCACGTCGGGCCTCTCGGACGAGCCGAAGGCGTCAAACGCCGTCCTTAGCAGGAGCGCCACGTTCTCGCGGCTCTCCTCATGCACGGGATTTCGGCTGATGATCGCCGCAAGCGCCGAGGCAAAGCGAAGGGCGTCGTAGCTGCGGCCGATCGAGGAGCGCCGCGTCGAAATGCGCAGGTCCTTCACGAACCAGGTCCTGCCTTGGTTCGAGCTTTCCAGGAGGGCCGAGACCTCGTCGAAGAGGTCGGGAACCACGTGGGGCGAGGACGCCCGCTTCGGGATGCGCTGCAGCGCGAGGAGGTTGCCGTGCTCGGCCGAGAAGAGCCCGAATCCCTGGAACGCGTCCGTGGGGGGGCGCTTCTCGATCACGAACGCATCGGCGTTGAGCGTCTGGCCGGGCACCAGGGAGTGTCGCGCGGGCTACTTCGCCTCGCGGAGCTTTGCGGGTTCCGGGGCGGGCCACGGCGGGGTCACTGCTCCGCCCGAAATGATCATCTTCATCCCGTCGCCGACGGCCATGTCGAGCTCGATGACCTCCGACCTCGGGATCATCAGGAGGAAGCCGCTCGTCGGGTTGGGGGTCGTCGGCACGAAGATCGTCCACACCTCCAAGCCTGCCCTTCCCTGGGCCTCCCCCTGGATCGTGTTGGTGAGGAATCCGATCGTCCAGCACCCCTTCCTCGGGAACTCCACCAGCACGACCTTGTTGAACATGTGCCGGCTCTTCGAGCTGAAGGTGTTCACGATCTGCCTGACCGTGTTGTAGACGCCGTTCACGCCCGGGATGGACTGGATGAACCGGTCCCCGATGCTGAAGAAGAACTTGCCGAAGACGTAGCGGGAGACGTAGCCAAGGAGCGTCACCAGGGCCATGACGATCAGGGTCGCCACGATCGACCACACCGCGTCCAGCCCCGGCCTGTCCCTCAGGCCCTCGGGCACGAACACAAGGAAGAGCGGCTTGAAGTTCCCGCCCACGAAGTCGATGATCTTGCTGAAGACCCAGATCGTCAGGCAGAGGGGCGCCACCAGGATCAACCCGGAGAAGAAGGCGTTCCTGATCGCGACGTAGCGGGAGATTGTCGGTTCTTGGTCGGCCATGGATGGGTGGATGTGTCGTACCAACCGCGGGCGGGCTACGCCAGCTTGAACCGGGGCAGGGCGCCCGCCTCCTCGAGAAGCAGGAGGGCGCGCCCCTCGGCGCGCCTCATCGCCCGCTTGGCCGCGGGCCGGAGGTCGTCGTAGCCCGCCAGGTGGAGCCAGCCATGGACGACGTAGAGCGTAACCTCCCGGGAAAGCCTCGCCCCCGAGCGCCCCACGCGCCGGACGGCCGCGTCCACGGAGACGCAGATCTCGCCCGCCTGCCCGTGCGCCGGGTCCCCCCCGAAGGTGATCACATCCGTCCGCGAGGCGTCCTCCAGGTAGCGTCCGTGGAGCTCCGCCAGGGCCTGATCCGTCAGGAACGCCACCGAGAGCTCGCCCGGGGGGCAGCCGCCCCTGAAGGAGGCGGGGTGGGCGTCCAGCACCGCCACGGCCGACTTCAGTCTCCTGCGGTCGGCTTCCAGCCGGGGATGTCGTATCGCGACCTCGAGGATCCGCCCCGGGCCCTTCACGCCTTCGCCTCGTTCGGGGCATCCCCCGAGGCCTGATAGGCCACCCGAGCGTGGAGCATGTTCAGAAGCGTGAAGGTGAAGCTGTTCTTTATCTTCGCAAGGTCCTCGAACGTGAGCGGCGCCTCGTCGAGCTGGCCGTCGGAAACCCGCTCCGATACGAGCCGGTCGATGATGGCCCCGAGCTTCTCGGCGCTGATGGTACGCACCGAGCGCGTGATCGCCTCCACGCCGTCCGCCAGGGACACGACGGCGCTCTCCTTGAACTGCGGCTTGGGCCCCTCGTACCGGAAGGGGCCGTCGGGCACGGCCGGAGGCTCCACGCCCGGGAACGGCGACTGCGAGAGCGCGAGCGCCCTTTCGTAGAAGAACTTCACGAGCGTCGTGCCGTGGTGCTGGCGGATCACGTCGACCACGGCCCGGGGCAGGTGGTGGCGCGCCGCCAGCTCGACTCCATCGGACACGTGCTGGCGGATGATGGCCGCCGAGGAAGCCGGGTCCTTCTCGTTGTGGGGGTTGCCGATGTTGCGCTGGTTTTCCGTGAAATACGCGGGGTTGGCGGCCTTGCCGATGTCGTGGAACAGCGCACAGGCTCGCGCCAGGAGCGGGTTGGCGCCGATCGCGTTGCACGCGTTCTCGGAAAGCTGGGCGACGACCAGCGAGTGGTGGTAGGTGCCGGGCGCCTCGAGCTGCATCCTTCTTAGGAGCGGGTGGTTGAAGTCCGTGAGCTCAAGCAGCGTGATGTCGGTCGTGCGCTTGAAGAGGGACTCTAGGACCGGCAGCAGCCCGACCACGGCGACACCGGTCAGGAGGCCCGTCATGAGGCCGGCCGCCATCTGCCAGCCGAGGGTCTCGTAGGGGGTCTGCTGGGCCACGCCGATCAGGGCCGCGAAGGCCGCGACGGTGAGCCCCCCCATCCCTGCAGCCCGCACCACGCGGCCGCGCCTGCGTGCGTCGCGGCAACCGAAGATGGCGACCATGGAGGCCAGGAACGTGAGGACGAGGAGGTCCAGGCGGTTGCCATAGATCACCCCCGTGAAGATCGATATCAGGAGCGCCATGAAGATCGCGCTGCCGGCGTCGATCAGGATGGCGACGATAAGGGGAGCGAGTGCGGTCGGGGCCACGTAGGGGAGCGCGGAAGCCCAGGTGGCGTCCTTCACAAAGAGCTCGGCGCCTCCGATCGAGTAGACGGCGCGCACGAGCGCCAGATTGAAGATGACGACCAGGGCCAGCAGGCCCAGCCGGACGTTGCTGGCGAGGGTTTCGGGGTCCTCCAGGCGGACGTACAGGATCGATGCGACCACCATCGCGAGCACCAGGAGCACCCGGCCGAAGAGCTCAAGTCCGTCGTCAAGCTCGGCGGCGCCGCCCTCAAGCGCCGCCCGGCGGTAAGCGGTCGCCATCTCGTACTGGTCCTGCGTGACACGGTCGCCGGCGTCCACGATCGTCTTGCCGGGCCCCACGCGGACGGAGACAGGCTTAAGCCGGGAAAGGACCTCCGCCCCGCGGGTCGCGGCCGCGGCCGTGTCGAACACCAGGTTTGGGCGGACACCGCTCCGGAAAAGCCTAAAGAGCGCGTGCGCCGCGGGTCTCGGGACGCCCTCCGCGGCAAGGCTCACCCTCAGGAACGTGAGCGCGTCCTCCATCGACTGGACGGAGCGCGCGGCGACTCCGCCCGAGGGCCGCTCGATCTCGAACATCATGACGGAGTCGGACTCGGTCCCGGAGGCCACGTTCTCGTGGACGCCCTCGCTGTAGATCTGCCGCAGCGCGGCGAATCCGTTTTCAAAGAGCGCGGCGCGCGCCATGGCGTCGCCGGCCGTCAGGAGCGCCGCCAGGTCGTCCGCGTTCGTCTCATAGGGCCCCCGGGCGTTGAACTCGTCGGCAAGCTCCGTCAGGGCCTTGCGGCGGTCAAAGAAGAGGGCGGAGGGATCGGGGTGCGCGGTCTCGAAGGCGGCGAGCTTGCCGAGCAGGTCCCGCGCCGCGCCCTCGAACTTGTCCATGGCCTCGGTGTCGAGCCGGTAGATCGGGGGAAGGCGGGAAAGGCTCTGTTCCCTCTCGGCCCGCGTCCTCTCGGTGCTCACGTAGCTGAACGGGAACCCGGCCACGATCCGCACGGGGGCGATCTGGCTGGGAAGGACCGGCAGGTCGAGCACCCGCATGCCGGCCGAGCTCACGATCACGATCGCGGCCACCGTCACTACGAAGATCAGGCCCGCAACAAGCCGGCTCTGGTCCAAGAAATCGCGGAAGCTTGATCCGCCCGTGGATCCGGCGTCGCCGCGCCGGACGTTAAGGCCGCCCATCAAGAGTTTCAACTGGTTGCGGACACTCATGGCTACCGGCCGTCGACAGCGTGCCCGTCGCCCAGGGGGTTCTTGTAGTGGTCGTAGGCCTCGATGATCCGCTGGACGAGCGGGTGCCGGACGACATCCTCGCTTGCGAAGGTGTGGAAGACGATCCCGGGCACATGCTCAAGGATCCGGCGCACCTCGACGAGCCCCGAGACCTTGGAGCGCGGAAGGTCGATCTGCGTGACGTCGCCGGTCACGACCATCCGCGAATCCTCCCCGAGACGCGTCAGGAACATCATCATCTGCTCGGGGGTCGTGTTCTGGGCCTCGTCCAGGACGACGAAGGCCCGCGAGAGGGTGCGTCCCCGCATGTAGGCCAAGGGAGCGATCTCGATGATGCCCTTCTCGGTGAGCTTAACCACCTCCTCGGGGTCGAGCATGTCGTGGAGCGCATCGTAGAGCGGCCTGAGATAGGGGAGGATCTTCTCTCGAAGGTCGCCGGGAAGGAAGCCCAGGGCCTCCCCCGCCTCGACCGCAGGACGGGTGAGCACGATCCGTTCCACCTCATGGTTAAGGAGCGCCGAGACGGCGGCGGCCATAGCGAGGTACGTTTTACCCGTGCCAGCCGGCCCGATCCCGAAAACGATGGGCTGCTTGAGGACCGACTGGAGGTACTCCTTCTGGCCGATCGTCTTGGGAACCACGCTCTTGCGGTTGGTGGCGATCACCAGGGGCTCGTCGAGGAAGGCCCGCCACCTGCGAGCCTCACCCTTCGCGAACGAGTCCACGAGCCGGGCAAAGTCGGGGGTGCGGATGTTCATGCCCTGGCTTCGGGCGGCGTTAAGAAACGCGAAGAACTCCTCGGCGAGGGCCAGCGGCTCCTGGGGAGCCTCGATCTTTAGCCAGTCTTCGCGCGTCACCAGCTTCACGCCGAGCGCCCGCTCGGCATGCGCGAGGTTCTCCGTCTTGCCGGCATAGAGCTGGCTCAGGTGCCGGGGGCTCGGGAAATGGAGCGTCTTGGCAGGCACGATTTTCCGTGTTCAGGGATTGGCGGGCAGCACGGCAACGGCGGCGGCGAGCCTCTCCCAGGTTGCCTCGAGCGCCTGGGGCAGCACCCGCGTCTCCGTAAGGACCGGCATGAAATTGTTGTCGCCATTCCAGCGCGGCACGATGTGCCCGTGGAGGTGGGCGATGCTGCCGCCCGCTGCCGCCCCCAGGTTGAACCCCAGGTTCACGCCGTCGGGCTTCATGGCCGCCGCCAGGAGCCTCCTGCCGAAGACCATCTCCTCCATCAGGTCGGTGCGCTCATCCGACCGCAGCTCCTCAAGCTCCACCACCTCCCGAAACGGCACCGCCAGAAGGTGGCCGGGGTTATAGGGGAAGCGGTTGAGCACCAGGTAGGAAAGCCTTGAGCGGTGGACGATCAGCGCCGCCCGGTCGTCACCCATCAGGGGCAGCTCCGTGAACGGTCGCTTCATCTTTGCCGGATAGCGCGGCGCCTCAATGTATTCCATGCGCCAATAGGCGTGAAGCTGCTGCATCGTGAAGGGCCCTCCACCGAAACATAAAGGGGGGGTAAAGTCAAAGACTTGCCAGCCGGCCCCAAGCTCGTGTCATTTAGGCACCATGCGGGCATCACAACTCTCAAGAAGGGTCGCTATAACGGGACTTGGAGCGATCACTCCGGTCGGCCCAAGCGCCCCCTCGACCTGGTCATCGCTCCTTGCTGGGAAAAGCGGTATCGGGCCTATAACCCATTTTGATCCAACAGGTTGTAATGCGCGGATAGCCGGCGAGGTAATCGGATACGACCCGACCGCTAGCACCGGTTTACCGGTGTATCCCCGGGGTGCCGGGACGCAGCCCGTGCTCGCTCCACTTACGCCAAAAGAAGTGCGTAAGCTAGGGCGCTTCACACACTTGGGGCTTGGCGCGGGCCTCGAGGCCTACATTGACTCCGGACTCGATGCCCATCGGTCTTCACTGCCGTCGGAGCGGATCGGCGTCAACTTGGGTGTTGGCCTGGGAGGCCTCCCCGAGATCGTGGCGATGCACGAGATCTGGAGGGTGGGGGGCTTTAGGAAGATCTCCCCGTTCTTCATCCTGCAGTCCGCACCCAACATCCTGGCCGGGCAGATGGCGATCCTGCTCAACTGCCGCGGCCCAAACATGAGCATCGCCTCGGCCTGCGCGACGAGCGGCCACGCCTTGGGCGAGTCCGCGCGCGCGATCCACCGGGGGGATGCCGACGTCATGATCGCCGGCGGCGCCGAGGCCGTGATCACCCAGGTTGCCGTCGGCGCGTTCGCCCAGATGAAGGCCCTTTCGACCCGGAACGACGCGCCCCAGAGGGCGTCGCGGCCCTATGACGCCGACCGCGACGGCTTCGTGATCGGTGAGGGCGCGGTCGTCTTCGTCCTGGAGGAGATGGAGTACGCGAAGCGTCGCGGCGCGCGCATCTATGCCGAGCTCCTGGGCTACGGCGCCACGGCCGACGCCTATCACCTCTCGTCGCTGGCACCTGAGGCCGAGGGGTCCCGCAGGTCGATGCAGCTGGCCCTGGACGATGCGGGCATGGCGGCCGAGCGGGTGGGGTACGTCTCGGCCCACGCCACGTCGACGCCCGGGGGTGACGGGGAGGAGGCTGCGGCGATCGCGGCGGTCTTCTCGGCCAGCAAGGGGAGCCTCAACGTGAGCGCGGTCAAGTCGATGACCGGCCACCTGCTCGGAGCCGCGGGCGCGCTGGGCGCCTTGGCCGCGGTCCTTGCGATCGACACGGGCGCTATCCCCCCGACCATCAACCTCGAGACCCTGGATCCGGCCTGCGCCGCGCTCGGCCTCAATTTCACCGCCAACACGGCCGTGGAGAAGCGGGTGGACGCGGCCCTGGCGAACAGCTTCGGGTTCGGCGGGACGAACGCCTCCCTCGTGTTCGCACGGGCTTAGATTGCGTTATGAGCCGTCCGGAGGCGGTGCCGCCGGCGCCGCCTTGAGCGGGCCGGTGCCCGCGGGCGCCGTGTAGGGGCGCACGATCACCCGCGAGGCCTTGTCCGGGGAGAGGAACGCCTTGGCGAGTGCGTCGATATCGGCTTTTGAGACGGATTCGAAGTCGGCCTTGCGGGACCTCGCCCAGTCAAGGACCTCGGGGCGCTCCTGGGCGCGAATGAGCACGGTCATCCAATAGGTGTTCGTTCGCTCGGACTCGCGCAGCGCCGTGAGCTTCGGGTTCTTGGCACGGTCGAGCTCGTCCTGGGTGACTCCGTTCTCGCTCATGTCGGCGCCCACGGCCACCACGACGTCCTGGATCTGCTTGGTCTTTGCGGGTTCGACGATGACGGCCGCCTCCAAGTAGCCGTATCCCGGGAAGATGTCGCTCGCAAAGCTCCCGACATTGGGGGAGTAGGTGCTTCCGAGCTGCTCGCGGACCTTCACGCGGAGGCGGTCGCCCAGGACGTCGCCGAGGATGTTGAGGCGGCGGGCCCGGTGCACGTCGGCTCCGTCGGAGGTCGGCCAGTACACGGCCACGAGCCCCTTCGGTATCTCTGACTCGATCGAATAGTCCCACGTGAAGGGCTTGCTCGGGTAGGAGACCTTCTTCAGGTCGAGGAGCGCGGGCTTGGGGTCGCGCTTGGGGAGCGTCCCGATCGTGCGCGAGGCGTCTTCGACCACGGTGTCGATGTCCAAGTCCCCGATGACGGAGACCTCGAGCGCACCGCTCGCCAGCTGCGGGGCGAGCCACGCCTTCACCTCGTCCAGGTTGCGCGCCATCATCTCGTCGCGCGACGGCAGCCCAAAGCGCGGGTCGCCGCTTGCCAGCAGCCTCGGCACCTTCAGGTTCATCGGCCCCCGCTCGGTGTGGGCGAAGGAGATGTAGGCCGCGTCGATGCGCTTTCTCGCCTGGCGGAGCGCCTCCGGCCTGTAGCCGGGATCGGTGATCGACGCGGTCAGCAGCTGGAACTCAAGGGCAAGGTCGTCCTTGTTCGTTCCGCCCTCGAAGAGGAAGGCGTCGGTGGTGGAGGAGAACAGGACGCCGACGGTCTTTCCGGCCAGCACCTGCTGCAGGTCATCCTCGCCGTGCTTGCCGAGGCCGCCCGCGGAGAAGGTGAGCGCCGAGAAGCGGGAGAGGCCGGGCTCGGTCGAGGCCGGCTCGGTCAGCATGCCCGTCCCCAGGCGGCCCTCCACGTGGATCGTGTTGGCCTCGAAGTCTGTCTTCTTGATGTTCAGGCGGACGCCGTTCTCAAAGACGACCTCGGTGAAATCGAGGTCGTCGATGTGGGTGCGGCTGGCGACCTTGCCCGCCGGCCCGAAGTCGGAGTAGCCCCAGGTGACCGACGCCCGCGCGTCCGAGGCCTTTAGCGGCACGGCCCTCGCCCGGTTGTAGGTGGCCGCGACGACCGCGTTGGCCGCGTTCGCCACGCCGGCAATCTTGGCGTTTCCGGACACGACCACGAAGCGGCCGGGGCTGGACCACGCCTGCCTGTAGGACGCGACGCAGTCGGCGAGCGTCACCTTCGCAAGCGCCGGCCCGTAGAGGGCCAGGTCGTCGGCGGGCGAGGTGAACACCTCGCGGTCGACCAGGCTATCGGCGAGGTCGCCGGCGAGCTCGTCGGACCGGCGGGTCGAGGCCGTCTTGTCGGCCTGCTCCAGGGCGTTCCGGAAATTGGACACCACCTGCTTGAGCTCGTCGGCGTTGAACCCGTACTGGTAGGCCCGGCGCATCTCCTTGTCGGCCACGCCGAGGGCGTCCGCCCACTGCTCGGCCTTGCACGCGACGTTGATCTCGGTCTGTCGGTAGAGGTGGAAGGAGTCCTCCACCGAGGCGCCTGCGTGGATGAACGGCGCGTTTTCCTGCTTGGAAAGGATCTCAAGGCGGAGGTTGAGAATGTCGAAGGCGAGCATCCGCGGAAGGTACTTTAGGCGGACCGCCGCCGTGTCGGGCTCCTCCACGTAGGGCACCGCGGTGGCGATGACGACATTGGTATTCGGGGCCTCCGGCTCGCCGTGGTAGAGCACCTTCAGGCCCGTGAAGACGGGCACCTTGCCCAAGTCCACCTCGGGCGGCTCGGGGCTCCTCGGCGCGATCCCGGAGAACCCGTCCACGATCTGCTTCTCGATGGAGGCGGCGTCGATGTCGCCCACCACGATCACGACCATTTTTTCCGGGCGGTACCAGGTGTTGTAAAACTCGACGAACGGGTCGCGGTTGGACTTCTCGATCACGTCCTCCAGCCCGATCGGCAGGCGCTCCGGCACGCGGGTTCCCTTCAGCATGAAGTCGAGCTGGGCGACAAACGTGCGGTAGCCGACCGAGTCGCGGCTGCGCTTCTCGCTCAGGATGATGCCGCGCTCCTTCTCGACCATCTTCTGTTCAAGAAGCAGGCCCCCGCAGTAGTCGGAAAGGATCTGGAGGCCCTCGGAAAGGGTTGCCGGTGCGGTGTCGGGTAGCTCCAGCTGGTAGAGGGTGTGGTCGAAGGAGGTGGAGGCGTTGGTGTCGGCCCCGAAGCCCATGCCAAGGCGCTGGAGTTTCTCAACCAGGGTGCCTGGCGCGAAATGCGTGCTCCCGTTGAAGGCCATGTGCTCGAGGTAATGCGCGAGGCCGCGCTGCGCCTCGGTCTCATCGAACGATCCGGCGAGGACCAAGAGGCGCAGCGACGCACGCCCCTTGGGCTCATGGTTGGGCATCACGACATAGCGGAGACCGTTCGGGAGCGTCCCGAAGTGCGCCGCCGGGTCGGCCTTCAGGTCGCTCTTGGCCTGCGGGAAGGGGAGGGCGGCGCGGAGGGGGAGCGCGAGGGCCAATGAGGCCGCCAGCGCGGTGAGGAGGGTGGTGCGGCGCATGTTGAGGCAGGAATGGTTACATTGGCAGGGGCCCCGGCGACAGCAAAAAAGCCGGCCGGAAAACTTGTTGTGGCATTGTGCTTCGGTTTGACTGTGCTTGGACCCCGTGAAGAAACGCGCAAAACCATGATCTGGCTGTACCGGCTGCTGTTCCCGGTCGTGCTGGTGGCCATGGCGCCCTACTACCTGCTGAGGATGCGCAGGCGGGGCGGCTATGCGCGCGGGTTCACGCACCGGTTCGGCTCCGTGCCGAGCCTGCCCGCGAGGAGGCCGGGGGTGCGTCGGGTGTGGCTGCAGGCCGTGAGCGTGGGTGAGATGCTGGCGATAGAGCCCCTGCTGAGGGCGCTCAGCGCCGAGGGGACCGAGGTGGTCCTGACGACCACGACAAGCACCGGCTACCGGGTTGCGGTCGACCGGTACCCCAAGCTCGTGACGGCTGCCGCGTACTTTCCCATCGACTGGGCGCCCTTCTCAGGGCGCGCCTGGTCGGCGATCCGGCCGGACCTGGCCATCATCACCGAGGGCGAGCGTTGGCCCGAGCACCTGCGCCAGGCCTCCAGGCGCGGCGTTCCGGTCCTCTGCATAAACGCGCGCATCTCGGACCGGAGCTTCTCGCGCCTGGCGCGCTTCCCGAAGGCCGGGCGCTTCGTGACGGCCGGGATCACGCGTCTCTTGGCGGCCTCGGCCCAGGACGCCGAGCGCTTCCGCTCGCTCGGGATCCCTCCCGAGCGGGTCGAGATGACCGGCAACATCAAGCTGGACGTCCAGATTCCGATCCTTGGGCCGGCGGCGCGCGCGACCCTGAGGCGCGAGCTTGGGCTAAGCGGGGACCGGATGGTGCTCCTCGGCTCGTCGACCTGGCCGGGCGAGGAGGCGGCCCTTGTGGACGCTCTCGTGGCGGCCCGCGCCAAGGGCATTCCGGTGTCCCTCCTGCTTGTCCCGCGGCATGCCGAGCGCCGCTTCGAGCTTGAGAAGCTGCTTAAGGGCACGGGCCTCCTGTTCCATTTCCGGTCCCGGGGGACCGCCCCCGAAGGGGTCGACGTGGCCGTCGCAGATACGACGGGGGAACTGCGTGCGCTCTCCCAGATGGCGGACCTGGTGTTTGTCGGGAAAAGCCTTCCCCCCCATGTCGACGGACAGACGCCCGTCGAGGCAGCCTCCCTGGGAAAGCCGATTCTGCTGGGCCCGGGCATGGCCAATTTCCGGGCGATTTCGCAGGACCTCCTCGCCCGCGGCGCGGCGCTCCAGGTGGCCGATGCGCCGGGGCTTGAAAGGGAGGTCGTGACCCTCCTTGCCGACCGGTCGCGCAGGGAGGCGATGACGGAGGCGGCCACGGCATGGAAACGGGACACCGGGGGCGGCGTTGAGCGGACGCTCGGCGCTATTCGCCGCGAGTTTGCGGGAATTAATAAGTCGGCGTGATTCAGGGGCCTGTTCCCTGTCATACCGGTGCAAAGGATCAGGAACCTCCTTGCCTTCGCCCGCTCGGTTTCTTCAATCTAGACGCTCCTGCGCTAACGCTGGACCCGCAGATCGGGGCAACACCTACAACACACACACCTAAGACACTCCCATGGCTGTCAAAATTGCTATCAATGGTTTCGGCCGCATCGGCCGGCTGGTATTCCGCGCTCTCGTTGAACAGGGCCTCCTGGGCTCAGCGTTCGACGTGGTCGCCGTAGGCGACATTGTGCCGGCCGACAACCTGGCCTACCTGCTCAAGTATGACTCCACGCAGGGCCGCTTTCACGGAACGGTGTCGTCAAAGAAATCCGCCCCCGAGAAGACCGAGGATGACGTGCTCGTGGTGAACGGCCACGAGATTAAGGTCGTGAGCGCGAAGACGCCGGCAGAATTGCCCTGGGGTTCCCTGGGCGTGCAGGTCGTGATCGAGTCGACGGGCCTCTTCACCGACGCAGAGAAGGCCAAGGGCCACCTGGCCGCCGGAGCCAAGAAGGTGATCATCTCGGCGCCCGCCAAGGGCGAGGATGTGACCGTGGTCCTCGGCGTGAACGACAACAAGTACGACCCCGCCAAGCACAACATCATCTCCAACGCCTCCTGCACGACGAACTGCCTGGCCCCCGTGGTCTATGTGCTCCTGAAGGAGGGCTTCGGGGTCGACGAAGGCCTGATGACGACGATCCATTCCTACACCGCCACGCAGAAGACCGTGGACGGCCCCTCGAAAAAGGACTGGAAGGGCGGGCGCTCGGCCGCGATCAACATCATCCCCTCGACGACGGGCGCGGCACGCGCCGTGGGGCTTGTGCTGCCCGAGCTCAAGGGGAAGCTCACCGGCATGTCCTTCCGCGTCCCGACGCCCACGGTCTCCGTGGTCGACCTGACGGTGCGCACGGTCAAGGAGACCTCCTACAAGGCCATCTGCGAGGCCATGAAGAACGCCAGCGAAACGTACCTGAAGGGTATCCTCGCCTACACCACCGACGAGGTCGCCTCATCCGACTTCATCCACGACAAGAGTTCTTCGATCTTTGACGCCGGCTCGGGCATGGAGCTCAACAGCCGCTTCTTCAAGCTCGTGAGCTGGTACGACAACGAGTGGGGTTACAGCAACCGCTGCATAGACCTGCTCAACAAGGTCGCTGCCGCTCTATGAGCTTTAAGAGCATCCGCGACCTCCAGCTCTCGGGGAAGCGCGTCCTTGTCCGTGTGGACTTCAACGTCCCGCAGGACAAGGCCACGGGCGCCATCACGAACAACCAGCGGATCGTGGCGGCGCTGCCGACGATCCGCTACGCGCTCGACCAGGGCGCGACGGTCGTCCTGATGAGCCACCTCGGCCGGCCCGACGGGCAGAAGATCGCCAAGTTCTCGCTCAAGCCCGTGGCCGTGGAGCTTGAGAAGCTCCTCGGAAGGCCGGTCACGTTCCTTCCCGACTGCGTCGGGCCCGAGGTCGAGGCCGCCTGTGCCCATCCGGCGCCGGGCTCGGTCATCCTCCTTGAGAACCTGCGCTTCCACATCGAGGAGGAGGGCAAGGTGAAGCTCGAGGACGGGACCTCCAAGAAGGCCGACCCGGCCGCCGTCGCGGCATTCCGCGCGAGCCTCTCGAAGCTGGGCGACGTGTACGTGAATGACGCCTTCGGGACGGCCCACAGGGCCCACTCATCCATGGTGGGAGTGAACCTTCCGCAGAAGGCGGCGGGGTTTCTCATGGAGGCCGAGCTCAAAGCCTTTGCGGCGGTGATCGGCTCCCCGAGGCGCCCCCTCCTGGCGATCCTCGGCGGCGCGAAGATCGCCGACAAGATCCCGCTCATCCGCAACCTGATCGACAGGGCCGACGAGATCATCATTGGCGGCGGCATGGCCTACACTTTCAAGAAGGTCTTAAACGGGATGGAGATCGGCAGCAGCCTCTTTGACCCGGAGGGCGCGAAGATCGTTTCCGAGCTGGTCGAGAAGGCCAAGGCTCGCGGCGTCGCCATCATCCTCCCCGTGGACTACGTCTGCGCCGACAAGTTTGCGCCGGATGCGGCAACGCGCCCCGCCGACGACTCGACCGGGATACCCAAGGACTGGATGGGCCTTGATGCGGGGCCCAAGTCGATTGCGCTCTACCGCGAGGCGATCCTTCGCGCCAAGACGATCATCTGGAACGGGCCGAGCGGCGTCTTCGAGTTTGAGAAGTTCGCCGGCTCCACCCGGGCGATGGCCGAGGCGGTCGCCGAGGCGACCGCCCACGGCGCCACGACGGTGGTAGGCGGCGGCGACACGGCGACAGCCGCCAAAAAGTTCAAGGTGGCCGAGAAGGTCACACACTGCTCCACAGGCGGCGGCGCCAGCCTCGAGTACCTCGAGGGCAAGGTCCTGCCCGGGGTCGCATTCCTGGAAACCTAAGCAACCCGCCTTCCTGGGCGGCCCCCCCACCATGATCCGAAAGAAACTGATCGCCGGCAACTGGAAGATGAACAAGACCTCGGCCGACGCCGTGTCCCTGGCGCGCGAGCTTGTCGCCTCGGTGGGCTCGCAGCCTGACGTCGAGGTCCTGATCTGCCCCCCGTTCACCGCCCTGGAGGGTGTCGCGAAGGCGATCGACGGATCGCTCATCAAGCTCGGGGCCCAGAACATGCACTTCGAGGCTTCGGGTGCATTCACCGGCGAGGTGTCGGCGCCGATGCTGCGCGCCATCTTCACCACGCACGTGATCTTGGGCCACAGCGAGCGCAGGACCCTCTTCGGCGAGACCGACGAGCTCGTGAACAAGAAGATCCTGGCCGCGTTCAAGAACCAGCTTAAGCCCATCCTCTGCGTCGGCGAGAGCCTCGCGGAGCGGGAGGCCGGGGCGACGCTTAAGGTGGTGCAGACCCAGACCGAGCGCTGCCTGGAAGGCGTAAGCAAGGAGCAGGCGGTCACGCTTGTCATGGCCTACGAGCCGGTATGGGCGATAGGGACGGGCAAGGTGGCGACGACCGAGCAGGCGCAGGAGGTGCACGCATTCATCCGGGGCCTCCTCACCAAGCACTACGGGGAGGCCGTTGCCCAGAAGGTCCGCATCCTTTACGGCGGCTCGATGAAGCCCGCCAACGCCCCCGAGCTCCTCGCCCAGAAGGACATTGACGGCGGCCTTATCGGTGGCGCGAGCCTCGAGGCCAGGAGCTTCACGGAGCTCGTCAAGGCCGCAGCGGGCGCCACCTAGGCCGCCGACTTTCCCTGGGAGCCGGAGTCGTCCTTGGGCTGACCGGCGGGCGTGCCATAGGTCTTTCGAAGCCTCTCGGCGGAGCGTCGCGACGCCTCCACGGAGAACGCCTCGAGGCTGCCGTCGTTCTGGTGCGCGAGGAGCTGATCGGCCTCGGGGATCGACACGCCCTCCCTGATCTTGATCGCGCGGTAGATCTTGAGCATCGCCGTCCATCCCGCGTACGGATTGGCGTCCTGCTTGCCCGAGGAAAGCTGCGCCTTCACGCATCCCGCGAGGTAGGCCGCTAGGAGCAGGCCACGCTCGCCGGAGTTGGAGAGCTCCGCGATGCCCTTCTTCACGTCGCACCACGGCACGGCGTCGGGCCCCAGGTCGACCACGACGTCGTCGCTTTCCAGGGAGTACTTGAGGATCGTGTTGGAGGCGCGGGCCACCGCGTCGTTCTTCTGGGTCTCCGGCTTTGCGTCGGCCATGTCCCCCGAGGCATTCGCCTCGAACACACGGATGGCCTCAAGGACCTGGTTGCGCGTGACGGATTCTGCCGCGGCAAGGGGCAGGGAGGACGCGAGGAGCAGCGCGAGGACGCAGGGGATGAGTCGGGGCATTTAGGGGTAGGCCAGACGACACGTCACCCAATCGTTGCGAACTTTGCAACGATTAGTGGGTGCGCGCCATCAGGTCGGCCGCCAGGCGCCTCAAGAATCCCGTGTCCCCCGGCAGCCCACGGAGCGTGGAAACGGCCGACTCCGAGCGCTCGCGCGCGATCCGGCGCGCCGCATCAAGGCCGTGAACCGAAACGTAGGTGGCCTTGCCGGCCCTCGCATCCTTCCCTGCAGTCTTACCGAGCGTCGAGGTGTCGGAGGTGGTGTCCAGGATGTCGTCGACGATCTGGAAGGCGAGCCCCAGGTCCCGGCCCGCCGCGCGCAGCGTCTCGACCGAGCGCTCAGGGGCCCCGGCGCACAACCCGCCCATGGCGAGCGAGGCCTCGATCATCGCGGCTGTCTTGTTGAGGTGGATGAACTGCAGGAGGTCCGGCCCGGCTCCCGGGGCACGCTCCGCGAGGAGGTCCTCCATCTGGCCTCCGATCAGGCGCCTGCTACCGGCGGCGTCCGCAAGCTCCCTCACAAGGCTGGCGGCCAGCGCGGGGGTGGCCGCATAGGCTTCCCCTAGGATAGCGAAGGCCCGCGTGAGGAGCGCGTCGCCTGCCAGGAGCGCGGTCGCCTCGTCAAAGGCGCGGTGCGCCGTGGGCCTGCCCCGCCTTAGGTCGTCGTTGTCCATGCACGGCAGGTCGTCGTGGACCAGGGAATAGGTGTGCACGCACTCGACGGCCACGGCGGCCGCTAACGGGTCGGCCTTCCCCGGGGGATCAAAGAGCCTCCACGCCGCCACGACGAGAACCGGCCTTAGGCGCTTTCCCCCGGCCATCATCGAGTAGCGCATCGCCTCGTGGAGCCGGGCCGACGGTTCCTCGGCCCCGGGCAGGAGCCGGTCTATCGCCGCCTCAACGCTCGCCACAAGGCCCTTGAATTCCTCGCCGTGATCCATGGGGAAAGTGAGCGGAATTGGGGTCCGGCTGCCGAGAACAAACTCGCCAAGCCCGTGGGCTTAGCACATATAGGCACGGTCCACCCGATGCCCACCTACGAGTACGCTTGTTCTAAGTGCGGTCACAAGTTTGAGCAGTTCCAATCCATGCGCGACGAGCCGCTCAGGAGATGCCCGAAGTGCAAGAAGCTCGCCCTGAAGCGCCTGATCGGCAGTGGTGCGGGCCTTATCTTCAAGGGCAGCGGGTTTTACATCACCGACTACAAGAACAAGGGCATGGCGTCGGCCGCCGCAGCCGAGTCAAAGGGGTCCGCGGACAAGCCGGCGGAGTCCGCAGCGAAGGCCGCCGAGCCCGCTGCCAAGCCGGCCGAGCCCGCAGCCAAGCCCGCTGCGAAGCCGACTGCCAAGGCAGCCACCCCCTCACCGAAATAACGATCCCCCAATGATCTCCAAAGTAAAAAAAGCGCAGAAGGGCCCGAGCTGGGTTGAGGTTGGGCTCGGAGCGGCCCTAAGCGTCGTCCTCGGTGTCGTTCTGGGCGCCGCCTACCTGGTCACCAAGCCCGTGCAGACCGTGAAGGATATCCCGAAGGATGCGCCGTCGGGAGCGGTCTACTACATCGAGGGGGTTCGCGACTTCAACAAGTCTTCCGCGATCGAAGAAAAGCGAAAGAGCCTCACCGATGGCGAGTCGATCTCGGTCCAGGAGGGCGAGCTAAACGCCTATATCGGAAACGTGACGAAGCCCGCGGCCACGGGCAAACCAGGCGACAAGAACCCGCCGCCGGCCGACCAGAAGATGGTCACGCCGGGGACCCTCAACGTGAGGATCCGCGGCGGGGCGATCCAGTTCGCCAACCCGATCGTCTATAACATCTATGGTTTCACCGGAACGATCATCGTGCAGGCCACCGGGACATTTTCCCGCCACGGCAAAGGATTTGAATTCGATCCCGAGTCCATCTTCGTCGGGGGGTGCCCAACCCAGCACTTTCTGTTTGTGCGCGGCTTCGTCCTAAAGAAGCTCCTTTTCACGCAGCCTGTCCCCGACGATATTGCGGCCGCCCTGGCCAAGGCTTCCGACGTTGCGGTGGTGGGTAACACGCTCCAGGTGAAGATGCCCTAGGCTCAAGAAAAGGCCCAAGCCTTCGTGTCGAAGAGCCTCAAGAGCATCGGGGTCATCTCGTTCTTAACGGTCGTTTCCCGCGTGCTCGCGCTGGTGCGCGACTCGCTCGCATTCGCGATCTTCGGCTCGGGCTGGCTCTACTCGGCCTTCCTCACGGCCTTCATCCTGCCAAACCTCTTCCGGCGCCTCCTGGCCGAGGGTTCGATGACCGCGGCCTTCGTGCCGACGCTCCAGGAGGAGCTTCACGCCAACGGGAGGCAGGGGACATTCCAGCTCCTTTCGAAGGTCGCCTCGTGGCTTCTTGTGGCGACGGGCCTGCTGGTCCTCCTTGCGGCGGCCGTCTTCAGCCATTCCCGGCTCATCGCCGGCCACGAGGAGAAGTGGTACGTGGCCGCGGATCTGGCGGTCGTCCTCTTCCCGTACCTTTCGCTCATAAGCCTCGCCGCGGCGTGCAGCGCCGCGCTCAACGTGCACCAGCACTTTGTCGAGCCGGCGCTCTCCCCGATATGGCTAAACCTGGCCATGATCGCGACGCTGGCCGGAGCGGGCCTGCATTTCGCGCACACGCCGCTGGGCGAGATCCACTGGCTCTGCGCGGGCGTCCTGGCCGGCGGGTTCCTGCAGATGGCGGTCCCCGCCGCGGTCCTCATCTCGATGGGATGGCGTCCCAGGTTCGACCTTGGGCTCTCGCCGCGCGTGCGCGAGATCGCGCTCCTGATGACGCCCGGGATCTTCGGCACGGCGATCTACCAGATCAATTTCTCGGTCTCGCGCTTCATCGCCTTCTCGCTCGACGACTCCTCGGCAACGTACCTCTTCAACGTGAACCGGCTGATGGAGTTCCCGATCGGGGTCTTCGCGGTCGCGGTCTCCACCGTCGTCTATCCGCTGATCGCGGCCCACGCCGTCAGGGGCGACTTCCGCTCGATGGCGACCGACTTCCAGAAGGGCATCCGCCTGATCCTGATCATCAACGTGCCGGCGGCCGCGGGCATGGCGCTCATAAGCGAGCCCCTGGTGCGCCTAATCTACCAGCATGGCCATGCGACGGGCGCGGACATCCACCGCATGGCGTTCCTGCTCTCGCTCATGGTGATAGGTTTGCCCTTCTTCTCGGTCGTGAGCCTGACGGTCCGGGCCTTCTACGCCGTGAAGGACACCCGGACGCCGGTCCGCGTGGCGCTCGTCGACTTTGCGATCAACGTCGGGCTAACCCTGCTCCTGATCCAATGGTTCGGCGTCGTCGGGATTGTTCTCGCGAGCACGACCTCGATCATCGCCCAGACGCTCCTGCTGGGGCGGGCGCTCGTCAGGCGCCTGCCCGAGATGCACCTTGCGCCGCTTGTGCCAAGCCTTCTGAAGGTGTGCGCGGGCACGCTTGCGATGGCCGTGGTGGTCGGGGGCGGCCTGCAGGCTCTCCCGGTTCTCGGGGTTGGCGCCCGGGGCTCCGACATCGCGGCCGTGGTGATCCTTGTTCCGGTGGGGATAGGCGCCTATGCCCTGGCGCTCTGGCTCTTGCGCATCGAGGGCCGGGAGGACCTTGAGGCCATCCTGGTGCGGGTGCCCGTTCTGCGAGGATTTTTGAAATCCAAGTTTTGACAAATCGCCGTACTGCCACTCGTTCAGATTCCATACTCATGCCATCCGTATCCGCAGCCGCCGTCACCGAGGCCCTCCAATGGCGCTACGCCACCAAGAAGTTCGATCCCTCGAAGAAGGTCGCCAAGGAAACCTGGGCGGCCCTCGAGCAGGCGCTCGTCCTCGCCCCGTCCTCGTACGGCCTCCAGCCCTGGAAGTTCTTCGTTGTCGATGACCCCGCGGTCCGCGAGCGGCTCTCCGCGGCGTCCTGGGGCCAGCGTCAGCCGGTCGACTGCTCGCATTTCGTGGTCTTCACTGCCCGCAGGAACTTTGACGGCACCGACCTGGAGCGCTTCATCAACAGGAGCGCCGAGGTCCGCCGCGTGACCCATGAGAGCCTGAAGGGCTACGCCAAGGTCATTTCCGGCAGCCTGGAGCGCGCCCGCAGCGGGGGCGCCCTCGACAGCTGGATGGGCCGCCAGGTGTACATTGCCCTCGGGGAATTCATGACTGCGGCCGCGCTCCTGCGCGTGGACACATGCCCGATGGAGGGCCTGGATCCCGCCAAGTACGACGAGATCCTGGGCCTGGGCTCACAGGGCTACGGCACGCTGTGCGCGTGCGCCGCGGGCTACCGCGCGAGCGACGACAAGTACGCCTCGGAGCCCAAGGTCCGCTTCAAGGACTCCGAGGTGCTGCTCCACGTTTGAACCCGGACCCCCGCGAGCGATCCCCATGAACACCCTGACGATCGAGGGGATTGGCAAGGTGGCGCTCGTTGAGGTGCCGGACCCCCTCGCCGGGGCGGGCGAGGCCGTGGTCGCGTTGCGGGCCGCCGCCTTGAACCACCGCGACGTGTGGATATTGAAGGGGCAGTACGCGGGCCTCCGCTACCCGTGCATCCCGGGCTCGGACGGGGCCGGTGTCGTCGCAGCGGTGGGTCCCGGCGGCGATGCGTCGTGGGTCGGCCGCGAGGTGATCATCAATCCCTCCTTCAACTGGGGCCCAAGCGGGTCGGCACAGGGGCGCGACTTTTCAATACTCGGGCTCCCCCGGGACGGAACGCTGGCCGACCAGATAGCCGTCCCTGTCTCGCAGCTGGCGCCGAAGCCGGCTCACCTCTCCTGGGAGGAGGCCGCGGCGCTCCCCCTTGCGGGCCTTACGGCGTGGAGGGCCCTCATGAGCCGCGCCCGCCTCGCCGGGGGCGAGCGAGTCCTTGTCACCGGGATCGGGGGAGGGGTTGCACTCTTTGCGCTCCAGTTCGCGGTCGCCTCGGGAAACGAGGTCTGGGTCACCTCGAGTTCGGATGAGAAGATCAGCCGCGCCGTGGCCCTGGGTGCCAAGGGGGGCTTCCATTACGATATCGAGGGGTGGGCGGCGGCCGCCACGAAGGCGCCCGGCCCCTTTGACGTGATCGTGGACAGCGCGGGAGGGACCGGCTTTGGGGACCTGCTCGACGTGGCCGCACCCGGCGGCCGCATTGTCTTCTTCGGTGCCACCCGGGGCAACGCCCCCGACGTGGCCCTGAGGAAGGTCTTCTGGAAGCAGCTCTCGCTCCTCGGGTCGACCATGGGCAGCCCGTCCGACTGGGCGGCCATGACGGAGTTCGTGGGCCGCCACAGGGTGCGGCCCGTTGTGAGCGACGTCTTCCCCATTGCACGGGGTCCAGAGGCCTTTTCGCTCATGGAGAAGGGCGGCCAGTTTGGGAAAATCGTGTTGCGCCTTTAGGGCGGGCCCCGGGGAAAACCCTGGGGGGCGCTCTGTTCCGGCTTGGCGCGGGCCCGTTCGCCCGCGAGTCTTTCTATAAATCCTGATGAAACCAGATCCCAGGTACCACGCCTGCATCATCGCCGGGGGCAGCGGCGAGCGTTTCTGGCCCATGAGCCGTGCGGGCTGCCCGAAGCACCTGCTGCGGCTCTTCTCCGAGCGGACGCTCCTGGAGGAGACGGTCCGCAGGCTGGACGGCGTGGTGCTGCCCTCGAACATCTGGATCCTTACCAACCAGCTCCAGGTGCCCCTGATCCGCGAGGCGCTCCCGGACTTCCCGGCCTCCCAGATCATCGGCGAGCCGGCAAAAAGGGACACGGCTCCTGCGGCGGCGCTTGCCACGGGACTGGTGAGGGCGCGCGACCCGGACGGCGTCCTGGCGCTCCTGCCGGCCGACGCCCTGATCAAGGACACCAAGCGCCTGGCAGAGCAGCTCTCGGCGGCCTTCCGGTGGGCTGCGGGGGACGGTGCCGGAAAACCCTCCAGGGACCTGTTCACCTTCGCCGTCCCGCCGACCTACCCGGCGACCGGGTTTGGGTACCTCGAGCTTGGGGAGCCGCTCGCCAAGAGCGCCGACGGCAGCCGGCTCCTGCGCGTGCGCCGCTTTGTCGAGAAGCCCGACCTGGAGAAGGCCCGGGTTTACCTGGAGAGCGGCCGCTACATGTGGAACGCGGGCATGTTCATCTGGTCGGTCGGGAGCTTCCTCGCCGAGGTCGAGCGCAACGCGCCCGAGCTGGCGGCGTTCGTGAAGGAGTTTCCCGCCGGGGACCCCGCCGCGTACCTGGCCGCGCGCTTCCCGTCGCTTCCCAAGATTTCCGTCGACTTTGCCGTCCTCGAGAAAGCCGCCTCCGTATCGACCGTGGTGGCGGAGTTCGACTGGGACGACGTGGGCTCATGGTCCGCGCTCCCTAAGCACCTTCCCGCCGACGCGTCGGGCAACGTCACCAAGGGCCAGGTCGTGTCGGTCGGCTCCGCCAACACGATCGCCGTGAGCTCCGGCCGGCTGGTGGCCCTCTGCGGGCTTAAGGACATCGTGGTCGTGGAGACGGCGGACGCCGTGCTCGTGTGCCACAAGGATGCGGTCCAGGATATAAAAAGCCTCCTGGCGCTCATCCCCAAGGACACCGTCTAGGGCGCCCGCCGAGAGAGGCCTTAAGATCCCCATGCTACAGTCGCTCCGCATCCGAAACCTGGCGCTTCTGGAGTACGTCTCGGTCGACTTTGATCCCGGCTTCGCCGCCGTGACCGGGGAGACGGGCGCCGGGAAAAGCATCCTGATCGGCGCCCTCTCTCTGCTTGCGGGGGAGCGCGCCGACAAGGCCGTCATCCGGCAGGGCGCCCCGGCCTGCGAGGTCGAGGCCTCTCTCCATTTCAGGGATCCGAGCAAGGTGGACGCGCTCCTTGCGGAGCTCGACCTGCCCCCCTGTGAGGAGGGCCTCCTCCTGCTCAAGCGGAGCGTGCCACGCGAACGGGCGCCGAAGATAACGGTGAACGGGGGCCTGGCCACGCTCGCGGCGCTGCAGCGGCTCGGGGAACTCTGGATAGATTTCCACGGGCCGAGCGAGCCGAGGCGCCTCCTTAAGGACGCCTGCCAGCTGGAGCTGCTGGACCTCTACGGCCGCGCCGGGCCCGCCCTGGAGGCGTATGGGGCGCACTACCGCGCGTGGTGCGGGCTTCAGGCCGAGAGCGAGCGGATGGCCTCGGAGGGAAGGCTCTCGCCCGATGAGCTCGCCTTCACCGAGGCGCAGCTCGCAAAACTCGACCGCCTGGAGCTCACCGAGGAGGCGATCGCGGCGCTCGAGAGGGATTTCCAGCGGATGAGCCGGGCGCAGGAGATCGCTGCCATCGCCTCGTCGCTCGAGACCGGCCTGACGGGCGACGAGGGTGCCGGTGCCCAGGTCGCCGCCCTGGTGCGCGAGGCGCGCCGCCTCGAGTCGGTCGATCCCGCGAGCAAGGAGCTCGCCGACCGCATGGCGAGCGTCTCGGCGGAGCTCGGCGACCTTGCCTCGGAATTTGCGAACCTCGCGCGCGAGCTCCAGGGCGACCCCGAGGGCATGGGCCCGCTCGAGGAGCGCATGAACGCCTGGCTTGAGGCGCGCAGGCGGCATGGGCCCGACGCGCGCTCCGTCGCCGCCGCCCGCGAGGCGATGCGAAGGCGCGTCCTGGTGCAGGGCGACATCGAGGGAACCCTGGCGCGCCTCGACCGGCAGATCGAGGCCGAGGCGCGCGAGGCGAGAAAATCGGCCGCGGCGCTCCGGGCGGTGCGCGAGAAGGCGGCCAGGAGCCTGGCGAAGGTGGCCGCGGCCGGCATCGCCGAGCTCGGGTTTGCGAAGGCCGAGTTCAAGATCTCGATCACCGACGGCCCGGGCCTTGGCCCCTCGGGGGACTGCGGCTGCGAGTTCCTGTTTTCGCCAAACGTAGGAGAGGCCCCGCTGCCGCTCGGAAAGATCGCCTCCAGCGGCGAGCTTGCACGGGTCATGCTCGCCCTCAAGGCCGTCCTCGCGGACCTGGACTCGGTCCCGGTGCTCGTGTTCGACGAGGTCGACGCCAACGTGGGCGGGGAGATCGGGAGCGTGGTCGGCGAGCGCATGGCGGAGGTCGCCCGGCGCCACCAGGTGCTCTGCGTGACCCACCTGCCCCAGGTTGCAGCCCAGGCGGCGAGCCACTTCGTGGTGCACAAGGACCAGACCGGCGAGCGGGCGATCGTCACGATTGAGCCGATCCACGGGGACCGGCCGGCGCGCGTGGCGGAGCTCGCGCGGATGCTCGGCGACCGCAATGCGAAGAGCGCCCTCGCGCACGCGGACAAGCTTCTTAGAGCCGGCTAGCTGTCCGCCATGAAACTCGAGCCCCTGGGTGACGCGGCGGTGGTGGCAACGCTCGGCGAGGCCATCGACCCGGCCACGCTTGTCGCGGTCCTAAACTTCGCACAGGCCCTGGGGGCCGCCAAGGCGAAGGGGGTGACCGACATCGTGCCGGCCTACGTCTCGGTCACCGTTTTCTACGACTCCTCGCAGCTTTCCGACGGTCCCGAGGAGGCCTATGAGAGCGTATGCCGCCTGATGGAGGCCTGCGCCCTCAAGGCGAAGACCTCGCCTGGAGTGCTCGGCACCAAAGTGGTGGAGATCCCGGTCTGCTACGGGGACGACTACGGCCCGGACATGGAGCTCGTTGCCGAGCACTGCCGGATCGGCGTCGATGACGTTGTTTCGCTGCACTCGGGCGCAGACTACCTGGTCCACGCGATCGGGTTCACGCCCGGCTTCCCGTACCTGGGCGGACTTCCCGATGCGCTCAGGATCCCGAGGCGGGACTCGCCGCGTTCGCGCGTCCCCGCGGGCTCCGTGGCGATTGGCGGCTCCCAGACGGGCGTCTATCCCATGGCCTCCCCGGGCGGCTGGCACATCATCGGCAGGACCCCGGTGCACCTATTCCGGCCCCACCTTGAGCCCGCTGCGCTCCTAAAACCTGGGGACCGCGTCCGTTTTAAGCCCATGTCGCCGGGGGACTTCGAGCTATGGAGATAAAGGTCATCCACGCGGGCATGCAGACGACGGTCCAGGACCTGGGCCGCAAGGGGCACCTTGCCCAGGGCGTCTCGATCGGGGGGGCCGTGGACCCGATCGCCCTAAGGCTCGCGAACCTTCTGGTCGGAAACGCCGAGGATCTGCCCGCGCTCGAGATCACGCTCACCGCGCCCGAGCTCGAGTTTGAGAAGGACGGGTGGATCGCCGTCTGCGGCGCCCGGTTCGAGGGGGTGTCCTCATGGAGGCCGATCCGGGTCTACGAGGGCGACCGGCTCAAGTTCGGGAGCCGCGTCCAGGGCTGCCGCGCATACCTCTCGATCTGCGGGGGCTTTGACGTCGAGCCGATCATGGGCGGCCGCGGCACGTTCCTGCCCGCCGCATTCGGAGGATTCGAGGGGCGGGCCCTGCGCGACGGCGACCTGATCCACTCCGTGCCCTCGGAGCGCGTCCTCACGGGGCACTGGAGCATCGACGAGCGGGTCCTGCCGCGGTACTCGCGCGAGCCCACGGTCTCCGTGATCGCGGGCTCCCAGGCCGGCGAGTTTGGCGACGCCTTTTACGCGGAGCGCTTTGCGGTCACGGCGCGCTCCAACCGCATGGGGATACGCCTTGAGGGCCCGGCCTTGACGCGCACGTCGGGCACGGAGCTCATCTCCTCGGCCGTGGCGCCCGGAACCGTCCAGGTCCCGCCCGACGGCAACCCGATCGTGCTCATGGCCGACGCCCAGACGCTCGGGGGCTACCCGCGCATCGCGCACGTGGCCTTGGCCGACATCCCTCTCCTTGCTCAGCTGGCCCCGGGCGACGGCGTCCGGTTCAAGAGGATCACGGTAGCCGAAGCCCACGCCTTGGCCCGGGCCGAAGAGCGCGGCCTGGCGCTGCTTCGCCAGGGGCTTGCCGAGAAGATTCGCTCCGCATGAGTCGCGGCGCGACCATCGACCTGAACGCGGACGTGGGCGAGGGGTGCGGGTTCGACGGGGACCTGATCCCGCTCGTCTCCTCGGTGAACATCGCCTGCGGGGCGCATGCGGGCGATGAGGCGACGATGCGGGAGGCGCTGGGATTGGCGCTTCGCTCCGGGGTGGCGATCGGCGCGCACCCCGGGTTTCCGGACCGGGAGAATTTTGGAAGGCGGGAGATCGAGATGGCTCCTCATGCGGCGGGTGCGCTGGTCCTTTCCCAGGTCGGGGCCTTGCGCCGCCTGGCGGAGGGCCTCGGTGCCCGGGTAGGGCACGTGAAGCTCCACGGCGCCCTCTACACCATGGCGTCCCGGGATCCCGAGCTTGCATCCGCGGTTGTCGCGGCGCTCGCCGCGGACGCTCGCCAGAACGGCGCCCTCGTCCTTTTTGCGCTCGCGGGTAGCGTGCTCTTAAGGCTTGGCAGGGACGCGGGCCTAAGCGTCGTGGGGGAGGCCTTTGCGGACCGCTCCTACAGGAGGGACGGATCGCTTCTCCCGAGGTCGGAGGAGGGCGCGGTCATCGAGGACGAGGCCGCCGCGGCGAGCCAGGCCCTGCGGATCGCCAGGGAGGGCGTCGTCCGGACGCGGGAGGGCGCGGAGGTGAGGGTCGACGCGGCGACCCTCTGCATCCACGGCGACAAGCCCGGGTCGGTCGCCTTTGCACGGAGGATCCGCGGCGAATTCGCCTTGGCCGGGATCGCGGTGGGCCGGTAGCCGCGCCTGGGAAACGGCGATCGCTAGGTGTTGAACCTGAAGAGGGCCACGTCGCCGTCCTGGAAGACGTACTCCTTGCCCTCGAGCCGGTACTTGCCCGCCTCGCGCGCCGCTGCGACGCTGCCGAGCTTCGATAGGTCGGAATAGGAGACCACCTCCGCCTTGATGAAGCCCTTCTCAAAATCGGTGTGGATGACGCCCGCCGCCTGGGGCGCCTTCCAGCCCTTCTTCACAGTCCAGGCGCGGACCTCCTTCTCGCCCGCGGTGAAGTAGGTCTGCAGGCCCAGAAGGGCGTAGGTCGCGCGGATCAGGGACGAGACGCCCGAGTCGTCGACGCCCAGGTCCTTCAGGAATTCCTTCGCCTCCTCCGGCACAAGGTCGATCAGCTCCGCCTCGATCCGTGCGCTTATCGGCACGTACGCCGCGTCATGATGGGCGCGCACGAACTCGGCGACCTTCTGCACGAAGGGGTTTTCCTCGGCCTTGGCCAAGTCCCCCTCGGAGACATTGCAGGCGTAGATGACGGGCTTTGCCGTCAGCAGCTGGAAAAGCTTCAGGAGCTTCACCTCGTCCTCGGAGGCCGGAAGGATGTTCGCGGGCTTGTTCGAGTTCAGGTGCGGGATCAGGCGCTCCATCAGAACCACCTCGGCGTGCGCCTCCTTGTCGCCGCCCTTCGCCTTCTTCTGGGTCTTGTCCATGCGCTTCTCGACGGCGTCCAGGTCGGAAAGGACAAGCTCCGTCGTGACGACCTCGATGTCGCGCACGGGATCGACCGAGCCCATCGTGTGGACCACGTCGGCGTCCTCGAAGCAGCGCACGACGTGAACGATCGCGTCCACCTCGCGGATGTTCGCGAGGAACTGGTTGCCCAGGCCCTCGCCCTTGCTGGCGCCGGCGACCAGGCCCGCGATGTCCACGAATTCGATGGCCGCCGGGATCACGACCCCCGTCTTCGCGATCTTCTGGAGGACCGCCAGGCGCTCGTCGGGCACCGTCACGACGCCCACGTTCGGGTCGATCGTGCAGAACGGATAGTTGGCCGCCTCCGCCTTTCGCGAGCGGGTGAGGGCGTTGAAGAGGGTGGACTTGCCCACGTTGGGAAGCCCGACGATGCCTGCTTTGAGCATGGAGGGTTCACGGTCTTAGCCGCGGGGGCCGTGGTCAATGGCAAAGGGCCCTGGGGCGCCGTCATTTGGCCCCGGGCCACAGGAGGTCCATGAATCGGTCGGAGGAGAACGGGGGGGGATCGCGAAGGGACTTGGCCAGGGCGCGCCACTCCCCGGGCACGGGATTATGGTAGGCATCTCCCTGGAGCGGCTCGGTCGCGTCCCCTCCGGCGACCGTTCCGGAGAAGCCGAGGATCACGGGTCCCTCGCGGACATCGAATGGCACCACCGCCTCAACGAGCCGCCTCAGGGGTTCCAGTTCCGGCGAATCGCCCGGCCGCCTTGACGAGGCGAGCCAGGCCCGGCTGCGGTTGCCGGGCCTTATGATGACCACGATGTGGACGATCTCCGGGGCGGTCGCGCCCACAAAGAAGTTGTGCGCCACCTCCCTGACCTGAGCCACGTACGCCGAGACGGCTTCGGAAGGGGGCATTCGCTTGATGAGGACGTCCCTGGGCTGGTAGGACGCCAGGCGCTTCATCTCGTAGCCGTTGGAAACGTCGATCGGCCCGAAGCTAAACTCCTGGGCCGCCGTTGTCGCCACCGCCGCCCCCTTGAGCGTTCCCGGCTTGAACCTCCACTGCGCCATCGCCTGGAGTGCGGCCTGGCTCAGCCGCCGGTCGGAGGACGTTACGACCACGGGATCCGCGACAAGGCCCTGGTCCGAGACAATGTAGACGACCAGGACATAGCCGCCCAGGAGGTGCCCCGGCTCGATCAGGGGCGATGTCGGCATCTGCCCGGCAACGGGCACGGGCTCGGCATAGCCCTCTGACTCCCGGGTGTCCACGACCCGGTACCGGGCGCCGTACGCCTCCTTGATCTGGCGGTCGAGCACCACCCCTCCATCGCCCTCCATGTTGTTGTAGACGATGGGCTTGTCCTGAGCACGGCAGGGGATTGCAAGGCCGAGGAGCCCCAGGACGGCCGCGAGGTGGAAAAAGGGTTTCAGAAAGGAAGGGCCGGGGAGGGACGCCCCCCCAGGGCTTGCGGCCCATGATTGTCGCACCAAAGTTCGTTACAACACCGATGAGGGGGGCTCCGGGTTGACGCAGGGCTTTCCCCGCGGGGTGTAGTCGCTTGACAACCGGCGCACGCACAGGTGTTATCGGCCCCTTTTCCAAGTAGAACACACGCGACAACTTTCCTTCATGGCACTCAAAATCCGCCTCTCCCGCATCGGCTCCACCCACCAGCCGCACTACCGCATCGTTGTCGCAGAGACCCGCTCGCGCCGTGACGGCGACGCCGTCGAGACCGTGGGCACGTACGACCCCCGCACCAAGGGCCAGCAGGTCAACATCAGGCTCGACCGTGTCGACTATTGGATCGCGAAGGGCGCCAAGCCGAGCGACACGCTCCACTCCATCATCAAGCGCGCCCGCCGCGGCGCCACCGCGGCCCCCGCTGCAGCCACCCCCGAGGTAGCCGCACCGTCGGCCACCTGAGGCCCGCCGGGCTCTGGGAGAAAGGGGCACGATGCCCCGCATCGACGTACTGACTCTTTTCCCGAGGATGCTCGACGGCTTCCTGGCCGAGAGCATCCTGGGCAGGGGTCTCGAGAGGGACCTGCTTTCCGTGGCGGTGCATGATCTGCGCGCCTGGACCACCGACAAGCACCGCACGGCCGATGATCGTCCCTTTGGGGGCGGCGCCGGAATGGTGATGAAGCCCGAGCCGGTCGTGGCCGCCATCGAGGCGCTCCAGAGCCCGGGCTGCCGCAGGATATACCTGACGCCAGACGGCGTCCCGTTTTCGGCGGAGATCGCCTCGCGCCTCGCCCAGGAGAGCCATCTTGTCCTCCTGAGCGGCCACTATGAGGGGATAGACCAGAGGATCCGCGACACGGTGATCGACCTGGAGCTGAGCATCGGGGACTATGTCCTTACCAACGGCACCCTGGCGGCCGCCGTTATCATCGACGCGCTCAGCCGTTTCATCCCGGGAGTCCTGGGCGAGGAAAAGTCGTTGACGCACGAATCTTTCACCGGCAAGTTGCTCGACTTTCCTCAATACACGCGTCCCGCCGAATTTCGGGGCAT
>Ga0302319_10002784_pt1 | contig 37229 bp, 28 predicted proteins | sample Bog_T0_2_FD_203319 | JGI IMG/M metagenome (GOLD analysis project Ga0302319, IMG submission 203319) | Peat permafrost microbial communities from Stordalen Mire near Abisko, Sweden - Bog_T0_2 | ecosystem: Environmental > Terrestrial > Soil > Wetlands > Peat | place: Sweden: Abisko, Stordalen Mire...
CCCTTGCGGATTGATGAGCGGGTTTTGCACTTTTTTGCGGGGGTTTCTTACTTGGATGACCGCATTGCCGCGATGGTCGACACCATTGCGCCAGCGACCGAGGGCAATCTTACCCCTTCCCAGGAAAAGCTCGCCCGGAGCATCGTTGCCGCACTGGCGGCTCCGCGAGAGCACCAGATATTTCCTGCCGTTCAAATTTGCTCTCCGGGATCATTTGACTGTCGGCCACTCGTTGCGGCGATCGCCGCTGCCGTCGGCCTCCGAGCCGTCGCTCTCTCCGCCGAGTTCATCCCCACATCGGCATCCGAACTGGACGGCTTCGTCCGTCTCTGGGAGCGGGAAGCCGCACTCAGCAACTCGTTGCTTCTGGTGGAAGGCGCGGTCGACCACCCCAGCCCGGCCGAAGACGCCCGCTCCCGCCCATTCGACCGGCTCATCGAACGCCTCACTGGTCCCGTGATCTTCAACAGCCGTGAACCGCATCTGATTCCGCATCGTGCAACCATTAAATTCCATCTCGGTCCCCCTACCCCGCTGGAACAACGCACGGCGTGGAAATTGTCGCTGGCGCCATTGACAGCCGGCACTTCGGACATAGCGGATACTCTCGCCGCCCAATTCACCCTAGGCATTCCCGCCATTCGTTCCATTGCCAGTGAAGTTCTCGCCGGTGTCGCCACCTCACCGGAACCCGACGCCGCGGCAATGGCATGGCACGCCTGCCGCATCCAATGCCGCACCCGGCTCGAGGGTTTGGCCCAACGCATTGAACCTGCCGCCGGATGGGAAGATTTGGTCCTGCCCGAACCGCAGATCCAGACCCTCCGCCAGATCGCCGTTCAAGTGAGCCATCGCACCAAGGTGTATGAAACCTGGGGGTTCGCCGCCAAATCCTCCCGCGGTCTCGGGATTACCACCCTCTTCGCCGGCACCAGTGGCACCGGGAAGACCATGGCCGCCGAAGTCCTCGCCGCCGACCTGAGGCTGGATCTTTATCGCATCGACCTCGCCTCCGCGGTCAGCAAATACATCGGCGAAACGGAAAAGAATCTCCGCCGGGTGTTTGACGCCGCGGAAGAAAGCGGTTCGATTCTTTTGTTTGACGAAGCCGACGCGTTGTTTGGCAAACGCAGTGAAGTGAAGGACAGCCATGACCGCTACGCCAACATTGAAGTCAGTTATCTCCTGCAACGCATGGAGGCCTACCGCGGGCTGGCCATTTTGACGACCAACCTAAAGAGCGCGCTGGACCCGGCATTCTTTCGCCGGCTACGCTTCGTGCTTCAATTTCCCTTTCCCGATGCGTCCCAACGCGCGGAAATCTGGCGGCGAATATTTCCGGCAGCCACGCCCACCGAAAACCTGGATTTTGCCAGGCTGGCCAAGCTGAATGTCCCCGGCGGCAACATTCGCAACATCGCCCTGAACGCCGCGTTTCTCGCCGCCGCCGATCACAATCCGGTCCGCATGGGCCACGTACTTTCCGCGGCTCGCTCGGAATATGCCAAACTCGAAAGACCATTGACAGATTTCGAGATTGAAGGATGGTTGTAACAAGTGTTAGTCATCAGCATCCGGCCAGAACCAGACACAATAAAAATCGCCCATGCGCACTTTTGCCCCGAAACCGAAATCCGCCGGCCAGAATGACTTGGCCAAATTGGGAAGACCGCGCCGAACCTCGTTCGGGCCAACTCGCGAGGAAGAATCAGGCGTCCATTCGCACCGCGCCGATTTTGAACGTCCGGAAGGAAGGAATGGGGCCGCTTTTTTGAATTCCGCGCTGCACGATTTCAGCCAAATACAGGTTCACGCAGCGCCCGCCTCCCCATGGGGATCGCCCATTCATTCCTGGCAGAATCCGTCCACCTTGCCGACATTGCAGAGAAAGCGGGATTGTGCCTGCGGAGGGGAATGTCCGGAGTGCAAAGCCAAAGCGGCCCGGCAGCGGCTGAATTTTAGCGGTGAATTGACCGACAATGTTTTCCAATTCGGGCCCGGCGACGCCAACGCGCCTGCTCCCATAGCCGCGGACACGGGTTCCGACGCAGGCATTGCCAAACCCGCGAAGGCAGCAGGGGATTGCACGGACCTGTGCGACCGGGCGTATGCCGACTCCGCCTTGAACACTGGCGGAGGCGGGGTGGTTTGTGAAAAAGGTGTCAAGTGCGCCTGTGTATTCGACGTTCCGCCCCTCAAGCGTGGACAATGCCCCGACTTTGACGAGGTGGTGAGGAATCACGAGCGCCGGCATTTACCCGAAGCCGACTGTGCCGCCGATGCTCCGCTTTCGCGATTGGGCCCGAAACCGGGGGTCGACCTCACTGCGGCCGAGTGCACGCATCGCAAGGAATCTTGCGCCGAAATCGACGCCCTCCTTCCGACTGCGAAGGGAGACTGCAAGACGGGGATGACGTCCATTCGGGCAGGTCTGGCTTCCTGGATAACGGCGAACTGCGGCGCCAAGCCATGAACGTTATGACTTTGGAAATCTACGATGCGCTGAAGATTGCAATCCAGGAATTGCGCGCCAGAGATTCCATGTTCGGGGAGCAATACAAATTGACCGCTTCACTGGCCGACCACGAATGGGTCTTCTGGTTCGTGTTTCTCCCGGAAGCCTTTGGCCGGGACGTGACGGTTTTTGTGAAGGAAAACCAACAGACCCGGATTCTAGTTGGAATTTGAAGCCCATGCTTGAGGGGGAAACAGCCGGCCCGGGAGAGGCGCCATGGGTGATTGATGGTTAAACATGGTTACCCACATGCCAATTCAGTCCCGAGCGGGAGCGAGGACCGTCCCTAACTTCATGCCGAGGCGGGCGGGCGGGCTCCAGCGCCAGTGCGCCTGCGGCGGGAATCCAAGCGCGGACGGCGAATGCGCCGAGTGCCGTCAGAAGCGCCTGCAACGCAAAACCGCGCCCGCTGCGCCAACCGCCCAAGCTAGCGCCACCGCCCCGCCCATTGTGCATGAGGTACTGCGTTCATCTGGTCAGCCGCTTGATTCGGCGACACGTCGTTTCCTGGAGCCCCGTTTCGGGCACGACTTTAGCCAGGTGCGGGTACATTCGGGCGAACGGGCGGCGCATTCGGCACGGGCGGTAGCCGCGAACGCTTACACCGTGGGACGTCACATTGTGTTTGGAGCAGGCCAGTTGGCCCCGGAAACGCAAAAGGGACTCCAATTGATTGGTCACGAACTCACCCATGTAGTGCAGCAGGGCACCGCGGAGGCGAACGCGGAAACGATTCCGATCGACGCCGGCTCCAGTCCCGCCGAACAAGAGGCTGACGGCTTTGCCAAGAATCTCACGAATGACGCAAACCGGTGGACCGTGCGCCACACAACCCCGCAAAGGATCGCACGCTTTTCCGATACCGGCCATCACGTGGTCGAAGAGGCCGCCCTGGCGGGAGCTGGTTTCAACCGATCACAAATGAAGTCCATTGAGCGGGGCAATGTACAGCGCGATTATAGCCAGGTCGGACGGATCGGCAACCTGGCGCTCCTTTGCGATCCCCATGATTTCGGCGGCTACAAGCCCGAAGAGCACTTCGACAACTATATTTGGGATGCGGTCACCGGCGGTTGGCGCACCCGCGGGGCGAGCGCGCTGGGCGCGCAAGGCGTCGAGATAGGAAAGACCCCCATCGATTATATCGTTTCACAACTTGGTGAACTCGCGAGCCGGGGAACCACCGACGCAGGACTCGAGCATCTCGGGAATGCTTTCCACACCATAGAAGATTTTTTTGCCCACTCCAATTTTGTGGAGTTGATGCAGGGTGATGTGAGTCATGGAGCCACGCTCAGGACGGGCGATCCGGTCGGCCCCAGCGACTCGGTTCCCCGAATCCTTGAGGGCGTCACGCCCCGGGGCATACAAGAGGGTTATCGGACCAAGGCGGAAACGGCGATCGAAACGGCGGCCCCCGGAACTCACACCGCCATGGCACACGACGATCCGAGCCGGCAAAATTATGCTCTCGCCCGGCGGCTGGCTGCCCTCGTAATTCAGGATCTCGGCACGAACATTCTTTCGGTTATGAATGAGCCCGAGCCGGCAAGGTCCCCGCTGATGCGGGAGCGCGTGCTGGCCAAAATCACGCAATACCTTCGTCCACCCGACCCAAGGGATAAATGGTGGGAGGAGTTGATTGCGGAAGACAAGGGACAAATTGACAAGCGACTGGACGAAGCCGCGCGATTGACACCGATTACAGTCAACCAATGCGCTCTTAGTCCGCTCAAGAACCTGGAAGCATCCAAGGACTCGCCGCTCGCATTGCCGATCGGCGTGGCCATTCCGACCACAATCCTCGGCAACCAAGCGTGGTTCCAGGTCGGCGTCGGTGTCGCTCGGCCGTTTCCATTCGAACCCCTCCCGGGCGGTTCCACAGGCGACGATCACGGGACGGCGCTGGTAGCTGGCGCCCAGCTCACCGGCCGTTTTTAGGTGTTACTACCAGTCCCAAATGCCGGGCTTTGATTCTACACGCAAAAGCCAGTTAGAGGAAAATTCCGCCATGGCCACCACCTTTCATCAGGCAACGGGCTCAAAAACCAAGCCCCAGTCTTTGGCGTCGATCCAGCCAAGAACCGGCGTACTCCAGCACAAATCCACAGGCGACGAAAATTCCGGCGCGGGCGGCAGAGGAGGAGATTGCGGCAACCGGACCCGTTTGGGAATTCAGAGCCAGCTTATCTTCAACGAACGGGGAGACGTCTACGAACGGGAAGCAAACCGAATTGCCAATCAGGTGATGACAGCTCCGACGTTTCCGGCCATTAGCGGCACGCCCGTATCCGTTCAGCGTTTTTCCGGACCATCGAGTGGAAAAACTGCGACCGCGCCCATCCAGGTAGATCAGGCACTCGCTGAGCCAGGAATCCCTCTGGCCGCAGGGGTGCGGCAGGACATGGAGCAGCACTTCGGCCACGACTTTTCCCGGGTACGCGTACATTCAGACACGATCGCGGCGCAATCGGCGCGGGAAGTGAACGCTTATGCTTATACGGTGGGCCCCGACCTCGTGTTCGGCGAGGGGCAATTCGCGCCGGAAACCGGCGCGGGAAGGCACTTGCTCGCCCATGAGTTGACCCATTATGTACAACAAAGCGGGGGCCACGGGACACGGCAACATCTTCAGCGTCAGGGAATGGAGCCTACCGATGTTCCCGCCAGCGCCGTATTGCGCGATGCCCCAAACGCAAAAACGTGGAGCGGTGCTCCCGCCCGGTGCGGTCCCGACTTCTGCCGCCCGCTGCCGTCGGAGGGAATGGCGATCGACTCGCGCAAAAGCATGTGGCCACTCTTTGCTGCGGGGATTGCCTACGCGGTTAGTTCCCGGGTAGTTCCGCTCTGGAGCACTTGGGCCTTTGGCGGCAGCAGCTCGGTCTTGAATCTTACCGCCGATTTTGGCGGAGACTTTATCAATTCACTCACGACCGCCAAGACCACCAACTTCCTCCTGAGTGAAATTCATACGAAGCTCAGCAGCAGTCCGCCTTCCGTGCCCCCCGCGGGTTTCGTCAGCCTCGACATCCCGACCCTGATTCCCGGCCCGGTGAAAGCCATCGATGATCCCGCCAGTCCAAATCAAATGAATTTCAATGCCATTGGGGAAATCCCTGGCAATATCGCCGGCGGCATTGGCAAGGACCAGGCGGCGACGCCAATCGGCGCGAGCCCTTCGCCGCAGAATGACGAGCGGATTGCGAAGGGAACGCTATCGGTATTCGACATGGGCGCAAATTTACTCGTAATGCCCAAACTCAGCTACACCGTCAAAGACACCATTGATCTATGTCCCGGTGACTGTGGAGCGGCACGCGAACAAACGGCAACAATTCCCATGTCCCAATGGGAGGCAACCGGCATTTCCGGCGACGTCCCCTTTTCGGTGGATTTCCCGGCGCCGCCGCTCCTGGCTCTTCCCTTCAATATTGCAAAACCAGCGGCCCCCGCAAAACCCGCCACACCGGCATCCCCGCCCACGCCCATTCCAGCTCCGCCACCAAAAGCGCCGTAGCGCCCAGGGGCAAGAGGTCGGCACCTGGAATAGGCCCGAGAAAAGAACCACGAAAAGGACGAACACTCGTTAGGATTTACACGGTGGCCTCAGCCCCTTCGATTTCCTGCATTATGCCGACGTTCAACCGACGACGATTCGCCGGTCAAGCGCTGCGTTATTTCTTGGCCCAGGACTTTGCGGAAAAGGAATTGATCATTGTGGACGACGGAACGGAGCCGATCGCCGATTTAATTCCGGAGGATGTTCGGATTCGTTATTTTCGCCGGGAACAGCGACAGTCACTAGGCGGCAAACGCAACTTCGCGTGTGGACAGGCCAGCGGCGATTTCATTGTTCACTGGGATGATGATGACTGGAGCGCGCCCTGGCGGTTGCGGTACCAAGTGGAAGAATTGGTCGCCGCCGAAGCGGATGTCTGCGGACTTGAACGCGTCATATTTTATGCGCCCGGCGAAAAGCGCGCGTGGGAGTACGTTTATCCGAACGGTCAGCGGCGCTGGGTTTATGGCGCCAGCCTCTGCTATCGGAAAAGCTACTGGCAGGCGCATCGCTTTCCGGAGACGCAGGTGGGCGAGGACACACGTTTTGTTTGGGGCTGCAATCCGGCGAAGATTCACACCCTGCCGGACACGCGATTTCTCGTGACGCTGGTTCACGCCGGGAACACCAGCCCGAAACGCACGGCGGATTCGCGATATCACGCCAAGCCGCTGGGTGAAGTTGAACAATTGCTCGGCGAAGACGCCGGATTCTACCGGGCGCCCGAATTGGGGACGGCCGGGCAATTAACCGTGGCAGGTGAACCGTTTCGCCAACCCGCTGCGCTCGTGACCGCCGCGCTGGGGGTGGGCGACATTTTGCGGGTTACCCCCCTCGTGCGAGTGCTGCATCAGATGGGCTATGGGGTTGATGTCTTGGTGGCCACCGACTATGCCGATTCGGCGGAGTTGCTGGCAGGCGCGCCCGAAATCAGGCGGCTCATTCAAGTGCCGAGTTCCCGCGGGGGCGGTTCCATCGCCGCACCGGAACTGACCAATCAAGAGTATGACGTGGCAACGTTTACCACCTGGACGGCCAACTTGAGGGGAAGCATTCGCTGCAAACGGGCCCTGGCATTTGAACGCCGGCCCTGGCTCACCCATGGGGACACTCATTGCGTCGAACGCATCGCTGAGGCGCTTGGCTGGCAGGGCGATTTGCCGCCTCCATTCGCCCTGGCGTCCAACCGCCGGTTCGGATTGGCCCCGGGCACGATTGCCCTGCATGCGGGTTGCAAATACGAATGGCCTTGGAAAAAATGGCACGGCTTCGCTGAATTGGCGCGGCGATTTCCCCATGTCGTGGTCATCGGCACCGCCGAAGACGAACGTACCGATAACACCTACTTTCAGAATTCATTCGCGTGGCCCGCACACGCCCAGAACTTCATTGGCCAGCTGAGACTTCAGGATACCGCGGCATTATTGCGGGAATGCGCGGCACTCATTTCCAATGATTCCGGACTGATGCATTTGGCGGTGGCGCTCAATGTGCCGGCCTTCGGCATTTTCGGCATCACAAATCCGGAGCGGGAACTGATGCGCTCGCCCAAGATAACGGTCATTTCGAAAAATCTCCCGTGCGAACCCAGTTGCCGCCAAGCTCCGTGGGGCCGCCGGGACTGTCATCGCCACTTGGAATGCCTAAAAACCCTGACCCCGGATGAGGTTTTTATGAAAGTATCACAAATATTGCCCGAAGTGGCCGCGAGGTCCCGGGTGGCTTCGCCACCCCAAGAAGTCAAAGAAACCATCAACCTGATTTATTACGGCTGGGTGTTTCAGGCATCGGGTTATGGCCAGGCGGCACGCAGTTATCTGCACGCGCTACACCGCGCGGGCATCAATCTTTCCGTGGTTGATCTGGGCGGTACCGGGCGGGCCGTGAACGACGCGCTGGTGGAATCGCTGGTCGGGCGGAAAGTGGCGGCGGATTTTCATCTGTTTCATGGGGTTCCACCGCATTGGGCGCGGCAGGCTTTCCCGCTGGCAAACGTCATTGCGATGACAGTTTGGGAGACGGACACGATGCCATCGCAATGGAGGCCAGCCCTAAACCATGCATTGGAAGTATGGATGCCGTGCGAGTTCAACCTGGCCGTTTTCAGCCGCTCCTTGCAACGGCCGGTGTTCAAGCTGCCCCACCCCATTTTTTCCAGTCCATCCGCGGGACCGGGCAGTCACACGCTTCCGGTTGATTTGGAGATAGGAGCGGAGGATTTTCTGTTTTACAGCATTTTCGAGTGGCAGGATCGCAAAGGGCCGGGCGAAGTCATCGAGGCTTTTCTGCGGGCGTTTCCGGCGGAGACAGGCGTCGTACTCCTGATCAAATCGAATGCCACCGCGGCTCAAACAGGCGCGGACACCCTGGCCGAAATGCGAAAGCGTGTGCCTTCCGCCGCGAGAGTACTGATCCGGTGTGAAGCCTGGGCGGAAGGAGAAGTGGCGGCCCTGCATGCGCGCGGGAATGCCTATGTATCGCTTCATCGTGGCGAAGGATGGAACCTGCCCCTGTTCGACGCCGCCTGCCGGGGCAAGCCCATCATCGCCACCGGCTTTTCCGGCCCCCTGGATTACCTCGACCCCCACGCCCACTGCCTGGTCCGGCACCAACCGGCACCGGTACGCCAGCGTTACGCCTATTACACGCCGGCGATGAAGTGGGCGGAGCCGGACGTCGCTCACGCCGCGGAACTGATGCGTCAAGTATGGCTTGGCGCCGGCGAGGCCGCCGGACGCTCAACCACGCACGCGGAAAAACTGCGGGAACAATTCAGTCTGGAAAAGGTTGGCCGCGCCGCCCGGATCCGGTTGAGCCAACTGCTGCAGAAAACCAACCCGGAAAAATCGGGACGCCTCCAAGCGGAGGAACGAAGAACCCGACTCCAGCCCGCTATACCCATTCCCGCCGAATGGTACGATGCGGATTATTTTGAGCACGGCCGCAAGAGCAACTGGACGGAAGGATACCACTGGCCAGGATTCGCCGGACTTTTTCGCGACACGGCCGCATTTTTGGAGGAGACGTTTGTCGAAGCTCAAACGTTTCTGGATGCCGGCTGCGCGAAAGGTTTTCTGGTGCGGGCGCTGCGTGAACGCGGCAAGGAAGCGTGGGGGTTTGACCATAGCCAATGGGCGGTAGAGCAGGCCGAAGAAGTGGCCCGGCCATTTTTGTTTCAAGCCCGGGCGGAGAGCGCCGAAGCCTCCCGCAAATATGATATCACCCTGGCATTCTCGCTGCTTGAAAGCCTGACCGAGGAACAGGCCCGGGAGTTCCTGAACCGTTCCAGGGCCTGGACAAAGCAAGCCCTGATGATCGTGGCGCTTACCTGCGAAAATGAACTGGAACAAACGAAGCTGGCGGCAGGCGATCACGATTTATCCCATGTAACCCTGCGAACCTCTGCCTGGTGGCAGGAACTGGCCCAGCAAGCGGGCTGGAAACAAGACGCCTTGCACCGATTGGCCCAGCGAGCCTGCCGGAAGCACCCGCTGCCCCTGCGAATGGGATGGAGAATTCTGATTTTCTCGGCCAGTTAGAATCCGCCAACCGCCGCATCGGATATGGAACATTTTTTTGAGTCAATCGAGGGATGGTTCAATTTTCGGTCGATTTATGACCAGGCCCTGCAAGAGGCTCCGGCGAACGCGGTATTCGTGGAGGTGGGCAGTTGGCGTGGCCGGTCGGCGGCTTATATGGCGGTCGAAATCGCCAAATCGGGGAAGGCGATTGATTTTTATTGCATTGATCTATGGCATGGTTCGCTCGAAAGCCCGGCGAAGGTTTTGCAGCATACGGCAGGATCGGGTTCAGCCTTCCCGGCTTTTCGAAACAATCTTCAACAAGGCGGGGCCTGGGACTTGGTCAAACCGATTGTGGAAAAGTCGGCGATCGCAGCCAACCGGTTCCGGGACGAGTCGGTTGACTTTATTATGATCGATGCGGCCCATGACTATGCCAGCGTCCGCGAAGACGTCTCCGCCTGGTTGCCAAAACTGAAATCCGGACGGTTAATGGCCGGAGATGACGCGGACTGGCCCGGCGTATTGATCGGTGTGCACGAGTCGATTCCCATGTCGGAGATAACGATCCTGAACAACGGAGCCAATTGGCTTTATCGTCACCAACGCCCCCATCGGGGAGATTGGCAGCTGAAAGGAAATCAGGTTCATGATCTCGATTATCTGGCGGTGATTCCTTATGTCAATCGACCGGACTTGCTGGAGCGCGCGGTGTCTTCGATTCCGGAGTTGTGGAAAGGGCTCGTGGTCATAGACCAATCGGAGAAAGGCCTGGCTCCGGCGGAAACCGGGTGGGCAAAGGAAATTGCGGGCGTGTTTCGAGCCCCGGCCAAAAGCATGTCTTTCACGCAAATGATGAATTGGGCCACCGCCGAAGCCCGTCAGCGGAGGGTCCGCCATCTGGTCTTTATGCACAATGACGCGGAATGCACGAATGAAGCAGCCGGTCGTGCGCTGGAATACGCGCGAGCCCATCCCCAGGCGGGTGTGGTATTTACCCACTACGATGCCTTTGCGGTGTTCAACCTGGCAGCTTTGGTACAAGTCGGCCCATGGGACGAGACCTTTCGATGGTACTTCGCCGATAATGATTATTATTACCGGATGAAACTGCTCGGCTGGGAACTGGCAAATTTTGGCGGGGACCTGGTCTTGCATCATGGCAGCCAGACCCTCCACTCCGACCCGGCTTGCGCCGCGGAAGTAGCGGCGCATTGGAAATGGCACGAGGATCACTATCGCCACAAATGGGGCGGTCCAACGAACCGCGAATGCCACACCATCCCGTACGGGGGCGCGCCATGGTAAAATAAGCCGTCCACATGCCGACAACGCGCTCCATTCTCGTTCATCTTGGTGCAGGCATTGGCAACATTGTGCTGGCGACGCCGCTGCTGCTCGCGTTGGATGAAATGGGATACATTGTTGACGTGATTTTGACTCCGGACTACCGGGAAACCCAGGAATTATTGCGTCCCTGGCGTGCGGTTCGGGAAGTGTACATCCACCCCGACGAGACACCCCGATACCGGACTTATGATTTCGTAATTCCGGCGATACCTCCGTTCTACGAGGCGCGCTTTGGGCGCGTGAGCCGTTCCTTCGGGCAACAAATGCCCCGACCCGCCAGCTCGCTGTTCTACCAAGACGAGCAAGGATTTTATTTGAGCTTCGCACGAGGTTTGGGTTATCCGGCAGGGAAGCACCCGCCCCTGTCCCTCCCCATCGGGCCCACGGCAAAATGCGCGGTGACCACCGGGAGCGTGGCGCTCGCGCCGGGCTGCAAAACAGGATTAATGGCGTCCAAACGCTGGTCGCGTTTTGCGGAGCTCGCGAAAGAGTTTGCGGATGTCGTTCTGGTGGGGAAAACCAATGATTTATGTTCGCGGGACGGAGACGCCCTCACGTTCCCCTCCCACGTGCGGTCCTTCGTCGACACACTGACCCTACGCCAAACGGCGGAGTTAATGGCCGGCGCAGGCATAGTGGTGGCCAACGATAGCGGTCTGGCGCACGTCGCCGCCGCCATAGGGGTTCCCACGATCATGATCTTCGGACCCACTCCGCATCGAACATTGGAGCCCTTTCCGGACAATGTGACGATCCTCAGACAGGGTTTGCCGTGCGAGCCATGCTGGGCGCAGGCGCGTTTCGAAGCGTGCGGAAACCGCGTGTCGTGCCTGGAGGAAATCCGGGTTGAAACAGTGGTGAGCGAGATCAACCGGCGGGCATTTATCCCGGCACCACCGCCGGGTCTTTTGGCCGCTACGCGATGACCGGCGGCACAATCTCATGCTTGCGCATCAATTGCCAAAACGCGCGCCGGTTTTTTTTGGCCGCCCGCGCCGCCTTGCTGATGTTGCCGTGGTTGGCGGCCAGCAACTGCCGCACATAGTTGGTTTCAAATTCAGCGATCGCCTGCGCTTTGCGAGCCTTGAAGGATAGCTCCACCGCGGCCGCTGAAGTTCCCGGCAGGCAAATATCCCCGCCCGTGATGACAGGCTGTTCCGAAAGAACCAGCGCGCGGGCAATGATATTTTCCAATTCGCGAATATTTCCCGGCCAGTGATAAGCCAAGAGTTTTTCCATGGCCGCCCGCGAAAGTTCCTTGGCCGGGGTCGACGATTCCCGTGCGTGTTTCATCAAAAAATGAGAGGCGAGCAGAGGTATATCCTCCCGGCGCTCCCGTAAAGGCGGGAGTCTAAGGGGGAAAATATGCAGGCGATAAAACAAGTCCGGGCGGAATCGACCCGAGCGGACGGCCTCATCCAGGTCGGCATTGGAGGCGGCAATGATCCGCAAATCGGATTTCCGGGTTTTCCGTGCGCCCAGCGGGCGGTACTCCCGGTCTTGCAAGAAACGAAGAAATTTCACCTGCACCTGCAACGGAAGGGAATCCACTTCGTCGAGAAACAACGTTCCGCCCTCGGCATCACTCACCAAACCCTGAACGGCGCAGGCAGCGCCGGTGAAGGAACCGGCTTCATGCCCAAACAATTCGTTTTCCACCAACTCGGCGGGAATGGCGCCGCAATTAACCGGGATGAAAGGATGCGCCGCCCGGGGCCCCAATTGATGCACGGCACGCGCGCACATTTCCTTGCCCGTGCCAGTCTCCCCCGTGATAAAGAGAGTGGCATCGCACTTGGCGAGCTTAGGGATTTGGTGCAACACTTCGAGAAAAATCCGGCTTTCCCCCAGAAACTGCTGCAGGCCAAACGATTCCACGAGTTGCCGCGCCAGGCCGCCGGTCTCTGATGGCGGAGCGCTCCAACGCATCATTCTGGGCAACAAATCCTCCTCTCGCAGTGGGGCCAGACAGAAATCACAAGCGCCCCGGCGGACAAACCGGTGTAATTTATCCGGAGCGGCCGTTGGTAGAATGGCGATGACCGGAATTTGCGGGGAACGATTCTGAATCTCCTCCAGTACGATTTCCGCATCCCCAAGGTGGTCCGAGTCCGCACACAAAAGGACCAGATGCGGATAATTTTTTCGGAACACCCGGGAGAAGAGCAAGGCCACGCTGTCCGCACGGAGGTAATTCAAACTCTCACTCACAAGCTCCACCGTGGGAACCGCCCACAACATCCCCTCCAAAGCGCGCTGCAAATCATGGGTCCCATTTAGAAAGATTGCCAGCGCCTGCACGCGGCCCGCAGGGTCGTCACTGACCCGTAGCTTCGAAATTTCCCAGCCTTCGTGGCCCATAGAATTGATGTGATAAAGTTGTTTATTCCACCTTGGCCGGCCAAAACCCTGTCGGCCGGTGTCAACTCTCCCCGGCGTGAAGGCCGCATACATTCCTCCTGCAACCTCCCGCATTAACAACATTTTGCGCAAAGCCCCAGCACCCTTTCCCGCAGAAACAATTATCTAAAACAGGGTTGCCGGCGAGCAAATTAGCCGGAAAACATTCCACCGTTGCGGCGATACCGGCGCAACAAGATTCGCCAGTGGAAAATTTTAGTCCCAAGTTTAACCTCCCGCCAGCAATGTGACTGGCAAGCTCCAAATCGCCTCGTTGCTTTTCTGTGCACAGCCTTAATCAATTAGGCAATGCCCCAAACGGAGGCCTGAATTAAGCCGCCCGTCAATTAGATTTTATTAAGCATTTCATCAAGCAAATTGTCAACTTCAAAATTACGATGGGTGGATAAAAAGCGAGACCCGTTCATTTCGGATCCGCCTTGAGTTGTTCGAGCAGACGATCCAACTCCGCCTCCGCTTCGAGGGGCTTGCCCGCATCCAGCAGTGGCTTGACCTTCTCATCCATAGTCCGAGCGATGGTCGAGGGATCACGCCCGCTGGCCGACCATTTTTGCGCACCCGCTTTGACGCGCTCAACTTTTTCCGTGAGACGCTGGCGGACCGATTCTTCGAGTTGCGAGCCGCCATCCTTCGCGAGTTCGCGCAACTTGTCCTCTTGTTCCGGCGTGAGCTGATTTTTGATTGCCGCGAGCAAGCCGATATGGAGATGTTTTAGCTCACGCTCGGCATCGAGGACCTTGTCGAGCTGCGCGACGAGCGCCGCCTCATCCACCCGATCCGGTTTCGCCAGGGCGGCGAGGGCGGCGGTTTCACGCTCCAATTGCGCCCGCAATTCCTCGGAGCGCGACTGCGTCTTCTCCACCTGGGCACGGATTTCCGCGAGCTGGTCCGGAGTGAGGGCGATTTGGTCATGCGCGAGAATAACCAGTTCCGGCGGGAAAAACGCACCGGCGAGCGGGTCAGCGGCGGGTTTGGAATTGTCCGCTGCGAACAGGGGACCGAACGAGATGAGGAGAACAAGGGCGATGATGAGTTTCATAGTGTGGGTGGATATGGGTTTGGCTGGCATGGTAAAGGAAATCATTGGGGAAAGCGTGGTTGATCCAGCAGGGAAGCCGTGGGCGACGTCCAAGCAGGGAACGAAGACGGCGGCTCAAGCGAAAGCCGCGCGATCACATTCTGCGTGGAACTGATTACTGCCGCCACGTTGGGCCGCGACCGGGTTGGTGGGACATGGATGAACCGCGTCCCGGCCAACACGAGCGCCAGGCAGGCCGCCGCCGCGGCAAGGGTAATCCTGGCCGACCACAGGTAAGGTGAGCGCACCACGGATGGAACCGCAGGCGGGGTCACCAGCGTCTGGCTCGTCCGGGTGTTCAATGAGCCGAGTGCCTGTAACTTTGCGTCAACCGTTGCCAGCGCGCGCAGCGTTCGCCGGGCCTCGGCACTCGTGCGCAGCAATGCTTGCAGCTTCCCAAAATCAGTGTCCGGGAGGGTGCCATCGAGATGAGAGTGCAGCAAATTGAGTTCGTCCGGTTTCATGGGCAGCCCCCTTCCCGGGCCAGCGCGCGCTCGACGCACTGGAGTAATTCCTGCCGGATTCGGGCCAGCAATTGATAGAGGGAGCCCTCCGAACGGCCCAGGCGCGCGGCCAGGTCACGGATGGAAGTTTCCGGCGCATAAGCGGTGATCGCCATGTCACGGCGGTCCCGGGGGAGCTTTTCCAGGCAATGTTCGAGCGCCTCGAGCTGTCGGCTGCGGAGCGGGGCTTCCTCCACGCCTTCCTCGGCGAGCCGGGCGACGATGTCCTCATCCAATACCAGGCGGTCGCGCGCTTTCCCGCGCCGGAACTTCAGCACCTCGTACCTGGCAATCAGGCACGCCCAGCGTGCAAACAGGGAGGGATCATCCAGGGTCGCGAATTTCTTCCAAGCCACGAGGCTGACCTCTTGGAGCACTTCATCCACATCCGCCGCGCGCGGAAGGCAGGCCCGCACGAAGGCTCGCAGGGTGAGTTCATGGCGCGTGTAGAGCCGAAGAAAATCCTCGCGCGGATCGTGGGATGCAGCAATTTCATTCTCGTTCATAACGGTCATTCTTCGTTATACTACTCCCGGTGACCGCAAAATCTAACGAACTCTTTTCGCGAAGGGCGGGAAAGGGAACCCGGACGAAGCATGCGCAAGTGCTGGCATCGTGGGGTCGCGGGCCGCGCATGGGGTGAATACCCCATTTCGCCAACACCGGTTCCGGCGCAAGATCGCGCCGTGCCGTTCAATTTTAACAGCCTTCAAGTCCAAGCCGGTGGGGAATATCTGGCAGCGGGAGCCAAAATATGAGCCGCGACCATGGAAACGAAAAGGTGACTGAGGAGGCGACGCGGAAAACACAGGCGAAAACGCAGACGGAACAGGCCAACACACGCACGGCGCAGGCGAAGACCCAAACCGAACAAGCCAACACCAGGTCCGCACAATCAGAGACCCAGGTGGCACAGGACAAGACGCGTATCGAGCAGGCGGAGACGCAAGTGGCGCAAGACAAAACGCGCACCGCGCAGGCGGCAACTCAAACGCAACAGAGCCATGCGCGAACAACCGAGGAAGCGCTCCGCACTTCCGAACTGAGTTATCGCCGGTTGTTCGAGGCGGCGCAGGATGGCATTCTGATTTTGGACGTGGACACGGGCCGCATCACTGATGTGAATCCTTTCGTGGTTAATCTCCTGGGATATTCCCATGCTGAAATGGTCGGGAAAACGGTCGGGGAACTCAGCCCGTTCCACGATATTGTCCACAACCAGGCCATGCTGGAACGGTTGCAGCGGGATGGCTATGTCCGCTATGAAGATCTGCCCCTCAAAACGAAGGATCGCCGCCACATCGCCGTGGAGTTCGTCAGCAACATCTATCAGGCCGGCGACAAGAAAGTGATCCAATGCAACATCCGCGACATCACCAAACGCAAACAGGCGGAATCCACGTCAAACCTCTTGCGGGCGATTGTCGAATCCTCGGAAGACGCCATTTATGCCAAGGACCTTAACAATATCGTCACCAGTTGGAACCAGGGGGCGGAAAAGATTTTTGGCTACGCGGCCAGCGAGATGATCGGGACTTCCATCCTGCGGCTGATACCCGCCGAACGGCAGGATGAAGAACAGCAGATCCAGGAGAAGATCAAGGTCGGCGAACAAGTGGCGCACATTGATACGTTGCGCCAAACCAAAGACGGTCGATTGATTGACGTCTCGATCACCGCGTCCGCAATCAAGGATGCCAGCGGCAGGGTCGTAGGTGTGTCGAAGGCGGCGCGCGACATTTCGGAGCGGAAGCGCGCGGCGAAGGCTTTGCTGGAGTCGAAACGCTTCCTGCGATCCACCCTCGATGCGCTCTCCTCGCACATTGCCATCCTGGATGAACACGGCACGATTGTGGAAGTCAACGCAGCCTGGGATCGCTACGCCCGCGAGAACCGGTACATCGGCAACCATGGCCGGGGCGACAACTACCTGAGTGTCTGCCATTCGGCCGCCGGACATTTTTGCGAAGAAGCTTCGGCAGTGTTCAACGGTATCACGGCCGTGATGGCGGGGCAAAGGGATGAATTCCACCTGGAATACCCCTGCCACAGTCCGCTGGAACGGCGGTGGTTTATCGTGCGGGCCACCCGTTTTGCCGGCGACGGACCGGTGCGGGTCGTGGTGGCCCACGAAAACATCACTGAGCGCAAACTGGCGGAGGCGGCGTTACAATTAAGTGAGAAGAAATTCCGTGACCTGCTGGAAAACATGCAGCTTGGGGTGGTGGCGCACGAACCCGACACGACCATCCAGTTTTCCAATCCCATGGCGGCGCAACTGCTCGGCCTGACTCCGGATCAAATGCGTGGCAAAATGGCGATTGATCCGGCTTGGCGTTTCATCCAGGAAGACGGGACCCCGTTGGCGTTGGAGCAATATCCGGTGAACCAAGCGCTGCCGGCCGCCATGATGCAGTCGCCGAATTTAATTCTGGGCATCTGCCGGCCGGACCGTAAAAATCCGATTTGGGTGCAATGCAACACCCACCCCATTCTGGATCACGCGGGCAAAGTGCAGCAGATCGTTGTGACGTTCTTTGACATCACCGCCCGAAAACTGGCGGAGCAGGAGGTGCTCTGGAAGACCGCGTTGCTGGAAGCCCAGTTGGAGTCCTCGATTGACGGCATCCTGGTGGTGGGCACCCAGGGCGAGCAGATGCTCCAAAATCGGCGGATGGTAGAAATCTGGAAAATGCCGGCGCCGATCGTCGCCGCTAAAGATGAATCCGCGCAACTCGCTTTCGTCACCCACCACACCAAGAATCCCAAAGCGTTCATTGAACGGGTGACTTATCTCTATGCCCACCCGGACGAGGCTGGTCATGACGAGATTGAAATGACGGATGGCACGATTCTTGACCGATACTCATCGCCGATCTGTGACCGGGGCGGAAAACATTACGGAAGAATCTGGTCGTTTCGCGACATCACCGAGAGCCGGAAGATGGAGAATGCTTTTCGCCAGGCGCAAAAGATGGAATCCATCGGCCAGCTCGCCGGTGGCATCGCCCATGATTTCAACAACATCTTGGGGGCCATTGTCGGCAATCTATATCTGGCCAAAATGGACGCGGCGGATCAGCCGGTGATTCTGGAATCGTTGGCGAACATTTCGGATGCCAGCCAGCGGGCAACGGAGCTGGTGAGTCAAATCCTGACCTTCAGCCGCCAAAGCAAACCGGAGCGCGCCGCGGTCAAGCTAAACGATGCGGTGATGGAAGCCATCAAACTCCTGCGTTCCAGCGTGCCGGCCACCATCCGGATTCAAACGGAACTGGCCGAAGTGCCGACAGTGCTAGCCAACGCCACGGCGATCCATCAAGTGATCATGAACCTCGGCACCAACGCCTGGCACGCCATGCGAGATCAGACCGGCGTGCTGAAGATCGAAATGCACGTGCTGGAGATGGATGAGGATTTTGTCAAAACACATCCCGACCTGCGCCCGGGACGCTATGTCCAGCTGTCGATGAGCGACACCGGTTGCGGTATGGATCGCGCCACGCTGGAACACATTTTTGAACCGTTTTTTACCACCAAAGGCGTCGGCGAAGGCACCGGACTGGGGCTGGCCGTGGTGCATGGCATCATGAAAAGCCATGACGGCGGCATTTCGGTTTACAGCGAGCCCGGCCAAGGGACCACGTTTCATTTGTATTTCCCCGTGATTGAAACGGAAGTGGCCGCGGAGCAGATCGAAACCACACCCATTCCGCGCGGCCAGGGGGAACAGATATTATTCGTGGACGATGAAGCCGTGCTGGCTGGTCTTGGTAAAAAAATGCTTGAACGGCTGGGCTATGTGGTGACGACGCAAACCAACCCGCTCGAAGCCATCGCGGCCGTGCGCGCTCAACCGGCGCAGTTTGACCTGGTCATCACGGATTTGACCATGCCCGGCATGGATGGCGCCATTCTCGGGGCGCAGTTGTTACTCTTGCAACCGCGCCTGCCCATCATCATCACAACCGGTTATAGCGGAGTGATGACCGCCGAGAAAGTCCGCGCCCTTGGCTTCCAGGAAATACTGAGCAAGCCCAGCACCGCGCGCACCTTGGGCGAAACCGTGCATCGCGTGCTACAGCAAAGAGCTTCAACGAAAGCTCAAGCCGGCTGACAAAGCTGCTGCCGGTCGACTTCCAAGCACCGCACAAATTGGCGGGCGAGGTCCTTGGGCTGAGTGCATCAATCAAGTGGCTGGCGGCAGCAACTCATCCACATTTCAGCAGCCTTCGGACTGATCCAGCACTTCGCGAACCTTATTGGTCAATCGTAGGGGGGTGAAAGGTTTTGCGAGAAAGCAGATGCCGGGATCGAGGCCCCCATGTTTCGTCAGGGCATCATCGGTGTAGCCCGACATGAAAATGACCCGGGCGTGCGGGAAAATGGGTTTTAGTTCCTTAATCATGTCTTTGCCGCCCATCAACGGCATGATGACGTCGGTAACAATGAGATCAATGCGCCCGAGGTTTTGCCTGGCCAGTTCCACACCTTCCCGGCCATTGCAGGCCGCGAGCACGGTGTAGCCACATTTTTGGAGAATGCGAGCGCCTAATTTGCGCAACGCCTCCTCGTCTTCGACGAGCAGGATGGTTTCGTGCCCTTTCTGAGGCGGCGAAGTGTTGGCGTCGGGGGGGGGTTCCGGGTTCTCCCGGATGGCCGACAAGTAGATTTTGAAAACAGTCCCGCGGCCAAGTTCGCTGGAAACCAGGATATGGCCGCCGCTTTGTTTGATGATGCCATAAGTGGTGGCCAGGCCCAAACCGGTCCCCTTGCCCAGTCCCTTGGTGGTGAAGAAGGGTTCGAACAAGTGCGATTTCACCTCGTCACTCATCCCCACACCATTGTCGGAAATGGTGATGCACACATAAGGACCGGGCACAAAATCGGCGGGCTTAGTCCCCTGCAGGTCTTCCAATTGAACCATCATCGTCTCGATGACAAGTTTGCCACCGAAGGGCATGGCGTCGCGGGCGTTGACGATCAGGTTCACGATGACCTGTTCGAGCTGACCGGCATCCGCTTTTACACTGGAAAGGTTTTTGGCCAGGACCGGGCGCAATTCGATATTCTCGCCGATGAGTCGTTGCATCATTTCGGACATCCCAACAATAACCTGGTTCAGATTCAGGACTTTGGGAACGAGCAGTTGTTTGCGACTGAACGCGAGCAACTGTCGCGTGAGCGCGGAAGCACGATCGGCGGATTTGTTGATTTCTTCCAAGTCCTTGCGATGGGGATCCCCATGGGGGGTATCCGCGGCCAGCATATCGCAGTAACCGCCAATGACGGTCAAGATGTTATTGAAGTCATGGGCAATGCCGCCGGCCAGGGTGCCGATGGCCTGCATTTTTTGGGATTGGCGGAGTTGTTCCTCGATGCTGCGCTGATAGGTTACATCGCGGGAGACGGCCACGAAATTGACGATCCTGCCATCCTGGCCGCGCACCGGGGTGATGGTGGACTCGGCTTCATAAAGGCTGCCGTTCTTGCGACGGTTGGTGAGTTGTCCACTCCACGTTTTGCCTGCGGTCAACTGCGACCACATGTCCCGGTAGAATTCCGGTCCCAGGCGCCCGCTTTGCAACAGGCGGGGGTTCTGCCCGACCGATTCCGCCCGCGAATACCCGGTGACGCGTTCAAACGCCGGGTTGACATATTCAATCACGCCCTGCGCATCGGTGACCACGATGACTTCCGCCGACTGCTCGACGGCGGTGGCGAGGCGGGCCTGGGATTGCTCGGCGTGTTTGCGCCCGGTGATATTTCGAGCGAGAACAACCAGGTGGGTGGCCCCGAGTGGAACCAGGCGGGCCTCGAAAAATTGTTCACCGCGGGGGAGGTGCAGACTGTATTCAAAAGCGGTCATTTGCCCGGAACTCTTGATGGTCTCAATCGCGTCATTGAAGAGCCCACTGACACCGGCGGGCAGGGAATCCTGAATCCGCTTGCCAATGAATTTTTCGGGCGGCACCAACAGGTCCGCGCTTTGCCCGCCGCGGTAGTCGAGGATCGTTCCCCGGTCGTCGAGCAGGAAAAACAAATCCGGGAACGCTTTGAACACAGCCTCCAACTGCATGGTGGACTTCCGCAGTTCTTCCTCGGCGCGCTTGCGCTCGGTTATATCGCGGCACGTGGTAGAGAAATACTCGGTTTTTCCATTGGCCGCCCGGTGAACGATGATCGTTTGCAGCACCGGGATTCGGCGGCCGTCACAGGCCATCAACTCGGTTTCCCCGCTCCAATTCCCTTCCCGAACCGCGGCCGGCCGGGCGATGCCGGCAATAAAATCCGCGCTGGCCGGCGGGTGGAACTGTTTCATGGGCACGGCGGAAAGGTCTTCGTCCTCGCCAATCCCGAGCATTCGGCGACCGGCGCGATTCATGTAAGTGATCAACCCGCTAGTATCGGCCGAACTCACGAGGTCGTTCGTGCTCTCCATGATGTCCACGAACCGCCCGACGAGCGTGCGGTGCCTCGCCGCTTCAATGGCATGGCGCAGCGACCGCTCGAGCACGGGCACGTTAATCTGGCCTTTGACGAGGTAATCGGTCGCGCCGGCTTTCATGGCCTCGACGGCAATTTCCTGGTCGCCCTGGCCAGTCAGCAGGATGAAGGGCGTGACGACCTTGCATTTCCGCGCCGCCCGCAGCAAGTCCAGGCCATTATTCGCACCGAGCCGGTAGTCCACCAGAAAAACATCGGTGTGATTGCCACCAATGGCCGACAATCCCTTCTCATAGGAATCATGCCAGGTCAGTTTCGAACAGATCCCCTGCGCGTCCGCGAGCAAATCGCGAACGAGGACGAAATAGTCTTCGTCGTCGTCAATAAGGGTAATGTTTAGTGGTGGTTCGGTCATGGCCCGGTGGGATTTAAGATTGGGGGAGCCGGCAGGTGTCGAACCAATAATGAACCGGCATGAGAATATGCAAACGCTCAGGTTTCATAGTTTGGTTCCGCGGCGGGCAATTCCACGATCTCGACCCAGTATCGGCTTAACATCTGCATCGCGGCCACCAGGCCGTCGAATTTGACGGGTTTGGTGATGAAGGAATTCACACCGATGTCATACGTCCGGTAGATGTCCTCCTCGGCCTTCGAAGTGGTGAGCACTACGACCGGGATACGGCGCAGCTTTGGGTCGCCTTTGATTTCCTTCAGGGCTTCCCGGCCATCCTTTTTGGGCATGTTCAAGTCCAACAGGATCAGGCCTGGCAATGCCGTATCGGCGAGGCCCGCAAATTTTCCCCGCCGATTCAAGTAATCCATCAGTTCTTCGCCGTTCTCGACCATGTCGAGTTGGTTCGCGCACCGGCTTTCGATGAGTGCATCGCGGGCCAGCATCCGATCTTCCGGATCATCGTCGGCGAGCAAAATGATGAACGGTTTGTGTGGTTTGTTCATGACGGTTAGTCTCCTGGTTTGTGTGTGATGGGGAGTGAAATGACAAAAGTCGCGCCCTCGCCGGGGGCGCTGGCGGCGTGAATCGAGCCGTCGTGGCGTTCGACAATTTTTTTGCAAATGGCCAGGCCGATGCCCGTTCCCTCAAACTCGCCGCGACCGTGCAGCCGCTGGAAGATGACAAAAATCCGGTCGGCGTGTTTCTGTTCAAAACCGATGCCGTTATCCTGCACGACCAATTCCAAACGGGGCGGCGCCGCACCGTTGCGCACGGTGCCGGACACGCGGATGACCGGCGGCGCATCCGGCTTGCGAAATTTCAACGCATTGCCGATGAGATTCTGGAACAGTTGCCGCATCTGCAACGCATCGGCGTCAATCTTTGGCAGGGGAGACACCTCCACGACACCTTTGGTCTGTTCGATGCGCACTTCCAAATCGGAAAGCACGCCGCGCGCAATTTCATCGAGATCCACCAGCGCGAACGGCTGTGCCTTGGTGGTGATCCGCGAAAATTGCAACAAGTCGGTGATGAGTGTCTGCATGCGCAAGGCCGCATCAATCATGCGCCGCAGGTAATCCTGACCCGTTTCGCCCAGGGTGGCGGCATACTTGGAGTGCAAACGGTCGCCGAACGCCTGAATTTTGCGCAACGGCTCTTGGAGGTCATGCGACGCGACATGGGCAAAGTCCGTCAGTTCCTGGTTGCTCGCCTGCAGCCGGGCGGCAAACTGCTGGAGTTTTTCCTCCGCCACTTTGCGCTCGGCAATTTCGGCCTTCAAACTGGCATCGCCCCGCTCGATCTGGGTGAGCATTTGGTTGAAGGAATCAATCAGCACACCGACTTCATCCCGATAGGAATTGGGGGCGCGCAATGAGTAGTCGTTCTTTTCGGAGACCACCCGGGCGGTTTCGGCCAATTGCAAGATGGGCTGGGTGACCACGGTCTGCAACTTTGCCGACATCCAAAGTGCCGCCAGCGTCGCGACCAGCAAAACCACGCACAAGATGCCGGCCAGCAGTTGGATGCGGCCGGTAATTTCGCGCAGATCGCTTTCGAGATAGAGGTAGCCGATGGTTTCGCCGTCATGCACCACCGGCTGGAACATCCACAAAGTTTCGCCCCCGAAGCGCCGGCCTTCGCTTAGAGAAGCGGCATCCCTGGCGTGGTAGGCGGGATGGCGCGACCAAGTTGCGAAGAGCTTCCGGTCGGGCAGATAGAGACTGGCGGCGACGATATTGGGCTTGGCCTGCATCGAGGCGAGGGTGGTTTCCGCGGCCGTTTTATCCTGAAACCGCAAGGCAGCGCGGCTATTGAAGCCCAGCACATCGGCGAGGCTGTTGAGATCATTAACCAGCGCCTTGCGGGTGGCGTAATATTCGAAGCCGATGAAGCCCAGGCAGGCCAACAACAAGGCCGATACGGTGACCAGCATGATCACGGCGGTGAGCTTGCGGCGCAGGGAGAGTTTCGAGAAGAATTTCATTTCAATTTTCCTCCTGCTTTCCCGTTTTTTCCCGCACCGCGTGGGCAAGACTCAACAGTTGGGAATCAAGCTGCACTCCCTCCGCGTCCGCCTGGGCCTTATTGATATCGAACCGGACTTTATTCTGTTGGACGAAGAATTCGATCACGCCCCCATCCCCAAGAAATTCCGGGATTTCTCCGATCGTCAGCACGGGCGCATTCCGCAGCGTTGCCAGATGCAACCGCAGATTCGCGTGCTCGGACGCCGGAATAAACACGACCTGACACATCCTGGCGTCGGCCGCCGTCGCCTCTTGCTTGACAACAACGGTCCGGCCGCCCACGAGCCGCCCACTCATGAGTTTTTGCAATTCCGTGTCGAAGGGGTTTTCGCCGAGGACGCAGATCACCAGCGGACTGTCGGCGGCGGAAAACGCATTCGTCGGCCACTTGACAAAACGCACAATGTTGAACAGATAGACGGCCTTGATCTTATACTCGGGAGTGGCCTCGGCCTGGACACCCCCGGGTTTGATCAACCCGGTCGCCACGGCGATCAGGGCCAGCCAAACCAAGCGGAGGAGGATGCGCCGGTGGAAGTTCATGGGTTAAAAACGGTAAGTCAGTTTCACGCGGAAGCTGCGGCCATTTTGCTGAACCGACGTTTCGGCAAAATCGCTGCCGACCGGGTCGCTATATTTTTTGTCAAACAGGTTGTAAATGCCGGCGGAGAGTTCCACCCCGGAGAGGATCTCCCGGCTGAAGATGGTGAAATTGGCCAACCAGGGGCTGCCAACCCCATTGCCTTGAACGGTCGTGCGGTCGCTCATCCCCAGGATTTCAAAATTGGCAAAAACCTTTTCCGGCCAAAGTGGCGCGGTGAGATTGAACTTGGCCAGGTGTTCGGGCGAGTTGCTCAAGCGCTGGCCGGTGGCGCCGTCGCGCGCATCGGCGTAAGTGTAACTCAACCGGGCGCGCCAGCCTTTGGCCCAATTTCCGTCCAACTCGATCTCGCCACCCTTGGAGGTAGCACTGGCGACATTGCCGAAAGTAGAATTGCCATTGGCATCCAGCCCAAAGCTGATCAGGTCGTTAACATCGTAATAGAACACCGCCGTGGCCAGTTTCAGATGCGGATTAAGGACCTGGTCATAATCCAGCTCGTAGGAATGGATGGTTTCGGGTTTTAACTGCTGGCTGACGTCATAGCCGGGAGCCACATAATAGAGCTCATAGGCATTGGGAGCGCGGAACGCCTGACCATAGATGGCCTTGAAGGTGGAGTTGGTGCAGGGACTGTAAATGAGGGCAATCCGCGGATTCACGGTGTCGCCAAAGGAGGAGAACCAGTCGTAACGGGCGCCGGCGTTGAGAATTAAATTGTGGAGAATGGCGTATTCGTCCTGGAGGTAAGCACCCACGGTATCGGCAGTGTTATTGGCATTCAGATAAGTCGGGCCGCCGGCGTCGAAGTTGCGTTGGTCCAAAATGAAATCATGGTGGTATTCGGCCCCGACCGTGACCAGATGTTGTTGGAACAAGGTCTTGCTGATCTGCACTTCGTTCCCAAGCGATTCCTCGTCATCCCGGTCCTCGTTGATCGTGATCGGACCGGGATAGAGCGGGTTGCCGTAAGCATATTGTGATAATGGATAATCGCCGCTGTAATTGTAGTGGTCGTAGTAAACCCGGGTCGTGAGTTCCCAATCGTTATCGAAATGATGCTGCCACCTGAGATCGGCGAACGCGCGCTCATCCGTAACGGCGCCCCGGGAATCATTAAACACATCGGTATAGGCCGCCGGAATGGTCTCGGTGCGCCGGGCAAAACCGCCCTCCAAGGAAAAGCCCTTGTAGCCGATGGAGGCAAATACGCCGGGGACGCGGCTGGCGCCATAAGGGCCGGCATAACCGTGGTTGATGCCGGCAAATTCGGGATAATACACACCGTCGTTCCCCGCGCTATCCAAATAGCTTCCAGAAAGCGCATATTCGAGTCCGTTCGTGTAACGATCGCCGTAACTGAACCGGCCGGTGTAAGTGTCATAACTACCGAAAGATCCCGAAACTTCGCCGCCCTTGAAATCCCGCCCGCGCCGCGTGACAATGTTTATCACCGCCAGCAGGGCATTGTTGCCATAAAGAGATGACCCCGGCCCGCGAATGACCTCGACCCGTTCGATGAGATCCACATCCAAGAGTGCCTCGGTGCCAATCGCCGCAGAACCAAAAATGTCGTCATTCATCCGGTGCCCGTCAATCGTGATCAAAATCCGGCCGCCGTAATCGCCCGGCCGATTGAATCCCCGGGTGCCGACATAATCGTAGGCACCATCAGAGGTGGTATAGAAGCCCGTCACGCTGTTGAGAACCTCTTTGAGGGTGCGATACCCGGATTTCTTGATCTCGTCGGCGGTGACAATGGTGACATCCGAAGGGGCTTCGGTAAGACTTTGCTCATGTTTGGAAGCACCATAGACGGTGGGGATCTGGACATCCATTAAATCCTTGAAACTCAACGCCGCCAATTTGTCCGTATCAATTTCATTGGTCGCCGCCCGGGCGATCCCGGCGGCGAATAACAAGGCAAGCAGGGAGGCAGCGCTTTTCCAAGGTGCCACCACCGCAACCACTGCGGAAACACCGGGAAAATTCATTTTCATCGTGCCGTTCATCATGGGGTGATGTTGGCAAGAAAACACGACAGAAAACAAGGCAGCACATCCCCACCCCGTTTTTGCAGCGCGTCGGTGCGACCGGCTTGAATCAGCCTGCGGGCTGTCTGGTTGAAATCGAGAAAACGGCCGTTGTCATCCACCACAAATACGGGCATAGGCATTGCGTGAAGAATGCCCGAAAAATACTCCGCTGGATTGGCGGTCGTGTGCATGGTGAAAGGCAGACATGCGCCTCTGCCATGGGTCATCGGCAAATTACGCTCCCACTTAATTAAAAACTTCCGTTCGGGCATCAATTTTCGCCAAGAGACTGACTGGCTCTGGCAAAGTGGCATTTGGAAAATGCTAAAATTTGCAGCTTTCACAAGCGGCGCGGAACACACAAAAGCCGATTTCGTTTTGTTTACAAGGCGGGGCGGCCAACTTATGATCATTCCCAAAGGCCTTTGATCGGTGGGATCGGTCGCAATATCCTTACTACCAGAATGTTAGGACATGATCAACTTTTTTAACGGCGTGGCAATTTAGCGGCTGGATTGACGCAGGCTCCCGAGTTGCAACGCCGGCCAAAGATTCTGCCGATGGTCATGCGATGGCGGGCAAACCAGTGGTAACCCAGATCGACCAGCCAGCGCAAACCCGGCCAGGCGGTTGGCGCCAGCACCCAGCCGAGACCGACCGCGCGATAGGCTTCGCGGAAAACCGCCACGCGCTGAATGATTCGTCCGTCGGGAAAGACCCCGTGGATGACGCCCATCAATTCCTCCCGGGTGGTGTGATAAACTTTGGGGTCAAATCCCGGCAGGGCGATGTCTTCGAACGCCAGCCAGCCATTCCGATTGCGCCGCGCCAGAAAGCGCGCCTCACGCCGGCACAGCGGGCATTCGCCGTCGTATAATAGCTTGAAGCGCCATTGATTCATAAAAATTAAAACGAATTGGAAACAATATACCCGCTTGGCAACTTTTCGCCTTCACCATTTCGGGTTAATTTCATTGGGGGTTGGCCATATCCAATGTTGACCGCGGATTCAGTTTATCAGAACTTTCCCCCGCTTTCAGGCGCCGGAGCGCCTCATCTTTCGCCCAATCCGCGGCCTGCTGGATGCCGAGAAAAACTATACCCGTGATGGCACAGCCGAAAAGGAAGATGGGAAAGATGTAAACGCTCATGTCACTTTTCCCGAGGGATGGACGACCGCCCGGAAAGGACGACCAGGCGGACGCCCACCCAGAGCGAGAGGATGCTCGGCACCCAGAGTCCCACGAACACGCCGTAGTCGTGACTGACCAGAAACCACAGAGCAACGCTGGCCACAAAACTCGCGAAAGCGGCGAACAGAAAGGAATAATCAAATCTACTGAACATTTTTGATATCAATTAGTGGTTGCGGGACGGGAAGGAGCACCCTCCCCGTCCCGCAGGCCGGCTCAATTTGGCATTAAAACAGTATCAATCACATGCACCACGCCGTTGCTGGCGGCGATATCCGTCTTGATGACCGTGGCGTTATTGACGTTGACCTTGCCTTCGTCAACCTTGATGCTGAGTTCCTTCCCATTGACGGTTTTTACCATCATCGTTTTCACATCCGCGGCCATGACTTTACCAGGCACGACGTGGTAGGTTAGAATCGCGGTGAGTTTCTCCTTGTTCTCCGGCTTGAGCAGGTCTTCCACCGTGCCCGCCGGCAGCTTGGCGAAAGCCTCGTCGGTGGGTGCGAAAACGGTGAACGGCCCCTTGCCCTGCAGCGTCTCCACCAAGCCGGCCGCTTTGACGGCGGCGACCAGAGTCTTGAAACTTCCGGCACTGGAGGCCACGGCGACAATGTCACCCGGAGCTGCCGCATCGTCCGCCGCACGGGCGGGAGGAAGGGCGGAGGGCAGAATCAACAGGGCGGCGACGGCTAATATTTTGGCAATGGTTTTCACTTTGTTTATTTCCTTATTGGTTTTGTTTTGAACTCGGACGCTCACGGCGAAACAGGTCGCCCGGAAATACTTTAACTTAAGGGTTCGGACGGCGAACTCACCGGCTAACGCGTTTGCGAGTTTCATGTTTCTTGTGTTTTGCGAACTTTGCGTTTCGTCAAACCATGACGAACATGTGTAATTATTGTATACTATCTGTGTAATGTCAAATTTTTCTCGCGATACCATTTCATTGGACGTCGCCGTCCTTCCCTTTTATTCAATAAAATCGGAGTTTTATCATCATTTCGGGGGTAATTAGAAAAGCACAATAATCTTTCACCTTGCCAACATCGGTCGAATGTGGAAGTTTTGTATAAGTAAATGTCAAAAGCCAGTCATCCCATAAAAGTCGTTTCCCGCCTTACCGGTTTGAGCGCCTACGTCATCCGCATCTGGGAGCAGCGCTACGGTGCGGTCAAACCCGACCGGACGGGCACCAACCGCCGTCTTTACTCGGATCAGCAGGTTGAACGGCTCAAATTATTGCGGGAGGTAACGCAGGCGGGACACAACATTGGCCTGATCGCGCAGTGGCCGACGGAAAGACTGCGGAAGCAGGCGGCGGAATCCGCCAGCGGGGCAATGCTAACGAATCGAACCGCGACCAGCGCCATACCGTCAGGTGCTTCGATCAGCGAGGAATGTGTGGCCGCGATGAAATCACTCGACGCCAAAGCCTTTGACGACGCTCTCAAGCGCGGCGCGATGGCGCTCGGCACGATGGGACTGCTCCAACGGGTGGTCGCCCCGCTCACGCAGCAAATCGGTGAACTATGGATTGAGGGCAGCATTACGGTGGCCCACGAGCATTTGGCAACTGCGGTGCTGCGGACGTTTCTTTTGAACGCGGCGCGGCCGTTTGGAGAAGCCAAGCATTCGCCCCGGTTGGTGGTGGCGACGCCGTCGGGTCAAATCCATGAACTTGGCGCCTTGCTGGTCGGAGCCGTAGCCACCCATCTGGGTTGGCAGATCATTTATCTGGGCGCGAGCCTGCCGGCGACGGAGATAGCCGGCGCGGTGCGGCAAAGCGGCGCGCGGGTGGTCGCCTTGAGCCTGGTTTATCCCGAGGATGATTCACGGATGGCAGCGGAACTGACGCTGTTGCGGGAGTTGCTGCCGGCGGATGTGGCGATTTTGGCGGGTGGCCGCGCGATTCCCGCCTATGAGGAGACTCTCAAACAAATCGGAGCGGTGGCCGCCGGAAACCTTTCGGATCTCGCCACCAAACTGGAAGCCTTGCGAAAACCCAGTCAAATTGTTTCCGCTTCAAAATCTTTGGCACAATGAAAAACGCAATGGAAACAAGCAAACCAATTCACATCGTTGTGCTCGGCGCAGGCTTTGGCGGCCTGACATTTTGCAAACGGTTTCAAATGCCGGGTGCGCGAATCACGCTGGTGGATCGCACGAATCACCATTTATTTCAGCCGCTGTTGTATCAAGTGGCGACTTGTGGCCTCTCCGCACCGGACGTCGCGCAACCCGTGCGATCCATTTTGTCCGACCGGCCGAACGTCACCGTCCTGCTGGATAACGTGACCGGCTTTGATTTCAGCCAAAAGCGGGTGCGTCTGGAAAAAAATTCGTTGAACTACGATTATCTGGTGCTGGCCCTGGGCGGCCAGACCGGCTACTTCGGTCATCCGGAGTGGGAACGCTTCGCGCCCGGGCTGAAATCGCTTGAAGACGCGCTTCGCATCCGCAGCCACGTCCTCCTCTCGTTCGAGCAAGCCGAGAACGAAGCGAGCACCGCCGAACATGACAAGCTCATGACGATCGTCGTGGTCGGAGGCGGTCCGACCGGCGTGGAGCTCGCGGGTTCCTTCGCGGAATTGACGCGCACGGTTTTGAAACGAGATTTTCGCCGCATTGATCCCACCCAGGCCCGCATTATTCTGATCGAAGCCGCCAAAAATGTGCTCTCGAATTTTCCACCGGATTTATCGGCGAGCGCCCGCCGGCAACTGGAAGCGCTCGGCGTGCAGGTCCGCACCGAAACTTCGGTCAAGGACATCCGGGACGGCGAAGTTGAACTGGCCGGCGGCGAGATCATTCATGCCGCCAACGTTGTCTGGGCGGCGGGCGTTTCCGCCACGCCCCTGACGAAGAAACTCGGTGTGGAACTGGATCGCGCTGGCCGCGTCAAAGTGAATCCGGATTTAAGCCTGCCCGGCCATCCGGAAATATTCGTCGTTGGCGACATGGCCTTCGTGCCGCAAGCCGACGGCCGGCCCGTGCCCGGCGTTTCACCGGCGGCCATGCAAATGGCCGGGCACGTCGCCAAACTGATTGAGCAGGCGGCCCGGCTTGACGCGAGCGCCGCCCCCCGCCCAGCCTTCAAGTATTGGGACAAGGGCACGATGGCGACCATTGGCCGATCGGCGGCGGTGGCCTGGATTGGAAAATTCAAGTTTTCCGGGCGGCTGGCCTGGCTGGCCTGGCTGTTCGTACATCTCATTTTCCTGATCGGCTTTCGCAACCGCACGTCGGTGTTTTTCCAATGGGCGTATTCTTATTTTTCCTACAAACGCAGCGCCCGCTTGATCACTCACCTGCCTCAAGCAGCGGCGCCACAGGTGACACCTCCCCCGGCAATTTTATGAGCACAGAAAACTCCGCCGTGATGATTATTGTTGGCGGCGCCGGCGGCATCGGTTCCGCGGTCGCCCAAAAACTGGCGGCGCGCGGCTGCCGGCTGGTCATCGCCGGGCGCAATGCCGGGCGCCTGGAAGCCGTCGCCCACGATACCGGCGCGCAGGCCATGCCGGTCGATGCCCGCGACGGTGCAGCGGTGGACGAGCTGATGCAGTCGGTGCAAGCCAGCCACGGCCGCGTGGATGGCGTGGTGAATTGTGCCGGTTCCATTTTGCTGAAGCCCGCGCATTTGATCAGCGACCAGGAATTCAGCGACACGATTGCCGCCAACCTGACCACGGCCTTCAACGTCGTACGGGCCGCCTCGCGTCTGCTCATGAAACAGGCCGGCGGCGGGAGTATTGTCCTCTGTTCGTCGGTGGCGGCGCGACGCGGGCTGGTCAATCACGAAGCCATTGCCGCCGCCAAAGCCGGCGTAGAAGGCCTGGCGCTGGCGGCAGCGGCGAGTTATGCCCGGCTGGGCGTGCGGGTGAATTGCGTCGCGCCGGGATTGACGCGCACGGATTTGACCCGCGCCCTGACGCAAAACGAAACGGTGGCGAAGATGTCGGCCGCGATGCATCCGCTGGGACGCATCGGCGAGCCAAACGAGGTCGCGTCGGCCATTTGCTGGCTGCTCGATCGCGAGCAAAGCTGGGTCACGGGCCAGGTCATCGGCGTGGACGGCGGCCTCGGCCAGGTCCAGGCGCGGAACTGAGTTAATTGAGCGGCTGCGCGATTTTTTCCGGTCTCATTCAATCAGATTTGATGCCAAAATGATTTGATGGCGGGTGCGACGAGTTACGCTGGCGTCCGGCTTGGTCCGCGCCTGCCGGCAGCCGGGCATGGCTTCCGGACGGTTTTCCAATCAGGTAGCCGCCAGTTCCTTCAACCGCGCCCGGAATGCTTCCACAATCTCAGCGAGCCAGGCGTTTTGGAAGCGTTTGCGGACAGTGAGCGCGTAGTATTTCTCCGCCAGCCCCGGCACGCGCAGCATAAATTTAATCTTGCTCGACTGCAGTTCGCGTTCGACCACGATTTTGGACACGAGCGCCAAGCCTTCGCCGGACAAGGCCAGGAGACGCAGCAACGCCATGTCATCAACCTCCGCGTGAACAAACGGTTCAATGCCGGCATTCGCCAGAATCAAGTCGAAATCCGCCCGCACATCACTCTGGCGGCTGGGGAGAAAGAGGGGAACGTCCCGCAAAAAGACGGGAAATCCGGCCGCGGACAATTTCACTTTTTTGCCGCCAACCAGGAACACCGGCACTTCGCCCAGCAGATGATTGAATATGTTTTGCTCCTGGTCGGCTCGCAAGGGGATATTGGACAAGACCAAATCCAGCTTGTGCTCCTGCAACTGCCGCGTGAGTTCATCCAGCGCCCCGGCCACGACAACCACTTTCGTCCGCGTATCCGCGAGAATCGGCTGGATGAAGTCGAACTGGAGGTTTTTGGAAAGCGGGCCGACGGCGCCGATGCGCAGGATGCGCTGGCGATTTTGGCCGGATTGGCGGAAACGAGTCATCAATTCATGGCCGGACGTGAAAATGGTGTCCGCGTATTCCAGGGCGACCCGCCCGGCGTCGGTCAGGTGCAACTCGCGTCCGCGCCGGTCAAAGAGGAGCTGGCCAAGCCATGCTTCCAATTCGGCAAGTTGCTCGCTCAGGGTGGACTGCGAGATTTTCAATTTCGCCGCCGCCCGGGTCATGCTGCGATGCCGGGCGATCATCCAGAAATGCCGGAGATGGTGGTAGTTCAACCACTCGGGGTTTTCAAATACTGAATTCATTCGATCGGAATAACCGATTGATAGAATCGAAACAATCTATTTTTACGAGTCGCCGGGCACGGCTACGCTGTGTTCGTTATTAAGGAACGCAATGACTGACTCATCGCATCACATTCTGACCGCGGGGCTCGCCGCCGCCGGCCCGCTGGCGTTGATTTCCTTCGGCCTGCTACCGGAAGCCCTGCTGAACCGGAACGGAATGCGCGCCGCCCGGACGGGTGCAGGCATCTCACTCGCCACCTTCGCTTTGGCCGGGATGACCGCCGTGAGCGCGCAATTTACGGGTCCGGCGGATGTGGAATTCCCGGGCTTCGGGGATTTTCATCCGGGAATTTATTTCGACAACTTGTCCGCCGTTTTGCTGGTGTTGGTTTCATTTTTGCTGGCGGTCATTGCCCGCTACTCCATCAACTATCTCGCGGGCGATCCGGCGCACGGAAGGTTCACCAAATGGCTTTGCCTCACCGGCGGCTCGGTGCTGGTCATCATAATCTCCGGCAACCTGTTTCAATTTGCGCTGGCGTGGTGTGCGACGAGTTTGTGCCTGCACCAACTGCTGATGTTTTACCCCGACCGCGCCGGCGCAGTGCTGGCGGCGCGGAAAAAGTTTCTCATCAGCCGCCTCGGCGACGTTTGTCTTTTGTCCGTGATCGTTTTGGTTCAGGATTCGTTTCACACTTTGGATTTCTCCGCGCTGTTCCACGCCACGAAACAATTGCACGAAACCGGCCTGGCCGCCGCCCATCGCGAAATCAACATTATTTGTTTCCTGCTCGTGGCTGGCGCCATGCTCAAATCGGCGCAGTTTCCGTTTCACAGCTGGCTGCCGGATACGATGGAAACGCCGACGCCCGTGTCCGCTCTGATGCATGCCGGCATCATCAACGCCGGCGGCTTTCTCATCATCCGGCTGAACCCGCTGGTCACCCTCTCGCCGGCGGCAATGTCGACGCTGGCGCTGTTCGGCGCGTTCACGGCGCTGTTCGCGTCACTCGTGATGCTCACGCACGCAAGCGTGAAGCGGTCGCTCGCCTTTTCCACCGTGGCCCAGATGGGTTTTATGATGCTCGAGTGCGGCCTGGGCGCCTTCGACCTCGCGGTGCTGCACCTCGCGGCGCACTCGCTCTACAAGGCGCATGCGTTTCTCGCCTCGGGCAGCATCGTCAGCCTGGCAAAATCCGCATGGACGCCGGCCGAAAAGCCCAACGCGCATCCGCTTACGCTCGTCGCCGCGTTCGCCACGGCCATCGCGCTCGCGCTCGGTTCGGCCCGGTTGTTTGGCGCCGATTTCCGGCATGAACCCGCGCGCCTCGTGCTCAGCGGCACGTTTGCGATGGCGCTGGCCTACTCGCTATGGAATTTGTGGAGTCAATCCGTAAACCTCAAGCTGGCGGCACTGGGGGCATTTTTCGGCGGCGGCGCCATGACCGTGTATTTTGCGCTCCACAAATTTTTCGGCCGGCTCACCGGTCAAAACGAGTGGACCAATTCGCAGCTAACCACCTGGCCAGGAATGGTTTTGATGGCGACGCTGCTCGCGCTTTTTTTGCTGGTGCTGATTGTGCAGACGGAACTGCCGGCCTGGACGAACCGCCCGTTTTTTAGGGCGTTTTACGTTCATGCGCGAAACGGCTTTTACTTCACCACCCTGGCAAACCGGTTCGTCGCCGCCGTCTGGCCGGTGAACAAATCATCGCCATAAATGATGAATGCGATCCTTGAAACTGAAATCACCGAAATCAACGAACCGATCCAACGTGTCGTCCGTCCGGCGTGCCAACGGATTCCGCCGTTGTGGACGCTGAGGAATTTTGTCGCGGTGAATCCATTTGCCGGCTTGAGCGACCGGCATTTCCTGGAGGCGGCGAAATTAATCCAGCAAGCCGGCCACGGTGAAATGCTCATGCCGGCGCCATTTTATGGCGAACAGATTTCCCTCGGACGGATTCAGGAAAACGATTTTCACGCGGCGGTGAAGGTGGCGGCAAAAAGTCTGCCGGCCGATTGGGCGAAGAAGATGGATTTCGCCAGTCTCGCTTCATTGAAAATTGCGCTCGCGGAGGCTCCCGCACCGGGAACCGCCGCGCGCGTTCTGACGTTTGCCGACTTTCTGGACGCGCAAAACGAAAGCGGTTGGGCGGCCTTTTTAGTTGAGGAAATTTCCAAGTGGTGCTCGGCGTATTTTGACGAGGGACAATCGTCGTGGCGGATGCCGTGGAGGAATCTCGGATTGTTCGCCGCGTGGAAAAATGTCGCACAACTCGATGCCAGCGCGGAAATAACGGGACTCAAACACTTCCGCGAATTTGTCGCCACGCTGCCCGACAACCATTTTGAATTCATTGAACAGGCTCTTGGCAAACTCGGCGTGCCGGAAGAGTTGCAGGCGGATTTTCTGCACCGGCACCTCATGAGCCTAGCTGGCTGGAGCAGTTATGTTCAGTTTCGGGTGCGCGAAAGGAGCAGGACGGGCGCGGCCGACGATTCGCTGGCGCAATTGCTCGCCATCCGGCTCGCCTATGATTGTGCGCTATTTACCCAGTTTAGCAGCGAGGCGAACACGTTATCGGAGTGGAATCATCATTTCAGCCAGATTGACGGCGAAGGCACCTCACCGGACTTGGCCGCCCGCTATCTCGCCCAGCTGGCTTTGGAACATCGCTACCAAACTGAATTGATCGAGCAACTAAAGGCGAACCCTCCCCGGCCGGCGGGCCCGCGGCAAAGATCGTTGCAGGCGGTTTTCTGCATTGATGTGCGGTCGGAGGTTTTCCGGCGCTCGCTGGAAGCACAATCCGACCAAATCGAGACTGCCGGTTTCGCGGGGTTTTTCGGCATGCCGATGGAGTATGTGAAATTCGGCCAGCCGGCCGGCAGCGCGCGGTGCCCCGTGCTGCTCACGCCAAAATACAAAGTGCGCGAGTCGCTGCGCCGCGCCCAGGCCGGCGGCGAGGGCGCAGTGCTGCGGCAGGTGAATTTCCGGCAGAGGGTCAATGGCGCGTGGAACTCCTTCAAGACCTCGGCCATCGCTTGTTTCTCGTTTGTCGAGATGGCGGGCCTGGGGTTCGGCTGGAAGCTCGTGAAGGATTCGCTCGCGCTGTCCGCTCCGGAATCGGCGTTCGCGGCGGCCCGTGGACGGTTCGGCCCGAAAATCGACCGGGAAGTTTGTTGCCCGGAACAGCACGGCCACGATTGGGAAACCGGCATCGCGCCCGCCGACCAAGTCACGCTGGCCGCCGGGGCGCTGAAAAACATGGGGCTGGTTACCAACTTTGCGAAAGTGGTCCTGATCTGCGGTCATGGCAGCGGGACGGCGAATAACCCCTACGGTTCGGCGCTGGATTGCGGCGCGTGCGGCGGCCACGCGGGCGACGCCAATGCGCGGGTCGCGGCGGCGATTTTAAATCAGCCGGCGGTGCGCGAAGGTTTGCGGGCACATGAAATTCAAATTCCGGCGGAAACCATTTTCATCGCCGGCTTGCATAACACGACAACGGACGAGCTTTTGATTTACGCGGATGAGCCTCTTTCCGCGAGCCAGTCGGCGGAGTTGGAAAAAATCAAATGCTGGTTGTCGGCCGCTTCCCGGCAGGCCCGGCGCGAACGGGCGGCGGCGCTCGGTCTGGGCGAATTGCCCCCGGCTAAATTGGATGCGCAAATCTTCCAGCGCAGCCGGGACTGGTCGCAGGTGCGGCCGGAATGGGGTTTGGCCGGCAATGCCGCGTTCATCGCCGCGCCGCGCGAGCGCACGAAAGGGCTGAACCTTGGCGGCCGGACATTCTTGCATAACTACCACTCGAGTATCGACCCGGACAAATCCACCCTGGAGCTCATCATGGTTGCCCCGATGGTCGTGGCGAGCTGGATCAATCTGCAATACTACGGCTCGACCGTGGATAACCGGCTTTTCGGGAGCGGGACCAAAGTACTGCACAATGTGGTCGGCACCTTCGGCGTCTGGCAGGGCAACGGCGGCGATTTGCAGCCGGGCCTGCCGCTGCAATCCGTCCACGACGGCACGCGCTGGGTGCACGAGCCGCTGCGGTTGAATGTTTTCATCGAGGCCGAACGCCACGCGATCGAGAGCATCATTGCCAAACAGCCGGGCGTCCGGGAACTGGTGGAAAACGGCTGGGTGAACCTGTTTGCGATGGAAACTTCCGGCAAACATATTTATCGCTATATGGGGAATTCCTTTGCCGGTCAACCGCTCTGAAACCATCATGCTAAAAACCTGCGATTCCGAATCAAAGCGCCCGCCCGTACCGGGAAATTATCCTGTCCGGCTGGGCATCATCGGCGGCGGCCAGCTGGCGCGGATGACCGCGCT
>Ga0302319_10002786_pt1 | contig 37227 bp, 33 predicted proteins | sample Bog_T0_2_FD_203319 | JGI IMG/M metagenome (GOLD analysis project Ga0302319, IMG submission 203319) | Peat permafrost microbial communities from Stordalen Mire near Abisko, Sweden - Bog_T0_2 | ecosystem: Environmental > Terrestrial > Soil > Wetlands > Peat | place: Sweden: Abisko, Stordalen Mire...
GCATCGAGGCCTACACCACACTCTCGGGCATGCCCTACCTGATCGAGGAGCTCCTGAAGCGCCACCCCGACCATGAGCTCGCGAAGTCGAAGCTCACCTCCAAGGAGAAGGCGATGTCCGTGCGCTCGCTCGCCCAGAAGGCCGATCCCTTGGCCGCCGACATCTTCGACTTCCAGGCCCGCGCCCTCGGCATCCATGCCGCGCAGCTCTGCCTGGCGCTCGACCCCGGCTTCGTCGTCATCGGCGGCGGACTCATGGACCACGAGGCGACGACGCCGGAGTTCAGGGAGCGTTACCTGAACATCCTGCGCGAGGCGGCGCTGCCCTTCCTCTGGCCGGCGCAGCGCTCGACCATCAAGTTCGCGGCCTCCGAGCTCGGCGAGCTGTCGCAGTCGATCGGGGCCGCGCTCGTGGCCCTCTACACGTCGAAGAGCTAAAGGGGGAAATTCCCCTTCACGCGAACAAACCGCTTGCCATAGTAACTGTACTAGTACACCTAGTGCAGTCGTGCTTCCCTTTTCCATCCAGCTTGAGCTTGGCCTGCCCATAACGGAGCAGATCCTGTTCGCGGTTAAGAAGGCCGTGGTCGGTGGCCAGCTGAGGCCCGGGGACAAGTTCCCGTCGGTAAGGGCGCTCAGCCAGGAGCTGAAGATAAACCCGAACACGGCCCACAAGGTCGTGGCCGCGCTCGTCGCCGAGGGCGTCCTCGTCACGACCCCGGCCGTCGGCAGCATTGTCGCGGCCCGCGGGGACGGGGGCCGCGTCGAGAAGGCCGAGCTCCTCGGTGCCGAGGTGGAGCGCCTGGTCGTCGAGGCAAAGAAACTTGGCCTCGACCAGGATGCGGTCCTCGAGGCCGTCGCGGCCCATTGGGAAAAGCTCACGGAAAAACGAATCCTCAGATGAACGTCATTGAAACCCACCAGCTCAGCAGGCGCTACGGCAAGGCCGACGCCCTCCACGGACTAGACCTGACGGTGCCGACCGGCAGCATCTTTGCCTTCATCGGCGCAAACGGCGCGGGCAAGACGACGACGATCAAGGTGCTCATGAACCTCCTGGAGCCGACGGGCGGGATCGCGAGGGTCCTTGGCGTGGACTCCCGAAAACTCGGGCCGAGGCAACGGGAGAAGATCGGCTACGTCTCGGAGAACCAGAAGCTCCCGGACTGGATGACGGTCCGCCAGCTGCTCGACTACTGCAGGCCCTTCTACCCGACCTGGGACCGCGACCTCGAGGCCAAGCTGCTCAAGCAATTCGAGCTGCCGCCAGACAGGAGGATAAGGCAGCTCTCGCGCGGCATGATGATGAAGGCCGCGCTCCTGTCGTCGCTCCCCTACCGGCCCAAGCTCCTCGTCCTCGACGAGCCCTTCAGCGGGCTGGATCCCCTGGTGAGGGATGAGTTCGTGCGCGGCATGCTCGAGGTCTCCCAGCAGTCCGAGTGGACGATCTTCATCTCCTCGCACGACATCAACGAGGTGGAGCAGCTGGCTGACCGGGTCGGCCTGATCGATGCCGGCCGGATGCAGTTCGCGGAGCCTATCGACGCGTTGATGGGGCGCTTCCGCAGGGTCGACGTCACGCTCGGGAACGCGGAGCCGCGCCTCGAATCGCCCCCGCCCGGATGGCTCGAGGTCGAGCGCATGGGCAACCACGTGCGCTTCGTGGACAGCCAGTTCTCGGGGGAGTCCTTCGAGTCGTACCGGTCCGGGCGCTTCCCGGACGCGGATGTGGTGCCGGCCCCGATGAAGCTCCGTGAGATCTTCGTCACCCTCGCGAAATCGAGGCGAGTGCAGGTTGCCCCGGCGGGTGCATGAGCCTCACCTGGCACATCGTCCGCAAGGACATCACGAGGCTGCGGTGGGTGATACTCCTCTGGGTCGTGGCCCTGGCGGGCGAGATGACACTGGCGTCGCTCCAGGCCACCCTCGACGTGGAGGGGCACACCCTCTTCTACATGGCGGCCTGGACGTTCGGCAACGTGTTCATCCCCGTCATTGGCTACGGCCTTGTCATGGGGCTGCAGGACGACGACCCGGTGACCGAGGGTGACTCGTTCTGGATGACGAGGCCGATAACGGGAGGCCGCCTCCTGTCGGCAAAGGCGCTCCTCCTTGCGCTCCTCTGCCTGCTCCCGGCCGTGATCTCCGTACCTTTCTGGCTGGGCCACGACTTCGGCCTGGGTGCCCTCCGCCAGAGTTCGCTCCACGTGCTCTGGAGGCAGGTGCTGATCTCGCTCCTCGCGGTGCCGTTTGCCGTCATTTCCTCGTCCGGGGCCAAGTTCGTGACAAACACGCTGGTCGGCATGGTCGCGGTCCTCGGCCTCTGGCTCCTCTACCGCCTGGTCGCGGGCGGCGGACCGACGCCCATCCCGGATCCCGTCCTCGTCTCCCGGGGATGGCTCATACTTGCGATCTGGGTCTTCGCCGCGGGCGCGGCCGCGCTCAACCAGTACTATCGCCACCGAACCAGGCGCTCCGTGGCCCTCCTCGTCACGGCGGCGTTTGCCTGCCTCGCGGTGTCGCTCTGGTGGGACCGCGGCGTCCCCGCGGCGCTGGCTGCCGGGACAGCGCGGCGCGCTGAGCCAGTGCTGATAGAGGTCGCCGCGCGCGCCGGGGCGCACATCTCGCGCGACGGCCACACGGTCAGGATCATCTCCGTCATCCCCGACTTCTCGCGGACGATCGTCCTTGAGGTGAGCGAGTCCGAGCCCGAGTCCTCCGCGACCTACCCCGCCTCGCTCTCAGAGAACCCCGACGCGCCCCACCCGCAGGAGCATTACCTCCTCGTCAGCCAGGACGACGGAAGGGCCATGACGGCGGAGGTCACCCGCAATCCCGAGGAACTGCACGCCGACCGGGTCCGCTACTTCCGAAGCACACTTGTATTCAATCCCTACAGGGACCTGCCGGGCAACGTGCCGTCGAACATGGCGCCGTGGATCGCGGGGGCGGTGCTGGTGAAGGTCGAGGGCCGCGACGCGGCGCTGTTCAGGTTGGCGGACCCCCCGGCCCGGAAGGACGGCAAGCCATGAGCCTCACGTGGAACATAGTCTCGAAGGACCTCCTGCGCATGAGGACGGCGATCCTCGCCTGGGCGGGGCTCATGGTGCTCAAGGTCCTGCTGTATGCGGCCGTCTCGGGCTCGTTCGGGCCGCCGAGCGTGGCGTGGCTCCTTGCGCTGTGCCAGGGGCCCGTGGTCGTGGTCCGCGCCGTCCTCGAGCCACTCGTGGCGTTCGTCCTCGTCGGTTGGCTGGTCCATGAGGATCCGCTCGCCGGATCCGACGCCTTCTGGGTCACGCGCCCAATCTCCGGCTCGCGGCTGATGGGGGCAAAGGTGGTGGTGGCCGCGGCCCTCTTTGTCGTCCTTCCGATCCTCATCGACATCCCGTGGTGGCTCTCGTGCGGGTTCGGGATCGACGAGATCTCCCATGCGGCCGTTCCCGTGGCCCTCGAGTACGGGTCGATCGCCGTCGTCGGCCTCGGCGTCGCGTCCGTGACGACCTCATTCCCCAGGTATTTCCTCTGGACGATCGTGGGAATGGCGGGACTCGTGGCCGTTCACCTCATGGCAGCGGATATCTCCAGCACCGGCCTCGGGTTCCAGAACACCCAGGCGATTGGCACCAGCATCGCGATCACGAGGGTCATCGTCCTCTTCTCCTGCATGCTCCTCCTCTGCGCGGAGATCGGCGTGCACCAGTTCCTCTCGAGGCATTTTAGGAAATCACTGGTGCTTGTGATGGCCCTGACCCTGCTCGCGAGCACGGCGGTCTTCTGCACGCACCTGGACTTCTTCCCCGGGTTCGGCTGGAGCCGCCAGGGCTACGGCACACCGATGGTCCATGACTCGGTGGTCGCGATGAGCCTGCCCCTGAAGAGCGCCGCGGAGCCCCGGTACGACAGCTACATGTTCGTTCCGCTGAAGTTGACGGGACTGGCGCCCGGCATGAGCGCGTTCTGGCAGGCGCAGGCGGAATGGTCCGCGGGGGGAAAGACGATATGGAAGGTCGGGGGCATCGGCGGACGCTACCAGTACGACCTCATGCAGGAGAGGATCAGGGGCCTGCTGGGATTCTCAAGGGACACGAGCGACTTTGCATGCGGTGAGAATTTCCAGTTCCCCCGGTCGATCGCGGAACACTACGCGGGCAAGACCCTCTCGTTTCACTCCACATTCTACATCTACCTCCTGAAGGGACACCTTGTCGCGGACAAGCCGGTCGCGGAGCAAAGTTTCAAGAGCTCAGGTTCGTCCTTCTGGATCACAAACCTCGTGAAGGGCGAGAAATCCGTGACGGCAACGATCACGGACCGCTTCGAGCGGATAAACCCAATGGGTTTTCTCGGCGCCGTCTGGCCCAGGGACACGACCTGGGCGCTCGTCGACCGCCCCAAGGGCAAAATGCAGGTCGGGCAGCAGGACTTCGGGGGCGAGGTGTTCGGTCTCCAGCTGAACATGGTGACCGTCGTGGTCGAAAGGATGAAATTTCCTGCGAGCGCCTCCCCAACGTGGCTCAATGTGGCGCGCCTCGTCGGCTTCGACTTCGAGGGCGACCGCAACGTTGAGCAGGACCTGGACGACGACGCGTTCCGGTACACCTACGTGTCAGCGGCGGACTCCAGGTACAACTACAAGAACGCTCACTAGCCTTCGGACGGTGCGGTTCGGAAGTCAGGCTCCCGCGGGACAATATCTTGCCCGTATCTCGTTCTCGCCCATAGTCGCGGTGCATTCTCCCCCTCCCGCACTGACGCATGCAATACCTCGGACTGCTCTTCACGCTCACGCTTCTGGCGGTGAACCTGTGGGGGCTGATGCTGATCGCGGGCCTCTACTGGAGGAACCGCTGGTTCGCGCTGGCCGCGGGACCGATCCTAGCCGTCACCTTCATCTACGCGATCGAGTGCCACCACGGCCTCGGGCGCTCGCTGCCGGGCCTCGAGCTTTTCTCGACGGCCATGTCGATCGCGATGATCACCTTCTCGTGCGTGGCGTGGAAACCCGAGTGGCTTGAGGGGCGCTGGGCTGTCCTGGTCCAGGCGTGGCGCGCCGAGTTCGCGCCCAAGAGGCTGACCGGCTGCTTCGGCGTCTGCATCGCCGTCTTCCTCTACGCCATGTCGTGGCGGTTCCTCTACCCCGACATCGACGGCTCCTCCGAGAAGATCGCGGACTTCTCCTACATCTGCAGCTACTACACGGGCGCGACGCTGCCGGTGCAGGACGCCTGGTTCAGCCCCTACCTCTCGACGCAGTACTACAGCTTCCAGCACTACGGCGCGGCGCTCATGGGCCGCATCCTGCTGCTCCCGCCGGGCTCCGCGTACAACATCGGCTACTGCCTGCTGATCGCGCTTGGCGGCACGGCGTTCGCGGGCGCGGTCTTCATGGTGGCGAGGAACGCCTGGACGCGCGCCGCCGTCATCACCTGCTTCGTCGTCGGGGGCACGGGCGTCACGATTCTCGACCACTTCACGGACAAGGAGGTCACGCCCTGGACCAACATGCGCTACATCGGCAGCGCGCAGATGGACAAGGAGCCGCTCGGCAAGGCGCTCCGGGCCTACAACTACAAGTACATCATGCCCGAGGGCACGAACAACTCGTTCGTGATGGAGCTGCCGGGCGAGATCTACTCCTACGTCGTCTTCCTCGGCGACTACCATGCCCCGCTCTCGGGCTACTATCTCCTGGGCCTCTGCGCCATGGGAATGCTGCTGTGGACGCGCTGCCGCCTGGCACGGTACCCGGCCATCGTGGGAGCCACGCTCACGTGGACGCTGCTCGCGAACACGTGGGTGCTGCCGCTCCAGGGCCTTGCCATCTTCCTCTGGATGGCGACCAACTGGCGCGACTGGAGGAAGCTCGTGCCCGCGGTGGCCGGCGGCGCAGCCGCCGTGTGGCTCGCCGCCTGGGTCTATCTCTCCGCGTTCACCGCGGCGGCCTCGGGCTACGACACGGCCGTCCGACTCGTGCCCGCGGTCGAGCACACGCCCCCTCTCCTCTTCATCCTCTTCTTCCTGCCTACGATCGGCTACATCATCCTCGGCTTCTGCTCGGGCACGGCGCAGGGGCGGCGACTCGCGCTGCTGTGGCTGGCGCTCCTCATGTTCACGGAATACTTCTACGTGGACGACGAGTACACGGGCCACTTCGACCGCTTCAACACGACGCTCAAGTGGTGGCCGTGGGTCATGGCAGGGACGCTCATGACGCTGGCCCCGGTCGTCATGGAGCACACGAAGAGGCGCTGGGTGAAGGCGCTCGGCTTCGTCTTCTGCCTCTACCCCTGCTTCTACATCTACGACCTCTGGCAGCCCATGTGGAACGGGCCCAAGGATTCCATGGGCAAGATCGAGGGCACGAACTACCTGACGAAGGAGGAGTTCCCGAGGCTCATGCTCGGCCGCCTCAAGGTCGAGAAGCCCGGCGTCGTGATCGAGCGGCCCGACGAGCAGGGAGGCTTCGTCAACTCGGCCGTCATACCGCTCTTCGCCGGCCAGCGCATGTGGCTTGGCTGGTGGGGCCACGAGCTGCTCTGGCGCGAGAACAGGGAGGACGTGCGCCGCAGGCACGACCTGCTGATGAAGTTCTACGCCGGGGACTTTGGCTCGGGGGACTTGGCCAACGCGGGCAACTGGCTCGAGGCACAGGGCATCGACTACGTCCTCTTCTACAGGCCGGGCGACACGCCCGAGATGTGGGCGAAGATCAATGCCGCGGTTTCTCCTCAGTACATCTGGGTCGACATCCTCACCTACCAGGACGAGGACGGGCGCCGCGTGGGCTTCTGGCGGCGGGCCCCTGACGCTCCCTAGGCGGGAGCGGGATTCACCCCGCCCTAGACCTTGTCGGGGACGATGATCTTCAGGACCGATCGCACCCGGTTCAACTCGCCGTGGAGGTGGCTCATGATGAAGGCGATCTCGATGGCGCGGGAATCGGGCACGTCGCCCTTGGGCTCGATGGAGAGCCGGGTCTCGAGCGTCGAGAAGCGCCGTCCGACCTCGCGCAGCCCGAGGTCCAGGGCCTCGACCTTCAGTCGGCCGCTGTCGCTCGCAAGCTGCTCCCTGTCGACCGAATGGGCGCCGGCCTTTGCCTGCGTGAGCCAGCGCTCCATGCTCTCAAGAGACGCACTCACCTTTGTCTTGTAGCCCACCAGGTCGAGTCCAAGGCGGTCGGCCGCCTCCTCGGGCTTCTCGATCTTCTGGAGCCCGGCGATCTCGGCCTTGATGATGTTAAGCTGCTCGAAGACGCGGATCCTGTCCGCCGGCTTCACCATGTAGTGGCGGACGCCGAGGCGCGCGGCGCGAACGACCGTGGCGCTGTCCGTCGAGGTCGTGCAAATGATCACCCGCACGTACCGGCAGGCCGGTGTCGCCCTCACGCGCTCAAGCAGGTCGAGTCCCGAGATCGAGGGAAGCATGAGGTCCAGGAACACCACGTCGAACGGGTGCCGGGGATCCTCCATCAGCTTCAGGGCGTCATCCCCGTCCGCCGCCGTCATGATGCGGTGGTCACCCTCGGCCTTGAGAATGCTGAGCAGCATTTCTCTCGAAGTGGCTTCGTCTTCGACAATTAGGATGTTCACGTTGAGGGGAGAACCAAGATTTCGGAAAAACGGGCCCCCGTGTCAATCGTTGGCAATACTGTGCAGGGGAATCATTTCACTGCTGCCCATACCCGCTGTACATCGTCATGATCCTCGAGCGCCTGAAGGAATTCCCCGACGTCCGCCCGGGAGGTCTCATCGAGCTCGGGGAAGGTCTTGGCCAGGTACCCGAGCTCACTGGTCACGACCGACCAGCCGTTCTTGGTGAGCCAAACTGTCACGGAATGGACCGCCGTGCGGTCGGTGATGAACCGGGCCCCGGCATGGCCTTCCGGGATGTCGTCGTTCTGGCCGTGGCCGATGGCTTCGAAGTCGTTCGCCCCGGCCTCGATGGCCGCGGCCTCGAGGTCCGTCTTCGGGTCCGGGTGGTGCGCCTCGACGATCCCCACGTGGTCGAACAGGAACTTGTTGCTGCCGCCGGTGCCCAGGACACCCGTCTTGAAGAGGAGCCTCATCTCCGGGGCCGTCCTCTGGTGGTTGTCGGTGTAGACCTCGACGATCACGGGGACCTTGTGCGGGGCGTACCCCTCGAAGACCACGTGCTCCAGGCTCGACTTGTCGTCGCCGCCTCCGGCGCCCTTCTTGATGGCGCGCTCGATGGCGTCGCGGGTGACGCTGGCCTTCTTGGCCTTCTCAAGGACTGCGAAGAGCCTCGCATTGGAGGCCGGGTCGGCCCCGCCGAGCTTGGCGGCAACGGTGATTTCCTTCACCAGCTTGCCCACGGCCTGACCCTTCTTCAGATTGACGATCGCGCGTTTCGCGTGGAGCCATTGACGTCCCATGAGACGGAAATAGTTAGCGTTCCGACGGCGCCCGGGCAATTGCAAACCACCCGGTCCGCCGGCCCCCCCGGCGGGGCCCGTCCCGGCCCTTGCCAATCAGATTTGCGAATATGGAACACCCCGGTGAGATTCGGTGTTTTACGGCAGCAGATTCCATGCATTCACCCCTCAACATCCAGTCCATAGGGGACGAGATTGCCGTCGCCTGGAGCGACGGCGCCGAGTCCTACCTGAGGCACGACCTCCTGCGCCGGGCCTCCCCGAGCGCCGAGACCCAGGGGGAGCACGACGTCTTTGGCAACAAGTACGGCGGCGGCGGCAAGGCGGACCATGCCGGGGTGCGGATCCTCGGCTGGGAGAGGGTCGGCAACTACGCCATCCGGTTCGACTTCAGCGACGGCCACAGGACGGGACTTTACACGTTCGACTACCTCAGGAAGCTGGGCGATGGTCCAACGTCCTGAAACCACCATGACGACACCCGTCACATTCCCCCCCCGCGCCTCCACGCCCGAGATCGAGCTGGGCAAGCTCCTGCAGCCGAAGTTCGGGCCCGACGGGATGATACCGTGCATCACGGTAGACGACGCTACCGGCGACGTCCTCATGTTCGCCTTCATGAATGCGGACTCGATCGCCCAGACGATCGAGACGGGCAAGGCCACGTACTTCAGCCGCTCGCGCAACAAGACCTGGGTGAAGGGCGAGGAGTCCGGCAACACGCTTAAGGTAGTCGACCTCTACGTGGACTGCGACCAGGACGTGCTGCTCCTTCGCGTGGTGAACGCGGGGCCCGGCGCCTGCCACAACGGCTACCGCTCCTGCTTCTACAGGAAGCTCTCGAAGTCCGCCAATTTCTCGGATCCCTCGACGCTCACGCTCGAGTTCGCCGCGGAGCGGGCGTTCGACCCGGCGGTGGTCTACAAGAAAAAGTAACCGTCGGCCGGGGTCACTCGGCCTCGTCGCCGACGATCGTGATCATGAGGTCCGCGCTGGAGACCACCACGCCGTCGACCGAGCACTCGGCCGAGGCTATGGCGATCTTTCCGCCGCGCACCTTCGATAATTTCGCATGGATGCGCAGCTGGTCGCCGGGGCGCACCGGCTTCCTGAACTTCACCTTGTCGGCGCTCATGAAGAACGCGGGCTTGGGGATCCAGTTGTTCCAGCGCACGATCAGGACGCCGACCGCCTGGGCCATCGCCTCAAGCTGCAGGACGCCGGGCATCACCGGCTCGCCCGGGAAGTGGCCGTTGAAGTAGGGCTCGTTGAACGTGACGTTCTTGATCGCGACCAGCTCCTCCGACCCCTTGAACTCGACCACCTTGTCGATCATGACGAACGGGTAGCGGTGCGGCAGTATGTCCAGGATGTGGCGGATATCGATCGAGGTGACATCCATCTCGGGCGTCGGGCGGACGACACCCTTCCTCTTGGAGCCGCCCTTCTTCTTCTCCTGCATCTTGACGTAGAGGGCCTTCGTCAGCTCGGCGTTGAGCGCATGACCGGGACGCGTGGCCACGATGTGCGCCTTGAGCGGCATGCCCAGCAGCGTGATGTCGCCGATAATGTCCAGGATCTTGTGGCGGACGAACTCGTCCTTGAATCGAAGCGGCTCCTTGGAGAGCACCTTGTCGCCCTTGATGACGATCGCCGAGTCGAGCGAGCCGCCCCGGATCTTGCCCATTTTCAGCAGCTCCTCGATGTCCTCGTAGATCGTGAACGTGCGCGCGGGAGCGATCTGCGCGAAGTAGGACTCCGGGTCGATCGATAGAGAGAGGTGCTGCGTGTGGATGCCCCTGTCGTCGGCCGACGTGCAGGAGATCTTCAGGCCGTCGTGGGGCAGCGCGATGAGGGACGAGTTGCCCTTGGTGACCGAGATCGGCGTATCGAGGACGAAGTATTCCCTCTCCTTGTCCTGCTCCACGGGCTCGCCCTCGACGATCAGGTTAGCGAACGGCCGAGCCGAACCGTCCATGATCGGGGGCTCCGAGGCGTTCATCTCGACCAGGACATTGTCGACGCCGCATCCGGCCAGGGCGCTGAGGACATGCTCCACGGTGTGGATCTTCACGTGGCCCGACTGGATCGTGGTCTGGCGCACGAGGTCCGTGACCAGGTCCACCCGGGGCTCGATCAGCGGCGAGCCGGTCAGGTCCACCCGCTTGAAGACGACCCCATGGTCCACGGGGGCCGGTTTTATCGTAAGCGTCACGGCATCACCGGTGTGCAGCGCGTTGCCCTTGATGGTTACGGCTCGCGACAGGGTCCTTTGTTTCATGCGTCTTAAGCATGATTGTCGGCAACTCGTGCCAGTGGGCGCAAGCGCGGAGAGTCGGCAGGCCGGGCCTTGACAGGGCGGGCCTGCTGCTTAGGACTGAACACTCCCTTATTACGTAAGCACCTCCCGATCCCCCAGACGCCATGCCCGCAGCCAACGACATTCGCAAAGGACAGGTTATCAAACATAACGGCGAGCCGCATCTCGTCATGGAAACCCAGCACCGCACGCCGGGAAACCTTCGCGCCTTCGTTCAGGTGAAGATGCGCAACCTGCGCTACGGCAAGGCCCTGGATCAGCGCTTCGCCTCCACCGACACGATCGAGGTCCTCCCGACCGACCGCCGCTCACTTGAGTTCAGCTACGCGGATCGCGACGCCTTCGCCTTCATCGACCCGGAGACCTTCGACCAAATCGAGATCTCGGCCGAGACGCTGGGCGACGTGAAGAACTACCTGACGGCCGGCGGCAAGGTGGACGTCCTCTTCGTCGACGAGAAGCCCCTCTCGGTCGACCTGCCCTCGACCGTCACGCTCAAGGTGATCGAGTCCGCCGACGGCATCCGCGGCGACACGACAAGCAACGTGCAGAAGCCGGCCAAGCTCGAGACCGGGCTCATGACGCAGGTCCCCCTCTTCGTTAAGGAAGGCGAGCTGATCCGCATCAGCACCGAGGACGGCTCCTACCTCGGCCGCGCCTAAAGGCGCAAACGCGTCAGGCGACGCGCGCCCAGAGCACCTTCAGGTACCGGCTCTCGAGGCAGTTCGAGTAGACCGGGTGGTCGGGACCGGGTCCCGTGCCCTCGAAGAACTGCAGCCTCCTGTTGAGGCGGTGCGCCGCCTTGATGACGTGCTGCTCGAAGTCCTCGAGGCTCAGGAGCCCGGAGCATGAGCAGGTGACAAATATCCCGCCCGGCTTCACGAGGCCCAGCGCCAGCTGGTTGAGGTCCTCATATTTCTGGCGCCCCTCCCAGTTGCCGGCGGCGTCGCGCGTGAAGATGAACTTCGGCGGGTCGAGGACAACGAGGTCAAACGTCTCCTTGTTCTGGAACATCTGCCGCGCGTACGCGAATGCGTCGGCGTGCACCATGCTGAGCCTCACCTGGTTCAGGTTCGCATTGCGGCGGGCCTGGGCTATTGCGACCTCGTCCAAGTCCACGCTTGTCACGTCCTCGGCCCCGCCGAGCACCTTGGCGCAGAGCGAGAAGCCGCCCGTGTAGCAGCAGAGGTCGAGCATGCGGGCCCCCTTGGCGAAGCGGGCGACCCGCTTCCTATTCTCCCGCTGGTCGCAGAAGAATCCCGTCTTGTGGCCCCCCTCGAAGTCCACCTCGTAGCGCACGCCGTTCTCGCGGATCTTGACCGTCTTCGGCGCCGCCGCGTTCGTCTCGTTGAAGATCGAGGGCTTGATGCCCTCGAGGCTTCCCAGGTCGTGGTCGACATACACGCGGGCGAACTTCGTGCCGGCGAGCTCATGGAGGAGCGGCAGCCACGCCGGGAGGCGCTGGGCGATCCCCAGGCTGTAGATCTCGCAGAAGAGGACGTCGCCGTAGCGGTCGATCGTGAGCCCCGAGAGGCCGTCGCCGTCGGAGTTGACCAGGCGGTACGCGTCGGTCTCGGCGTCCAGCTTGAAGAGGTCGCGCCTGAGCGCCACCGCGCGGCGGATCGCCATCTCGAAGTACTCCTCCCCTATCGGCTCCGTGCCGTGGGCCACCACGCGCAGCGGGATCTTGGCCCTCGGGTTGAAGAGCCCGGCGCCCAGCGGGTCGCCGTTTTTGTCGTAGACGCTGACCCAGTCGCCCGGGCGCGCGTCAGGCGAGACGTCCCCGAGGAGCCTCGGGAAGACGGCCGGCTGGAAGGTGACGTACTTGAGCTGCGCCCAAGGCCGCGGCCATGACGAACGGTCCACCACGGCTCAGGGCACGCCCAGCGTCAGGCGACGCGCTCGACGATCGCCGGGGGCGGCGTCGGGCGCTTCGGGGCCAGGCGGTAGGCGTTCTTGAAGTACTCCAGCGCCTGCTCGAGCTTAGCCTCGTCATTGTAATGGATCATCATCAGCGGCTCACCCTGCTTTACCTGGGTGCCCACCTTCTTGATTTCCGAGACGCCGACGGAGTGGTCGATCTTGTCGCCGGGGTTCTCCTTGCCGGCTCCGAGGAGGTGGACGCCGCGGGCGATCATGGCGGCGTTGATCGTGTGGACGTAGCCGCGCTTGGGCGCCGGCAGCTTGCGGATGTGCCTCGCCGCCGGGAATTTCTCCGGGTGGTCGATGTAGGAGGTGTCGCCGCCCTGCGCCTTCACGAGCTCCTTGAACTTCTCGAGGGCCGAGCCGTCGGTCAGGTGCCTTTGGACAGTCTGCTTGGCCGACAGGGTCGAGCCGGCGACGCCCGCCAGGCGGACGATCTCCATGCCGAGCTTGAGGACCAGCTCCTTCACGTCCTCCGGGCCCTCGCCACGGAGAAGCTGGATAGCCTCCTTGACCTCAAGGGCGGTGCCGACCGAGTCCCCGAGGGGCTGGTTCATGTCGGTCACGAGCGCCACGCAGCGGCGCTTCATTGAGCGGCCGACGCGCGTCATCGAGCGGGCCAGCTGTTTCGCCTGTTCCAAGTCCTTGATGAATGAGCCGTTGCCCCACTTCACATCGATCACCAGGCCCTCGGCGCCCTCCGCCAGCTTCTTGGAGAGAACGCTGCCGGTGATGAGCGGGAGGCTCGGGATCGTGCCCGTGTCCTTGCGCAGCTCATAGAGCTTGGCGTCGGCCGGGGCGAGGTCCTCGTTCTGGGCGATGATGGCGCCGCCGATCTTGGCCAGCTGCTGGGCGAACTGCTCGTTCGTCATGTGGCCCTTGAAGCCGGGGATCGCCGCCAGCTTCTCTAAAGTGTTGATGACGTAGTCGTGCTCGACGCCGCACATCATGGGGACAACGACGCCCGAGGCCATGGCCAGAGGGACGAGAACGAGCGAGGTCTTGTCGCCAACGCCACCCGTCGAGTACTTGTCGATCTTGGGCTTGGCGATGTGTGAAAGGTCGATCACCTCGCCGGAAAGCATCATTTCCTCAGTCAGGTCGGCGGTCTCCTGGGCCGACATGCTCGAGAAGTAGATGGCCATCACGAGGGCAGCCAGCTGGTGCAAAGGCATCTCTCCATCCAGCGTGCTATCAATGATATAGCGGATTTCCTCTTGGGTGAACTCTCCGCCGTCCCTCTTCTTTTCGATCAAGAAGTTGAACGAAGGCTTAATGAACCGGCGCGCTGGGATATTTCGTTTGCTCGTCATGGAGTTGGATACTGGAAGCGGGAACAGCCCCGGAAGGGGGAAAGCGTACGAGCCAATACTCTCCATAGGAAATGTCGAGCCAAAACGGCCCATAGGACTCCACGCTTGCGCAGGCGACTAGCGTGATGGTGGAGTGCCCCGATGCACCTTGCGTTCGATTTGATTGGCGAGCTGGAACAGGCCCTGAAGGCCGCCGCCGCGTCGACCGGGCTCGAGGCCGGCTCCTTCGAGCCTGGGGTGAGGACCTCGGACCCGAGGCATGGCGATTTCCAGGCAAACGGCGTCCTGGCCGCGGCGAAGAGGGCCGGCAAGCCCCCGCGCCCCATCGCCGAGGCCCTGGTCGGGGCGCTATCCGAAGACACCAAGGCCGCCTTCGCCACCTCGGTCGCTGGCCCGGGCTTCATCAATTTCTCGGTCAAGCCGGCCACGCTCCTCGCGTGGCTCAAGGCTCATGGCTCCCGCGCCAGCCTGGAAACGGGCGCCAGCTCGGCGCACAAGGGCGAGACCTATGTCGTCGACTTGAGCTCGCCGAACGCGGCCAAGCAGATGCATGTCGGCCACCTGCGCTCGAGCGTCATCGGCGAGGCCATCTGCCGGCTCCTGGAATTCACGGGGGCGAAGGTCGTCCGCGACAACCACCTGGGCGACTGGGGCACCCAGTACGGCAAGCTGATATGGGCCGTGAAGCGCCACCTGGACGAGTCGAGGCTAGCCGAGGACCCGATCGAGGAATTCGAGCGGCTCTACAAGCTCGGCAGCGCCGCGGCCGACGCCGACCCGGCCGTCATGGAGGAGGCGCGGGCGGAGCTCGTCAGGCTCCAGGCCGGGGACCCGGAGGACACGGCCATCTGGAAGCGCATCAACGGGACAAGCCTCGAGGCGTTCAACAAGATCTACGACCGCCTGGGCATCAGGTTCGACGTGGTCCACGGCGAGAGCTTCTACAACGACAAGGTCGACCAGATCTACCGGGAGCTGGCCGAGGACGGCATCTCCGAGATGAGCAGCGGCGCCCAGGTGGTCTTCCACCTGGAGCACCCGCGGTTCAAGACCCAGCCCATGATGGTGAGGAAGTCGGACGGCGCGGCGAACTATGCCTCGACGGACCTGGCCACGATCCTGCACCGCGCCGAGCACTTCCACGCCGACTGCGTCCTCTATGTCGTCGACAAGCGCCAGGGCGACCACTTCGAGCAGCTCTTCCTGACGGCCAAGAAGTGGTTTGCCAAGCGGGGCCGCAGGATTCCCCGCATGGTGCACGTGGATTTCGGCACGGTGCTCGGGGACGACAACAAGCCGCTGAAGACCCGCACGGGAGACAACGTGCGCCTCAAGGACCTTCTGGACGAGGCCGTCGAGCGCGCCTATGCGCTCGTGACGCAGAAGAGCCCCGATTTCCCCGAGGCCGAGCGCCGCGCGATCGCGGAGATCGTCGGCATTGGCTCCGTCCAGTATGCCGACCTATCGCAGAACCGCTCGAGCGATTACCTCTTCACGTGGGAGAAGATGATCTCCCTCGACGGCAACACGGCGGCGTACCTCCTCTACGCCGTGGCCCGGGTGCGATCGATCTTCAGGAAGCAGGGACTCGCGGTGGGCGAGGCCTCAACCGAGGCCGCGGCCGACGTCTTCCAGACCCCGGGCGAGATCGCGCTGGCCCGCAAGCTCGTCAAGTTTGCGGACGCCATCCGGCTCGCGACCGAGACCCTGAGCCCGCACTTCCTCTGCCTCTACCTCTACGAGCTGGCCGGGGAGTTCAGCACCTTCTACACGGCCGACAAGGTGATCGTGGAAGACCCGCCCGTACGCGCACGCCGCCTCATGCTCTGCGCGAGGACGCTGCTTATCCTGGAGACCGGCCTCGGGCTGCTCGGCCTGCGCACCCTGGAGCGGATGTAGCGCAAATCGCGCTTGCCGGCCCAGCGCGCGGCAACCACCCTGCACACACATGGCGACGCAGGAATACTACATCCGGGAGGCGTCTGAGAACGAGGCCCGGGGTCCGTACAATCTCGAGCAGCTCGTGTCGCTCGCCGAGACGGGCCAGGTCACCATCGAGACGCTCTGGTACGACCCCGCGGTCGAGGACTGGGCGCTCATCGGCAACAATGACGCCCTCAAGGCCTCGCTCTTTCCCGAGAAGCGCAAGCTGCGCATGAAGGCGAAGGACGCCACGCCGGTCGTGAAGAACGCGGACGCCCTGGCCCCGATCACCGTCCAGGACATGCTTGCCGGCGCCGAGGGCCGCACCTCCGACACCAAGGACAAGGTCGACCCGAAGATCATGCAGGCCCACGCGGCGAGAATCGGCATGTGGGCCGCGGTCCTCTGCCTGGTCCTGGCCGCCGCCGGCGAGATCCTCCCCGCGGCCGACGCGATCGCGGCGATGGATGTCGCCAAGATCCTCGCGCAGCCCCTGGCTTTCCTCGGCGCCGCCGACCTCTTCATGGCGGTCATGCTGGGCCTGGGAGTGGTTCAGTTCTACCCGCTTGTGCGCTTCAGGGCCGCCCTGGGCCTCGGCTTCTTCGGCTTCGTCTTCTTCACGCAGGGCCAGTCGATACCGATCCTCACGGTCGCCATGGGCTCGGTCGGCATGTACTTTGCCACCGTCTGGGTCGACATGCTGCCGATCCTCATCGTCTCCGTGCTCGGCCTCGTGGGATTCGCAGGCACCGCGTACTTCCTCCTGTCGGTCTGAGCTGAATGGCGCAGACGGGCAACGGATCCGGCCTCAGCCGACTCTGGAACCGGGATATCTGGCAGGCCTCGCACCTGAACGACCATTCCGCGACGGGATGGTTCTACGCCTTCCTGAGGGTGGTCTCGACGACCGCGACGACGTTCCTCGAGACGAAGACCGCGAGCCGCGCCGCGGACCTGAGCTTCAGCTCGCTCCTGGGGCTCGGTCCCCTGATCGCGATCGCGATGCTGGTGGCGTCGACGCTCTTCGGGGAGCGCGACCCGAACCTGGCGGTTGACGCGCTCAACCGGCTGATAAGCTTCATCGCCCCGCAGCTGGACCAGTACGAGAAGCTCAACAACACGACCACCGTCACGGTGAACCCCGAGCTGGTCGAGATGATCAACGGCTTCATCAAGGGCGCCCGCTCCGAGACGGCCGGCGTCGTCGGCGCCATCCTGCTTGTCACGATCGTCCTGCTTCTCTTCAAGTCGATCGAGGACGCCTTCAACGAGATATGGGGCGTGAGGCGCGGGCGCACGCTGCTGAGGCGCGTGGCGTTCTACTGGACGATCCTGACCCTCGGCGGCATCCTGTTCTTCGCCTCGGTGGCCCTCTTGGGCGCGGGCGCCTTCGTGAACGTCTTCGTCGGCAGGCTGCCCTTCGGGAGCGAGATCGTGCGACTCCTTCGCTGGTCGCTCCCCTCCTTCTCCTTCGTCGTCCTCGTCGCAATCCTTACCGCCTTCTACCGCGCGATCCCGAACACGCGCGTGCGCTGGAAGGCCGCCGTCACGGGCGCCTTCGTCGTGGCGCTCCTGCTTACCGCGAACAACTTCCTCCAGTTCCTCTATCTCAAGCGCGTACTCCTCACGCGGAGCCTCTTCGGCTCGCTGGGCATCATCCCGGTGCTGATGTTCGGCCTCTACATATTCTGGCTCTTCGTCCTGGTGGGGGGACAGATCAGCTACGCCGTCCAGAACGTCCACGTGCGCAACAGCCGCCTCGCATGGGGCAGCCTCTCCGCGGCGAACAGGGAGCGCCTCTCCCTCGCCGTCCTGATGGCGATATGCCGCAGGTTCTACCATTCGGAATCGGCGCCGTCGGTCACCGACATCTCCAATTCCGTGCGCCTGCCGGCCCAGGTCGTGAACGAGTGCCTGAACCGCATCGTGGACGCCGGCTACGTGATGGCGCTTGCGCCCATCCCCGGCTCCGCCGCGACCGAGGTGGTCTACCAGCCGGCGCGCCCGCTGTCCCGGATCACGCTCTACGGCTTCAAGGCGGCCGCCGACAACCTCGGCGCCACACCCGCCGGCGACCCCCTGGAGAGGCTGGACCCCGTCGTGCGCGAGTTTGCGGCGGCCTCCGAGCGGTCCGGGCATGAGGGCTTTTTCGGGAAGTCGGTCGAGGAACTCTTGGCCGCGGAGAATCCTCCCAATTAAGCGTTGCCAGCCCCCGGGGCCGGCCTAGCCTCGGATCCCCTTTACCCAAATGATTTCCTGGATTCAGCGCACCTTCCAGCACCACTTTCGCCTCATCTTCGCCGTCCTCCTGGTCGGCATGGTGATCCCCTTCATCTTCACGATCGGGTCGACCCCTGGAATCGGCCGCCCGGACCACAAGACCGCGGACCGCGACTTCTTCGGGCACAACCTCCTCTCAAGGGATGACAACACCCAGCTGGTGAGCGACACCCGCATCAGCGCCGAGCTGCAGTACGGCCAGGACGCGACGGCTGACCAGATCCAGTATTACATGCTCCAAAGGGTTGCCGCAAAGCACCTTGCGGATGAACTTCACCTGCCTGAGCCCACCCAGTCGGACATCACGACCTACATCAAGACTCTGCGCATGTTCATGGGAGCCGACGGCCAGTTCGACGTCGCCCGATACGACCAGTTCCGCAGCTCCTTCAAGGCCGACTCCTCGATCACCGAGGGCGACATCGCCCGCGTGATCTCCGATGACGTGCGCATGATCAGGCTCCAGAGGCTCCTGGCCGGCCCGGGCTTCGTCCTTCCCGCCGACATCAAGGAAATCCTGACGCGCGGCGACACGACCTGGACCCTCTCAACCGTCACGACGGACTACGCCTCGTTCGAGCCCGACACGACGGTCTCCGACGCCGAGCTCGCGAAGTTTTTCGCGGACAACACATTCAGGTACACGATCGCCCCCCGGGTATCCGTGGACATCGTCGCCTTCCCCCAGGCCCAGTACGTCGCCGAGCAGACGGCCACGGACCAGGAGATCCGCGCCTATTTCGACGCGAACCCGGCCCGTTTCCCGAAGCCGGCCGCCGCCAAGGGCGTCACGGTCGCCTCGGATCCCGCGAAGGACTACGACGCGGTGAAGGCGGAGGTCAGGGCGTCCCTCATCGCCGAGAAGGCAAAGCAGGCGGCCGTCAAGGCGGCCTCCGACCTGGCCTACGGCCTCTATGAGGGCAAGGCGACCCGCGACTCGATCGCCGGCTATATTGCCTCCCACAACCTCAAGCTCGTCAGCCTTGCCCCCTTCACCGCCGAGGCCGGTCCCGCCGAGCTCGGCGGCGACAAGCAGGTGGCCACCGCCGCGTTCGAGCTCAACGCCGAGCGGTTCTATTCCGAAGGCCTGCCGAGCGTGAATGGCGCCGTCGTCCTCGTCTGGAAGGAACTCCTGCCCTCCCGCGAGCCATCCCTGGCCGAGGTCCGCGACAAGGTCCGCGCCGACGCCATCGACAACAAGCGCCGCGTGGCCTTCGTCGAGTTCGGCCGCGTGCTCAAGGCCGGGATCCAGCGCCGCCTCAAGGACGGCGCCTCGTTCGAGGCCGCCGCCGAGGAGGCCGCCGGCTCGACCAAGATTACCGTCAAGTCCTACCCCGCCTTCACGCTGCGCTCGCGCCCGAAGGACATCGACCCGGGCGTCTTCAGCGCGCTCGAGACCCTGGACAAGGGCTCGGTCTCCGACATGGAGGCCTCGGCCGACAAGGGCGTCCTGGTCTACGCCGCCGACAAGAAGCTTCCCGTCGTGAACGAGTCGAACCCACTCTACGCCCAGACCAAACTGCAGCTGGCCGACACCTTCGCCAGGACCACGACGACGACGGAGATGCGCGAGATCGTCGACAACGAGCTCAAGCGCACCGAGACGGCAGCGGCCAAATAGGCCCCCTGGGCGCCCGCCACTCAACCGCGGGTTTCGACCGTCCCTCGGTCTGCGGTGCCGCACGTAGAAAAAGAGTAACTTTGGGCACCCCAGCCGTGTTCATTAGGGCATAACAGCTGCATCCCTTCCACTAATGTCCCGATTCCTCTCCCGCTCAGGCGTCGCCCTGCTATGCCTCGCCTCAATCCTGTCGGCCCGCGCGGCCGATGAGACCCCCGCGCCGTTCGCCGCCCTGGGCGGCGCCCAGCCGGCCGTAGACCTGTCGGGGCAGGTCACGCTCCAGGGAAGCATCGCCCAGGCGCTTTCCCGGAATTTCGCGGTCCGCATCCAGCAGTTCACTGTATTCGAGGCCGTCGACAACGTCGACATCCAGACGGCCACCTTCGAGCCGACCTTCAATGTCAACGTGAACAAGACGGTCGACCAGCAGGCCTCCGACCAGGTCAGCATCTCGACCATCCCCTACTCGAACTATGCGACGGAGACGGCCTCCTTCTCGGTGAACGACACCCTTCTCACCGGCGGCACGGTCGCCTTGGGATACAGCCTGGTGCGCAGCGACTACACCCCGTCCTTCGGGCCGCCGAACCCCGCCTATGCGGGCAGCCCGACGATCACGATCACCCAGCCGCTCCTGCAGGGGGCCGGCACGGACTACGGCAGGGCGCTGATCGAAAGCGCGAGGCTCGGGGTGAAGATCTCGAACCTGAACTTCAGGAGCACGGTGCTGACGATGATCTTCAACGTCGAGACGACCTACTACAACCTGCTCTACCAGCGCGAGCAGTACAAGGTGCAGGCCGACCAGCTCAAGCAGGCCCAGCAGCTCCTTGACGAGAACACCACCAAGCGGGAGACGGGCGTCCTCACGGACCTCGACGTCATGAACGCCAGGGCCGGCGTCGCCGCGGCGAAGAACCAGCTCCTTCTCGACATGCAGGCCGTCCACAACAGCGAGGACAGCCTCCTGCAGCTTCTCGGCGACCGCGAGTTCACGACGACGGTCGGCGAGGTTCAGTTCCCTGACGTGGGCGAGCCCGCCGTCGATTTCGCGCACTCCTACAAGCTGGCCCGCGACAACGGGCCGAACCTCGCGGTCGTCCAGGCGACGATCGACCAGTTCAAGCTGGCGGCGCTAAGGGCCCGAAGGAACACGCTTCCCGAGCTCAACGTGAACGGCGGCTACGGCTACGGCTCCTACTCCGGAAGCCTGAGTGACTCGATCCAGGGCCCGTACAATGGCTACAACTGGACGGCCGGCGTTACCCTCAGCATCCCGTGGGGAATGAAGGCCGCGCGCGCCAACTACCACCAGGCCCTCTCGCAGGTCCACAGCGAGCAGGTCGCGTACGACCAGGCCGACCAGGCGCTCGTCGTCAACATCCGCGCCGCGGTGCGCGGCGTCGAGACCAGCATCCAGACGGTCCACTCGTCCGCGGAAAACGCGACCTACGCGAACAAGGCGTACGAGCTCACGAAGGCCCAATTCGACGCCGGTCTTGCAACAAGCTACCTTGTGCTCCAAGCTCAGAACACTCTTGAAACCGCCCGCGTCAGTGAGTTGCAGGCGAAGGTCAATCTGCTCGTGGCGATCGCAAACCTGCGATTCTTCGAGGGCAGTTCGCTGCAGCTCTACAGAATCAACCTTCCTGAATAGAGGATCCGGCCGACAGGCCGGCTTTAGCCTCGTCGAGATGTCGGTGGTGGTGCTCATCATCGGAATCCTCGCGGCCGCGTCCGTGCCGGCCCTCAAGAAGAACGCTCAGAACGCGCGCTCAAGCGCCGTCATGAACGACCTGCGGGTCTTCTCCGGCGCATTCCAGGCCTATGCCCAGGAGCACGGCGACTGGCCCCCGGGCGGAGGCGACCCCGGCGCGTTCCCGCCGGGAATGGACGGCTACCTCGGGCCGACCAACTGGTCCCGCACGTCCCCCATAGGAGGCAACTACCAGTTCGCGACGCAGAGCCCCCAGGCGGGCGGCCGCTACGCGGCCGTGATCATCATCTCTTCCACTCCCGGTAACCCCGTCTCACCCGATTACAACCAACTCTCGGACATTGATACCAAGCTCGACGATGGAAACCTGACCTCTGGGAATTTTTTCCTCGGATACCGCAATTACCCGGTCTTTGTGTTGGAGCACTAAATGTACCGAGTAACCAGTTCGCACCTTGGACCCGACGCGCGAAGGACGCGTGCAGCGTCCGAGAACATGGACCGCGGGGACTTGAGCGCAGCGGAGCTCACCGTGCTGCTGGACGCGTTTGTCGACATCGATCCCGCTGACAACGAGGAGCATGACCCGCACATCGTCGTCGTGGGTCGCGGCGCGAAGCTGATTATCCGCACGAGCCGCGGCCGCCTCCAGGTCTACGACGTTCGCGACCATGCGGCGCCGGCCCTCGAGATGACGGTGGCAGGCATCCTCCAGCGCCTCGACAAGACGGTCGAGACGAGCTCCCCCTTCGCGGTCGAGGAGCCCCAGCCCGCCCCGAGCGCGCCGCACCGCGGCATCGCGTTCGCGATGCTGATCGTCGGCCTGGTGCTGAATGGCTACATCCTCTACTCCGTCTTCTACGTCGAGAGCGTGAACAAGAAGGTGGAGGTCAAGCTCCTGACCGACCCGGGGGAGATCAAGCTCAAGGAGGAGACCCTCGCGGGAGTGTACGCAACGGGAGCCAAGACGGGCGACCGCGTGATCGATATCGACGCCTATGGGCAGGTCCGCTTCTACGAGATCGGCGCAAAGGGCCCGATCAACGATTCCAAGGACACCTACCGGATCGGTCGCCACGACGGCATCCTTTGCCTCACGACGGACGACAGCGGCGTCGTGGACCTTGTCGGCGAGACGCTCGTCTACTACCGGGACGTCTACCAGCGCCGGAAGCCTGCGCTACCCTAGGAACAGGGAGCCTGGATCCACAAGCGCCGAGGCGTCCACCACGCGGTGCCCCGGCAGCTGCGTGCGAAACCAGGTGCGCTGCTTCTTGACCAAGACGCGCGTGTCCTTGGCGATCGCGGCCGCCAGGAACTCGACCGGGGAGCGTCCCTCGATCACGTCAAGTGTCTCCCGGTACCCGATCGCGCGCGCCGCGCTCGGGTTCTTGGCGAGGCCCGGGGCCAGGCGCCTCACCTCGTCGACGAGGCCGGCCTGGAGCATAGCCCCGACGCGGGCGTCTATCCTGGCATCAAGCTCGGCAGGGTCGCGATCGACGCGGGCCAGACGCACGTCCCAGCCGGCAAACGGCGAGGGCGCGCGCTCAAAGTCAGCCGCGAGCTCCTTGAGCGAGCGGCCCGAGGCGAGGCAGCGGCCGAGGGCATTCGCCACCCTTCTCGGGTTGTCGGTATCCAGCGCGCCCAGGCCGTCGGGATTGAGGCGCTCGAGCTCGGCAACCAGCCCGGGCAGCCCCTGCGCCTCGAGGATGCCCGCCACCCGGGCCCGGGTCTCGTCGGAGACATCCACGCCGTCGGCGATCGGGCCGAAGAAGGTCTTCAGGTAAAAGCCGCTGCCCCCCACGACAAGGATGGCCTTGCCGCGTGAGGCGATCTCCGCCGCGGCCGCAAGCGCCAGCCCGGAATAGACGGCGGCATTCATCGGCTCGGATACCTCGCGGATGTCGATCAGGTGGTGGCGGACCCGGGCGAGTTCACCGGCTGAGGGCTTCGCCGTGCCGATGTCCATGCCCCGGTAAAAAAGGAGCGAGTCGCACGAGATGATCTCGGCCGTGTTCGCCTCGGCCCACTTGATCGCCCACTCCGTCTTGCCGACCGCGGTGCAGCCGGTCAGGACGTGGAGCACGCGGCCCGCACTCACGACCCCTTTCGGGCTTCCCAGGCGGCAACGGCCCGGTTGCGGCCCGCGGACTTGGCGGCGTAGAGGGCGCCGTCGGCCGCCGCGAAGAGCTCCGTGATGCTCCGCCCATCGGAAGGGAACTCGGCGAAGCCAGCGCTGGCGGTCACCTTGAGGGACACGCCGCCGCCCACATCGATGGGGGTCGACCCAACGGCCGCGATCGCCCTTCGGGCGACATCCTGCGCCCCGTCCCTTCCCGTCTGCACGAGGATGAGCGCGAATTCCTCGCCCCCGATGCGGGCCGCCCGGTCGACCGTGCGGATGGAGGACGCGATGCGCCTCGCGGCCTCGCGAAGCACCGCGTCCCCGCTCGCGTGCCCGTGGGCGTCGTTGATCTTCTTGAAGTGGTCGAGGTCGATGACGACGAGCGAGAGCGAGTGCCCGAAGCGCCTCGCGCGGTCCTCCTCCTCGGATAGGATCCTGTCGTACTCGCGCCGGTTGAGGAGCCCGGTCAGCTCGTCGCGGGTCGCCAGGCGGCGAAGCGCCTCCAGCGTGTCGGCCAGGTTTCGGGCGTAGCGCAGCGAGCGCTCAAGCGACGCCGGGGAAATCTCCCCCTTAACGAGGTAGTCCAGGGCGCCGGCCTCCATCGCCTGGATGTCTACATTGTCTGAGGACTCCGCCGTCAGGAAGACGATGGGTGTCCGGCAGCCGCCCTGCGTGGCCTCGCGCAGGAGCTGGAGGCCGTCCCGGTCGCCCAGCCTGTAGTCGAGGAGGCACACGGCATAGGCGCCGGACATGAGCTTCGAAAGGCCGTCCTCGTAGGTCTGCGCCCAGTCGAGGTCGTGCAGGTCCCCCTTGAAGTTCTTGAAATGCGCCTGGAGTATCCGGAACTGCAGGCGGTCGTCGTCTATGACAAGTACCCTGCTCATGCCTTGGGCGTTCCGGCCGAAAGGTCGGAGACCTTCCGCGCGAGCTCGGGACCAATCGACTCCTTGGAGGCAAGGCCGTCCCTGATCACGTTGACGAGTGCGCTGCCGACCACGACGCCGTCGGCCAGGGCGGCAACCTGGGACACCTGCTCTCGGGTCGAGATGCCGAAGCCTACAGCGACAGGGAGATTGGTGTGGGCGCGGATGCGGGCCACGGCCTCGGGTATGCCGCCGGCGAGCTTGTCCCTGACTCCCGTCACGCCCTCGCGGGAGACGTAGTAGATGAAAGCGGTGGCGGCTGCTGCGATCTTTGGAAGCCTCGAGTCGGGCGTCGTCGGGGCGACAATGCAGACCGTGTCGACCCCGTGCTCCTTGCAGGCAGCCAGGGCCTCCGCGGACTCCTCGGGGGGAAGGTCGAGGACGAGTATCCCGTCAACGCCGGCCGACTTGGCGGCCTTCACGTAGGCGTCCACGCCGTTGGAGAAAATGAGGTTGTAGTACGTGTAGAACACGATCGGGACCTCGCTCGTCTCCCGTATGCGGCGAACGAGCTCGAACACCCTCGCGCAGGTCATGCCGGATTCCAGCGCGCGCTGGGCCGCCAGCTGGTTCGTGAGCCCGTCCGCCAGGGGGTCGGAGAAGGGAACGCCCAGCTCCAGGATGTCGGCGCCCGACGAGACGACGGCCCCGCAGGCCGCGAGGGAGGTGTCGAAATCGGGGTCGCCGGCGCAGAGGTAGGCGACGAAAGCCGCCCTGTTCTGTGCACGGGCCCTGTCGAAGGCGTCACGGATGCGTGGCATGGGTTGTCCGTTCAAGCGGAATTCCGCCCGTCACGCCACCGAAAACTCGACCATCACCGGCCGGTGGTCGGAGAGGAACGAGCGGACGACCTCGCTCTTCACGGCCTTGCAGCCCGGGGGCACGAAGATGAAGTCCAGCGCGCGCCTCGGCATGGGCGACGGGAACGTGGCCCCCATGACCGGGTGAAGGCTGTAGTCGCCGTAGTCGTTCAGGTGGCTGAAGAGGGAGGCTGTCGCGTCGTCCCCGGTGTCGGGCGTGTTGAAGTCGCCGCAGACGATAGGGGAAACCGCCCACTTGGCGCCGCGCTCCCGCTCCTTCTCACGCAGCCAGTGCACGAGGTGGTCCAGCTGGATCATGCGCTTCTTTCTCGAGCTGAAGTGGAGGTGCAGGTTGACCACGGGGACAACCCTGCCCCCGACGTTGATCTCCGTGAAAAGGAAGCCCTTCTCGCCCACCTTGCTCTTCCCGAAGACGATGGTCTCGGTCTCCTCGATCGGGTAACGGGAAAGGATGGCGTTGCCGTAGGAGAGGTTCATGAGCCCCACCCGCCGGTTGTTGATCCCGAACGCCGCGTGCGGGAAGCCGGCATGGGCGCGCAGGTAGTCCAAATGGTCGAAGCTTCCCGCCCAGATCGAGCACTCGTCGATCTCCTGAAGGGCCACCAGGTCGGCGCCGAGCTTTCCCAAGAGGTCCGAAATCCGCCTCAGGTTAAGCCTCAGTTTGCGCGAGGAAGTGAACCCCTGGATCGGGGTAAGGCCGCGCCCGTGCGCTATGTTAAATGTCACAAGCCGAAGGCGCTGCGAGGCCACCCGGGGACCCTAGACCAGGTCCCGGCGGGACTCAACCGGGAAACGGGTTGACAGGCGTTTGCGCGGGCGGGAAAGTTAACGTTCCTCAGTTTATACGGCGGTCATAGCTCAGTTGGTTAGAGCACAAGATTGTGAATCTTGGGGTCGCGGGTTCGAGTCCCGTTGGCCGCCCCATTTTAAAGCGAAAACCCCATTCGACATCGGAAGTTTCTTCGACGGAATCCGGTGGGAAGGGATCGAGTCTAGAGCTTGGATATCGCCATCATCTTAGCTGCCGGCCTCGCGGCAAAAGGCAGAACCAACCGGCGGTGAGCGCTTGTTTTTGCCTTCGAGGTCCCCCGGCTTCTGCCCTGCTCCACGCCTAATGCCAGACAGCCCATTAACGCCAAGAGGTGCGGTCTTCCTCAGCTATGCTTCGCAGGACGCGGAGGCCGCCAGGCGCATCTGCGAGGCCCTGCGCGGTGCCGGGGTCGAGGTCTGGTTCGACCAAAGCGAGCTTCGCGGTGGGGACGCTTGGGATCAGAGCATCCGCAAGCAGATCAAGGAATGCGCACTGTTCCTGCCTATCATTTCAGCGAACACGCAGGAACGGGACTGCCAGGCGCAGGTAGACCGGCATCCCAACACCTCCGCCGACTGACCACAGCAGAATTTCGCAATTTGCACTTGAGTGCCGCATTGCGTCCATGCAGCATTGCTGCATGGCAACCACAATTCCTCTGAGCAAACGTGGCTCTCTTACACTGCCTCCTGCCCTCCGTCGAAAGCTGGGTTTCGATAAGCTTAACAACCCCATGGTTCTCGTTGAAGAATGCGAGGGAGGTCTTTTCTTACAGGCGGCCGTAGCGATGCCCATGCGAGACATTCCCAAGGCTACAATCGACCGATGGATCGCCCGTGACGAAGCCGAAATGGCCACCTTTCGAGCGACTCCTCGCAAAGTTAGGCGGTGAGGCTTTTTCTTGATACCAGCGTTCTCCTTGCTGCATCGGGAACCGGGCAAGGAGCTTCGCGGTATTTGATTCGCCAGGCTAACGAGCAGAATTGGGTATTGGTTTCTACTGATTACTGTGCCGACGAAGCACGGCGGAATCTGGCAAAGGTTGGGCATTCTGCAGCAGCGGCATGGAGATCAGTCGTCTCGCCCGCCGTCGAGTTTACCGACGTACGCGTCGCGCTCGACAGGCCCTTAGTTTTTCCAAAGGCGAAAGATCGCCCAGTTGTGATCTCGGCGCTTGCCGCTCAATGCGAATGGCTGTTGACACTTGATGAGAAGGATTTTCAAGGGAATCTCGGTCACCAAATCTACGGGATGGCGATCTCAACGCCCGGCAAGTTTTTGTTGGCTCAGAGGGACCTCGGAGTCCTCTGATTAAAGCCCCATTTGTTGCTGCAAACGTGCCACATCGTGCCACATGCCGTCCCTCTGCGCCCTTTGGACGATGGTACGTGCCCATCTCATAAGTCCTTGATTCATCGCCAGTGCACAATTTTGTGAATCTTGGGGTCGCGGGTTCGAGTCCCGTTGGCCGCCCCATTTTTAGAACGGAGAGCCTCAGGGACTTGGACGCTGGCTCAAATGGGTCCGATCGGTGGGATTCACATCCAGAGCCGGAACAATGCTAAGATGTTCGGATGCGAAGGTTCAGGGCTTGGCCAGGCGTTCAAGCAAGGCGGCCCGCATGTCTTCCTTGCTCCAATAGTTCTGGGCCACCTTTTCGTACGCGGGGATGCCCATCAACGCCAGGTACCGCCCCATGGGGTTCTTGAGACCAGGACCGGACATCTCCTTTTGGAACTCGTCCCATCGCTCCTTCATTTGATCGACCTTCCGCTGTGCCACGAGGTCGGCCCAATCTTGATATAGGTCGCCCATGCGGTTGAGGGTCGCATGCGGCAGAAAAAAGAGAGGACCGAAGCAGTTGAAGTAGGAGACCCAGAAGTGCTGCCTGGAACCGCTTGATAACCAAATGGAGGCAATATCCCCAACCCGGTTCCTGGGCATCCACCCCAATTGCAGAACATACTCCGTATACATCAGGTGCCTTGCGCCCGCCTCGGGATCGCCCCCTTTCAATGCAGCGGCGAGCCGAGCCCGTGCCTCGGGGGAAACCGGGGTCGTATCGAGGATGAAATTGGCCGTCTGGATTGCCATCTTCTCGATCACAACTGCAATCATCACGCGCACCAGCGTGCGCGAGTACGGCGCCAGCTTGCGACCTACCTCGAGGGTGGGCAGCAGCGTGTCGATCGCCTGGTCCCCGTGGCCATCCAGCGCCTCCAGGGAGGCCATTGCGACCGAGTGCTGGGACATGGTCCGAAAGATCACAAAGGCGGGAATCTCTCCATCCGGCGAAGCCGGCATGAGGTCCCCAATCTTGTCGAATCGGCTCAGTTCGTTCCACCAGGCGCGTTCCGCCGCAAGCTGGGTCCAGTGTGCCTCCAACTCCCCCCGGTGCGAAATTATCGTCGCCCGCCATTCATTTACCGGGCTGAGGGCAAGCTTGGGGTAAGGGTCCTTGAAGGAGGGCGCCTGAAAGCTCTGGCCAAGCGGGTGCTGCTTCCCGTAGCGCATGAGCAGATTATAGCTCGCATCCTCTCCCGGAAAAACGGGCGAGATATCCTCCATCGTCATCGGATGACGGTAGGTCGGCTCGTCATGCGCAAGGTACGCGAACAGCACGGTGAAGGCTGCAAAGCCAGCAGCAATCAGAGTCCAGGATCGCGCCAGCAGTTTCCAAAAACCGAAGAAAATGCAGGCAGCAATCAGCAGCAGCAACGGAACCAAGGAGTACAAAGCAACCTGCTCAGCGGGATTCCGATCATTAAACAGTCCAAGAACTTTCTCGATTACCCTGGAATCGATCCCGATTGCGATGATCACCAGGATCGGTGTGACGACAACTGAAAGCAGCCCAAGCAGTACAACGCGGAGAGCCCTTTGGGGAAGGACAGGGGCGGCAGGGGCGGGTTCAGGGCTACTCATAAAATTCGCGCTCAATTTACTGGGTTTCTCATTCTCGTGGATCGAGGGGCCCGCAAGGGTCTAGTGCGCCGCCTTGATTGCGGCCAGACGCGCCTGGGTCTCTTGCTTCTCGATGGCTGCAACGATGGGGCCCGCGTTAATCCTCCATTCGCCGTTGAATTTAACGAGATTGTAGGGGTTGGTGACAGACTTTGCGTAGACCAGGACGTTGCTGGCGGTGGCGAATGCGGGCGGAATCGGATGGTTCACACCCGCGATCGGGATCACTTCCCCGGCCTTGAGCACGCGAAGGTCATCCTTTTCAGTCTGGTCGAGCTCGAGCTTGTCAGCGGGCGACAATGGTGTGGTCCACAATTTCGAGAGCGCGTGGTTGGGGAGGCACAGCTGGCGAATGGCCGCCTCGTCCTGGGCCGCAATCGCCTTGAGAAACAGCCTGGTTATGGCCACCGGGGAGGCCCCTGAAGGAACATCTGCAGCCGCCAAACAAGCTGGAAGGCTTGCGGCAAATATCAGGGCAATCATGGGTCGCAGTTTCATCGTGTTAAATCGGGCAGTCCCCCCCTGCCGTTGCAAACGGGCAATTAGCGTACTTTTACGAATGTTCCTTGGCGGATCGCGCGTCTCCCCCGGTTAATTTTGGCCTTCCCACAGGCCGGAACAAGCCCGACGATCCGGGGCCTCGCTGGGAGGCAGAATCCCTATGATTACTCACCTCTCGGCGAAACGCCGGACGGCCTTGGTTTCGTTTTCAATCCTCGGACTTCTGGTGAAGTCGTCCGCCGCACCGGCGGCCCTGAAGTACCAGGAGCCCGCTCAGGAGATCACCAGGCTGGTGGATGCCAGGCCCTCGCCGCGGATTGCGGTCTCGCCGGTCGATCCATCAGGGAAGCGTTGGCTTGCCATTGAATATCCGGCCGGCCTGCCGCCCATCAGCGACCTTGCCCAGCCCGAACTGCGAATCGCCGGGCTGCGGTTGAATCCCAAGACCAACGGCCCGAGCCGCTCCCGGTACTTTACCAAACTTGGCCTGCAGGACCTTGCGGGAGGAAAGGAAGCGGCGATCGAGGGACTTCCCGGGAGCCCACGGATCCTCTACGTCTCATGGTCCCCGGATGCGCGCCATCTCGCTTTCGTGAACGTCAGCAGCACAGCGGAGGATTCGGGTCTCAGCCTTTGGGTTGTGGACGTTGCCGACGCGCATGCCCGAAGGCTGCCGGGGATCGCGCTAAATGGTGTCTTCGGAAAGCCGTACGAGTGGATGCCCGACAGCCAGGGGCTCATGTGCAGGGAGGTTCTCGCCGATAGGGTTCCCATCGCGAAGACGGAGGAGGCGCCGGAAGGGCCCATAGTCCAGGAGAACCTGGGTCGGGTGACGCCGGCGGCCACCTTCGAGGATCTCCTGAAGAACCCGACTGACGAGAAGCGATTCGATTACTATGCGACGTCCCAGGTGATCCTCGTTCACCTTGATGGCACGAGCTCGCCGGTGGGTCACCCCGGTATCATCGACGATGCCTCGGTGTCCCCTAACGGCTCTTACGTCCTGATCGACGAGCTGCATGCGCCCTATTCCTATGTGCTCCCCTACCAGCTTTTCCCCGAGCGGATCTCGGTCCTGAATCTATCGACGGGTTCCTCCACGCTTCTCGTCGACAAGCCGCTCGAGGACACAGTCCCCAATGTCCATGACGCCGTTGCCGCCGGACCCAGGGACCACACCTGGCGAAGCGACGCCCCGGCCACCCTGTGCTGGGTCGAGGCCGGGGACGGAGGGGATCCGCGCAAGGAGGTCGCCACACGCGACACGCTGTTCCTGCTCTCAGCCCCGTTTTCCGGCGCGCCGACCAAGCTGGCCGACCTGCCGACCCGCGCCTCGAAGGCCTATTGGTCCAGCGACGGGCTTGTCCTGGCGGACACGGAGCGCTGGCGCGACAGGAAGCGGACGATTTTTGCCATTTCGCCGAGGGGCGATCACGGCCCGGTCAAGGTCTTCGACGGTTCGTTCGAGGACAAATACCACGATCCGGGCGATCCGTTCGTGCAGCCGAACGCCTCGGGCAGGCCCGTCTTGGCCACTACCCCGGACGGCTCCTCGGTGTACTTCAGCGGCCTAGGTGCCTCGCCGGCGGGCGACGTCCCCTTTGTGTCGGTCGTCAATGTCTCCACGGGCGAGACCAAGCGCGTCTGGTCGTCCAATGCGCCGCACCTGGAGTGGGCCAACGCGATGATCGATGCCGCGAGCCCCACGGTGCTCGTCTCGCGCGAGTCCCCGGACCAGAGCCCAAATTATTTCATCAAGGACGTGGCCAAGGACACGCTGACCCAGGTCACGTTCTTCCCGAGCCCGTACGGCGACGCTGCGATCCCGAGGAAGACGGTCCTGAAGTACAAGCGCTCGGACGGCGTGGACCTGAGCGCAAACCTCTATGTGCCGACCGGCTACAAGCCGGCGGACGGCCCGCTGCCGACACTCATCGAGGCCTACCCCACCGAGTACAAGACGAAGGGTGCCGCGGGACAGCTCAGCGGCTCGCCCTATGAGTTCCCCTACCTGGGCTGGGCGTCGCCCGTGCCGTTCGTCACCCAGGGTTACGCCGTGCTTGAGGCCGCCACCATCCCGATTGTCGGCGAGGGAAGCGCCGAGCCCAACGACACCTACGTCGAGCAGCTCGTGGCCAGCGCCAGCGCGGCGATAGACGAGGGCGTGCGCGTCGGCGTCGTGGACCGCGGCCGCGTGGCCGTCATGGGGCACTCCTACGGCGCGTTCATGACCGTCAACCTCCTGGCGCACTCAAGCCTGTTCAAGGCCGGCATCGCGCGGAGCGGCGCCTACAACCGGACGCTCACCCCCTTTGGGTTCCAGAACGAGGAGCGCACGTACTGGCAGGCGCCGGAAGTGTACTACAAGATGTCGCCGTTCTCCTATGCGGACAAGATCAAGGCTCCCCTCCTCCTGATCCACGGCGAGGCCGACAACAACCAGGGAACGTTCCCCATCCAGAGCGAGCGGCTGTACAGCGCGATCAAGGGCAACGGGGGCACTGTGCGTTTCGTGCTGCTCCCTCTGGAGGCCCATTCCTATGCGTCGCGCGAGTCCGTGCTGCACATGTTCTGGGAGATGACCCGCTGGCTCGACACCTACGTGAAGAACCCGGCACCGGCGCCAGCGTCGCATTGACATGGGTAGTTCTACCTTTTGACAGGGTCGCGGGGAGCTCCAGTCTGGCGGCATCCAGTGACGGAACAACAGGGTTCCACCCTGCACGACAAACTTCTTGAAGGAACGAATTCGTGCAGGGTGGCCTGCAGGCCTCACAAATCGCTGCCTCCGGTTTCGGGAGGAGTCTTCGGCAAGTCCTGCGAAGTGCGGTTGTCCCGCACGGTGAATCTTTCGTCAATGACCGATAGGAAAAAGGCGGTTCCCGAGGCACCTTTTGACGGAATTTTGAGAGTTTGGCGGTCGCCGCGGTTCCTTGCCCGTGTTTTGGCGCCCGTGGCTTGCTTTGTGCTAAAACAACAGCGCATGCGACCCCACCCTCTCAAGGCAGCCTATGCCTCAATCCTTACCGCAGTGGCACTCGGCTTCGCATCGCGCTGCATTGCGGCCGACGGGCCCATTGCTATCCCTGTCCTCGTTGTCGCGACATATGAGACCGGCAAGGACCGCGGGGACACCCCGGGAGAGCTGCAATTCTGGGCCGAGCGACAGGACCTCAAGGAGGAGATCAGGGTACTGGGCGTCGATCATCCTATCCTCACCAACGGAAAGGGACTCTACGCCATGGTCTCGGGCACGACCTCCCGGTGCGCCGTGCAGATCATGGCGCTGGCCTCCGATCCCCGGTTCGACCTGACGCATACCTACATCATGCTCTGCGGCATCGGTGGCGGCTTCCCGCGGGTGATGTCCCTCGGAAGCGCCGTGTGGGTCCAGAGGGCCCTCGACGGAAACCCGGCGTTCGAGATCGACAGCCGCGAGATCCCCGCAGGCTGGTCGAGCGGCCTCGTGGCCATCGGCGCGAAGAAGCCCGGCGAGGGCTCCGCCAACGTCGATTCCGTGCCCGACGCGGGCATCTCCGACGGCGCCTCCGAGGGAATCGGCCCGGTCGCGTTCAAGCTCAACCCCTCGCTGGTCACATGGGCTTTCGAGCTGACCAAGAATGTCGCGATTCCCGACAGCGAGGTCCTGCGCGCCTTCGGACGGACGTTCAAGGAGTATCCCGTCGCCCAGCAGCCCCCGTCGGTGCTCATGGCGGACAGCATTGGCTCCGACCGCTTTTTCCACGGGGAGATCATGACGCGCTGGGCCGAGGACTGGGACAGGATATACACGAGGGGACAGGGCAGGCTCGCCATCGCGGACTGCGAGGACGCGGGCGCCTGCATCGCCTTCCATCGCCTGGCGAAGATGGGGAAGGTCGACTTCAACCGGCTCCTGATCCTCAGGACGGCCTGCAATTTCACGGTTCCGCCGACCGGCGTCACCGCGGAGAAGAGCCTTTTCAGTGACACGGTGTCCGACTCGAGCGGCGTCGCCTATATCACGGCTCTGGAGGCCGACTACCGCGTCGGCGTCGTGGTCGCCGAGAAGCTTCTCGAGAACCGGGACAAGTACCGGGACGAGATCCCGTAGACTTCCTCAGAACCCGGCTAACGCCGTGGCAGGCCGCCGTCCCGCCGGGCTTCTCAGCCGGCTGACGGCAATCGTCGTTCCAAAATTGGCGATCAGGCCGATGAAGCCCGCGGCCATGCCGAGGAAGGGATCCCTTCCCGCCACCTCGAGGCAGCCCAGGATGCCAAGGCCCGCCACCATTCCCGTCGCAACACCCTTTGCATTCACGCGCCTGGAGAGGAGGCCGAGCGTAATCCCGGGCAGGAACTGCCCGACGATCCCGTAGCCAAGCTGCAGAAGCGAGGCCAGCGCCGCCGAGTTTCCGAGCGCCAGGGCGAGGCTTATCGCCATGAGGATGACCACCGTTCCGCGCGCAATCCGGCCCGTATGCAGGTCGCCTAGATCCGGCGCCAAGAACGGCTTGACCACGTTCTTGGCGAAAAGCGTCCCGCAGGTGAGGAGCATGATCGAGGCCGGTACGATGGCGGCAAGGGCCCCCGCCCCGCCAACAAGGCCCAGGAGGAGCGGCGAGAACCTAAGCTTGGCCATCGACATGTAGGCTAGGTCTCCCTTCGCGAGGTCCGGCAGCGCAACCAGCGCCGCGAACCCGACGAAGAAGACGAAGGGAATGGTGAGATTGTAAAGAGGCAGGATGATCGCGTTCCTGCGCAGCGTATCGGCGCTCTTGGCTGAAAAATTTGATGCCACGGCGTGCGGCCAGACGATCTGACCGGCCGAGGACAGGATCACCATCGTGACGAACCACCCGTGCCCGAGGCTTTTCACAGGACCGGGCATCGTCAGGTGCCCGGGTATGGTGGCGATCAGCTTGGCGAACATCGGCCCGATGCCGCCGAAAATCCCGACCGGGATGGCGATGCCGGCGAGGACGACGACGACGATCATGAGGACATCCTTCAGGACGCTGATTCCCGCGACGGCCCGGATCCCGCTGACGAGGACGAAGCTGGTGACCAGCACCGCTGCCACCGACATCGCGAGGTTCTGCGAGATTCCCCCAAAGCTCGCGATCGCGACGATGATCCCGAGCCCCGAAAGCTGGATCTGGAGATAGGGGATGATCGCGGCGATGCCGACAATCGCCACAAATGCGGCCAGCGCCTTGCTTCCATAGAGGGCATGGAAGACGTCCGCAGAGGTCTGGAGGCCGTGCTCCTTGCCAAGCTTCCACACAGCCGGGGCAAAGTAGAAGGCGACGACGTTCTGCATCGTCATGTAGGCGATGATGTAGAGGGCTGGGGCCCCCTTCGAGTAAACCCAGCCGCTGGAGCCCAGGAACGAGAAAGCCGTGTAGATCTCCCCGGCCATCAGCAGCCACACGATCGCGAGGCCGAACCCCCTTCCCCCCGTGGTCCACTGTTCGAAATCCATCCTGTGCCGCCCACGCGCGCAGAAGCCGATGATGGTGCCGAGCCCGACGATAGATGCAATTACCGCGAGCGCCGTGGACGACGGGCTCACTCGGAACCGCCCCGTTTCGACTCGATCCGGTGCGCGATCAAGAGGCACACCGAGGTCAGCGGAATCCAAGCCACCAGCCAGAAGAGGTTGAAGGGGAGCCCGAGCACCACGGGCTGGATCCGGTCCCAAAGGGGAACCGAGAGGCATATTCCGACGACGGGAATCCCCGCGACAGCAACGGAGCGCCAAGACGGGGTCCTCATGGGTGAAAAAGCTCGGGACTGGCGGCGATGGGTCAAGAACAACCCCACGCGCGGGCCTGCAATCCGCTCGGCAAGGGGATCGGCGCTCGCCTACCCTGAGGCCGACGACATGGAACCGAACGAGACGCCCTGGCTAAAGATCGACGCACGGACCAAGTCCGTTTCCATCGATCCCACCCATCCTGAGTTCTACAACGATCCCTATGCCGCCTATGAGCGGATAAGGCCCGTGGCACCCGCGTTCTACTGGGAGGAGCAGCGCCTCTGGTGCTTCATGAACGCCGCAGACGTGGGCGCGATCCTGCGGGACCGCCGGTTCGGCCGGGAACTGTTGCCGCTGGAGGGACAACCCATGCCCGAGGCCAAGCCCGCCTCACCCCACCTGGCCGCCTTCAACGCCGTCAACCGCGACTCGATGCTCGAGCGGGAACCTCCCGTCCACACGCGCCTGCGCACCCTTGTCAACAGGGCCTTCGTCTCCCGCAACATTGAGAGATTGAGGCCACGGATACTGTCCCTCGCGCATGGGCTCGTAGATCGGATGAAGAGCTCGGACCATGCCGAGCTCATCGGGGCCTACGCGACGCCGATCCCCGTCGTCGTGATCGCGGAACTCCTCGGCGTCCCCTCCGACATGTCGGAGCAGCTCGTCGACTGGTCGCACCGCATGGTCGCCGTGTTCCAGCTGGGGAGGACCCGCGGGATGGAGGACGAGGCGGAGTCCGCGACGCGCGAGTTCTCGAGCTTCCTCAGGGGATACTTTGCCGAGCGGAGAAGGAAGCCGGCCGACGACCTGATCAGCCACCTCCTGAACGTCGAGGCCACGGGAGAACGGCTGACCGAGGACGAGATGATCGCGACCTGCATCCTTCTCCTGAACGCCGGCCACGAGGGCACCGTGCACTCGATCGGCAATGCCGTGAAGACGCTCCTCGAGAAGGGCTCGGACACCCGGGCCGCGTTTGCGGGCGAGGCGGCGACCGAGGCCACCGTCGAGGAATGCCTCCGCTATGATCCCCCGCTCCACATGTTCAACCGCTTCGCCCAAGAGGATACCCAGGTGGCCGGAATCACCCTGAAGCGGGGTACCGAGATCGCGCTCATGTACGGCGCAGCCAACCGGGACCCGGCCAAGTACCCGAGGGCAGAGGTGTTCGACCCAGGCCGCCCCGTCATGGGCGCCGCGTCCGCCCATGCCTCCTTCGGCGGAGGCATCCATTTCTGCCTCGGCGCTCCCCTCGCAAGGCTCGAGCTCCAGATCGCGCTGCCGGTCCTCTTCGAGCGGCTTCCCGGCCTCTTCCTTCGCGGCCGGCCGCTCTACCGCGACACCTATCACTTCCACGGGCTCACGTCGCTCGAGGTGGGCTGGCCCTAAGGCCGGCCGGGCCCGCAAGCGAGCGCCCCAGCCGGATCAGCGGGCGTTCAAGCGCGACCCAGCTCAGGGTGCCGGCGGCCACGAGGAGGCCAACCGTTGCCACGAACCGGGGAAGCGCACCGGCAACGTGGGTCTCGACAAGCCAAAGGGCGGGGACCTGGAAGAGGTAGACGAAGTACGAGATCGTCCCGAAGAGGGCGAGTGGCCCCGAAGCCAGAGCTGTCCAGCGACCTGAGAGAACCCGAACGAGGACCAGGCAGTAGAAAACCGAGTAGAACGTGTAGGAGAAGAAGATCGAAAACATGCTGGCCTGGAGGTTCTCGGCGTAGGCCAGGAGGCCGTAGACGAAGGCAAGCGGCACTAGGACCACGTCGATGACGCGGGTATTGGCGACGGGAAGTCGCCCGCCGATGTAGAGCGTCGCCGCGATGCCCCCCATCATGAATCCGTCCATCCTGCACA